>JACCDW010364489.1_pt1 | contig 28008 bp, 28 predicted proteins | sample 7449781 | NCBI WGS metagenome assembly JACCDW01 (sample SAMN15323449, study PRJNA562643) | freshwater metagenome | isolation source: river surface water | place: USA:Blue River Watershed | collected 2017-08-18
TTACAAATCGATGCTCACTCCGATTTACGATTGGCTTACCAAGGAAATCCCTACTCTCATGCCAGCGTTATGGCCAGAGTGCACGATCTCAATATACCTTTGGTTCATGTAGGAATTAGAGCCCAATGCAAAGAAGAAGCTCAATTAATTAAAGACTCAGACAATATTCACACATGGTATGCTCACGATTTGTGGGATAACGATGCATGGATTGACGATTGCATAGATAAATTATCCGATGTTGTTTATGTAACCATTGACGCCGATGGATTTGATCCATCCGTAGCTCCAGCAGTAGGAACCGCTGAACCAGGCGGATTAACTTGGATTCAAGGATGCAAATTACTTCGTAGAATTGCCGAAAGAAAAAAGGTAGTTGGCTTTGATATCGTAGAAATAGCTCCCCGAGAAAATGATATTTTAACCGAGTTTACCATGGCAAAATTGTGTTATAAATTCTTAGGTTACTTAGATTTGTATAATCGCATATGATGAATTCCCGCAGAATTTACCTCGATAACGCCGCAACCACCCCGTTAAATCCAGAAGTATTAGAGGCCATGTTGCCCATCATGCAAGAGCATTTTGGCAATCCAAGCTCCTCCCATGCTCATGGAAGAAAAGTAAAAGGTATTATTGAAGATGCCCGTGGTAAAATAGCAAAATTATTAGGCTGTTCCCCTGCCGAAATTTGCTTCACATCCGGTGGAACCGAGGCCGACAATCTGGCTTTGAGAGGCTCCGTTAATTCACTGGGAATCAAACGAATTATCACCTCCCCAATTGAGCACCACGCCGTAATTCACACTGCCGAAGACCTCGCCCATGCTGGCTTGGTAGAGTTGGTTTTATTGGATGTTAATGAAAAAGGTGAAATCAACCTAAATCAATTGGCTGATTTATTGCAAAACCCTATTCCAACGTTGGTGAGTTTAATGCATGCCAACAACGAAATTGGGACTATGATTAATATCCAGGAAGTTGGAGAGCTTTGCCATAGACACAACGCGCTTTTCCATTGTGATACCGTGCAAACCATGGGACATTTTTCTTTCGATTTATCGCAAGGATACGTCGATTTCTTAGCTGCTGCCGCCCACAAATTCAATGGTCCAAAAGGTATCGGGTTTATTTATATAAATCGCAAAAACAAGTTAACTCCTGAAATTACGGGGGGAGCACAAGAACGTGAAATGCGGGGCGGAACAGAAAATGTTTATGGTATAGTTGGACTTGCGAAAGCACTCGAAATCTCCTATCGGGATATCGAAGCAAAAAAATCGCACATCCAAAATTTAAAAGATACCATGATTCAACTATTACTGGAACATATTCCTGGAATTGAATTCAACGGTAACCCGCAAGGAGATAGTTTGTACACCGTACTTAGTGTAAGTTTACCACCAAACGAAGCTGGCTCTATGTTGTTATTTAACTTAGATTTAGCAGGAATCTCCGCTTCGGGTGGCTCTGCTTGTTCATCCGGTGCAGTAGGCGGTAGCCACGTTATAAATGCCTGTAAACCGGGTACAAATAGAACAACCATTCGCTTTAGCTTCGGTAAACAAAACTCCGTGGAAGACATCAAATACACGGTTGAAAATCTAGCCAAATGGTACGCCGTAGAAACTGCCTAAATCTGGCAGCTATAGCAATTATTATTTTTACCCAATACGGTTGTGCTACCCTATTAACAGGGAAATATCAACAAATACCGGTAGTCCAATCAGATTCTACAATCTGCATCACTGCATTCTTGCCTAAACCCATAGATAAATTATCTAATACCTCCCTATCCGATGATATGGGATCACTGCCCATCAATAAATCCGAATATTATCGCATCAGTCAAACCACCCAGAATGGATACATTGTTTTACCCCGACCAACACCGAAACAATCCATACACATCGGATTTCAACCCTGCAGAGATACTACAAATGTTACCATGTCCCAGTGCTCATCTACCTACCAATCAACGTTTAACGAACCTGCACTTCTCAATTTCGTTCTACCTTGGAATTGGATGATCGATGCCTACACTGGAGCTATATTCCGATGGAAAATCAACAAACCATTGTCGCAGTAAAATAAATCTAACTACCTTTGCCGCTGAAAACCCATGCCCCTGCTGTACATCACCAGAAAAGAGCATTTTAACGCAGCCCACCAGCTGTGGAACCCACTGTGGTCCGATGAAAAGAATTTAGCCACTTTTGGAAAGTGTGCAAACCCACATTTTCATGGTCATAATTTCGATTTATATGTTTGTGTAAAAGGTCAACCACATCCAGAAACAGGATTGGTGATGGATCTTAAGCAATTGAAACTGATAATCCGAAAACAGGTAATTGATGATCTCGATCACCAAAACCTAAATTTGGATGTAGCTTGGCTTAAAGGCACCATGCCCTCTATCGAAACCATCGCTGTAGGAATTTGGAATCGATTAACACCACATTTACCCGAAGGTGTACAACTACATAAAATTACTTTGTGGGAAACCCCCAATAACTTTGTCGAATATTTCGGCGAATAAATCGCATTTCCAACGTTTAACTATTTCGGATTTACAAGTAGGCAATTCCAATTACCTGTCAAAACAAAAAAAATCGATCCAATCACTGGATGACTTTCGATGACTATCTTTTTAACCAATAAAACAAGATACTGTCATCAATCTAAACGATAAACGGGGTAACGATTATGCGTTGGCTCATAGAGATTGGTTTGTTGGTAAATCCACTGCAATTGAGACCAAGTATTCGACTTAAATTCAGGATTTGATTTTTTCTTCTCTTCAAATTCTGCCCGCTTTGCTGGATTATTTCTCAAAAACTCCGCAGCGTAGTCCTCAAATACATAATCGCTAAATCCCTCTTTTTGTTGCAAAATTCCATCGAAAAAGTTCCATGCAAAATAGGAATCAGGGGCTTGTGGCTCCAAAACATTCACCAAAAATGCCGCTGATTCTTTTCTTACCGGTACAATATAGTCACCTGCACTAATTTTCAAAACCAACAGCGTGTCCCTTGTTTTTATATCATAATGCAAATAGTGACTCTCATAAGGTCTATTCACAGTTTTATAATCAATAATATAACTGACACGCATTGCGATTTGCGTATCCACCGAATTCCGCTTTACAAATACCTCATTCCGCTTTAACATATCAATTATTTCTGGATATGCGGAAGAAATTATATAGGCTTTAGGTACTTTTACCGAATCCAATGGGCGATAGGTAGAATAATAGTCAATCTTCCGTTTCCAAGGCTTAGATCGGTCATAAAACAATCGATTCGCACCGGTTACTTCACTGGGTTTATACCCCGCCGTAAATCCATAAAAATCAATCTTTTCAGAAACAGTATTATCCAATTTGAAGTTTAACGGCATGTATTCTGGTTTAATGGTATAACGCGAAGGCATAGGTCTTAAAGCTCCCGATTTTCGAAACTCAGGCATACCTGTTAATCCATACCCTGAATTAATTTCAGGAATCACCACCCAGCCCAGATTTTCAATAAAATTCTCCATGAAAGCCAATGTAGCCAAGACACGTTGAGGAAAGGGTTTTAACATATGGGTCTCTACCGTATATCCCACGGTGCCCAACAACGCTGCATACCCGGTTGCATACCTTCCAGTTTCCCAAAAAGCGTATAAACCACTATCAGGTATTGCCTTAAATGTTTCTACATACGGAGCCGTCTTCCAACTATCGGCTAACAATCTTTTCCGAAATTCCTGTTCAAACGGCACAATCCATTGCCCTCGCGGATGAAAAAACTTCTCCGGTCTCGTATGAAAATAAGTTAGGACATGCTGATAATCCGCGCCATTGCTGGTGTGGTTATCAATCATAAAATCAAATTTTTTACTTGCCATCAATCTCACCAGAGCCATAGCATTCTTGCTGTCCATCTTAATGAAATCACGATTTAAATCCAGATTCTTGGCATTCCCTCTAAAACCATACGCATCGGGACCCACCTGGTTTGCTCTAGAAGGTCTACCACGATTTACGGTTCCATCCACATTGTACTGACAAACAATAGTAATCTTAAGATTTAGCGGTTTAATGGTATATAGATTGTAATACTGCTCAGGGAAAAATATTAAGTCACGTAACAACAACATACTAGCGTCAGTTCCTTCTGGTTCCCCGGGGTGAATATTGTTGTTTATAAGCAAAGAAATGAATTTTGATTTATCTGATTTCCCTAAATCACCTGTTATACCATCCGCTGAAGTTGCAGAACTATTCCAGCTCCAACTACCTTCACCCGCCCCTGAATTAAAACCCTTATCAACCTCTGCCATCATCTCTTGCATCGGTATTCCCCAACGAGTTAATTTTTGTCGATTTTCCGTGGAATAACTGATTGTATATATAGGCAATCCGTTATCACCAGTGCCAATCGAACCGAAACTCACCCAACCAGGAAACAATCGTGCAACGGTAGCATACCACTGAACACACTCTTCGTAAGTTGCCGTAGATTTACCTTCGCTTTTTTCCCAGGGGGTTAATAGGCTATCCCAAAACATATTCATGGAATCTCGTAGTTGCGGACCTATTTTAAAATTCAATAAATCGGACCGATACAGGGCTTTGCTTACGCCAATGTCCTCACAGGGGCCTACCCACCGATACCCTTTTTCCCATCGATTTCCTTTTTTTAAGGGAACACCTTCAAATACAGTTGAAAACTGCTGCTTTGGATCCAGTTTTACTTGGATTTTCTTCTGATTTGATTGGGCCAGCAGCGGAGCTGACATGGCAGCTACAACCAACAGTAATACTAACGTCCTTAATGTACTGATCATTATCGAATTCTATCCATAGAACTGATTAGGTCTTCATCACTTTTTATAGCAAAATAAGCCATAATTACGGGAATTAATAACACCAAAGGCCATACTATTTGTACCCCTAAATTATACTGATCCGCATATTGTTTTGAGACTAAAAAGAAGCGTACAAACAATACCACCCAATACAAAATCACCATAAGTCCCAACAACTTTGTAACCCTCATTTGTAGGTTCCTATTTTTATATAAAAAAACGCTAACTATGGCAATCGCACCCACGGCAATTAGTAAAATGATAGAGAGCAAATCGGGAGTATATAATACCTTTTGGCCCTGTTGGTCAACCAAAAAAGAACCATTATTACAAAAACTTAATCCCAAAATAATTCCGCTACTGGACTCAAATTCCGCATAAAAGGGATCAACCCACATCAAGATAATAGCAATAGAGGTAACGGCTAATAGATATATCGATTGAATTCGCTGAATCATAATAATACAAACTTACTGCTTAATTTGGGTTATTGTAAACACAAGGAGCCTATTTGCGTTTCAAAATAATTCGAATAGTGGTTTTCTCAAATGGAATACTCTCTTTAACAAAAATCTCCCCACCGTGATACTCATACACAATGCGTTTGGCCAAACTCAACCCCAAACCCCAACCCCTCTTTTTTGTGGTAAATCCAGGTTTAAAAATAGACTTCATCTGATTACGAGGAATCCCCTTTCCATTATCAGTGAAATCAATATAAATTTTCTCTTTGTAAGAACGTAAAGCACAATAAATCGACCCTTTACCTTCCATTGCATCAATACTGTTCTTGATTAAATTTTCTACCACCCACTGAAATAAATTCACATTCAACATGCTCAGCATAGGCTCTGCCGCAGGCTTGTAGGTTAATTGAACCCCTTTTCCGCTTCGTGTAACCATGTAAGCAATGGCCTGGCTTAAAACTTCATTCACATCACATAATTGCAATATGGGCTCGCTTCCAATTTTACTGAATCGTTCCGTAATGGTGTTCAAACGATCAATATCTTTTCGCATTTCCCCACTAGCATTTTCAGGTAGCACACCCATATCCAAACATTCCACCCAACCCATTAAGCTAGAAATCGGCGTGCCTAACTGGTGCGCCGTTTCCTTTGCCAATCCAACCCAAACTTTGTTTTGTTCTGCACGCGTAGAGGATGAAAATGCAGCATAACTAACAAGCATAAACAACGCAACAATACCCAACACCACAAAAGGATAATATTTTAATTGAATCAACACCGAACTCTGCCCGTAGTACACGTAATAATTGGTATGTTCATCCACGGGTACAACAATTCTGTCATTTTCATTGCGAAATTCTTCCAATTTTTCCTGCAAGAATTTATCCATCTTTTTCACCCCCGCCGTATCAATATTCAAAATGGTCTTAATATTATTTAAGCTATCGGCAAGAATAGCTGGAATGGTCTCATTGCTTTTCACTACCCGTAACTGAAAACCCAAATCTCCATCCATATTGGGATCGGTCAATTGATTCTCGGCTTCCGCCCAAATCTCCATTTTTTTCTTTTCCTCACCCGCAATTTTTTGAACCAATAAATTACTTAAATATAAGGTTAATACCCCTATTCCTAATGCCAGAAATAGAAGTAATAACTTGATATATCGACGTGATTCATAAATACTCTTCATGGCTAATACAGATTTCTCCAATAAGCAATAACCAATTCTAAATCCATTAATGGCTCAAAATCCTTTGCATAACTCAAGTTCGCATCCCATTCAAATTCAGTACCATAGAACTTTCCAGACGCTTCAAAACAATGCAACTTTAACCGAGGCAACTTCTTATCCAATTGTTGGTAACCAACCCAAGTTTTCAAACCCAACAATACAGAGAAGCTATTTGTAACGATAGTTCTCCCTCTAGTTGACAAACACAATAATGGAAACAATAGCAAAGCAAATACCGCAATTATTATATCCATTATCCTCTTTTTACGTCGATTATGCGGTTGAGATAAATGAAACTTAACATCAACTGTAAATAGCTCACCGGGCTCATTTTTACTATCCGAACCAATAATAGTTTCGCTACTTTCCGGAGCAATTTTTATCTGTCCATTCCAATCACGGAATGTACCCATCATCTCCATGATTTTCCCACTTCTCACATCTTTACCGCTGAAAATAACCAAATTAACTCGATGAACAGCAACTATTTCCGATAACTGATCTATACCGCCCAAATAACCATTTACTTTTAATTCCGATGGGTGAACTCTACCAGCTATTTCCATCTGAACCCCAGAGCGTAACAACAATCCTTGAATTCGCTCACACTCTGCATCCAAACCAATAATAACCACCCGTCGTTTATGCGAGTTGTCCTGTAAAAATTCAGACTTTCCTAATAAAGATGCAATAAATCTAGCTAGAAACAGGGAAGCAATGGACCAAAAACTCCCCAAAGCTAAAATAGCCCTTGAAAATTGTAACTCTTTGGGCAAGAAGGCATATACCGCAAACAACACTACGGATCCAATAACTCCACCTCGGAGTAATCTCCTAGCCGAAACGGGTTGGTCATATCCACCGCTTATGTAAGCAAAGGCCATAATTACTAAGGAATAAACAGGAATATGCATCAAAAAATATTCGTTGGGATAAAAACCTCGAACAAACTTGTGATACAATTCCCAATACCAAGCAATGGCCGAAAAACCTATTACCATGAGCAATATATCCAAAACGGGCAGCCACAATTGCTGAATTAATCGAACAACAAAAGCCAAACCCGCTCTTACGTAAATAGCAAATTTGATTAATAAAGAAAACCAACCCGCCATTCGCTGCGAATAATGTTTTTGAGCGAATAACACCATGGCATTGTAAAAGACCTTTACATAATTTGCACTGCGCTTTTTAGTGCTTTCCCCCTTGTAATGAATGATGGTTGTCTCTGAAAAGTACACATTTTTATATCCGCCTTTGAGAATTCTATAACTAAGGTCGATGTCTTCACCATACATAAAATAATCCTCATCCAACAATCCAACCTCATCCAAACAAGATACACGCATAAGCATGTATGCTCCGCTTAATACTTCAACCTCATGATTTTCAAATTCATCCAAATAACGTAAATGGTATTTGCCAAACTTGTGGGATTTCGAAAACAGAGAGGCCAGACCTGTCATTTTATATAACGCTACCAACGGTGTTGGTAAACCCCGTTTACTTTCAGGCAGAAACCTTCCTTTACCATCAATCATACGCACTCCCATTCCTCCAAATTCGGGATGCTTATCCATGTAATCCAAGCACTTCACAAAAGAATCTTCTTGAACCACAGTATCAGGATTTAATAACAAGACATACGTTGAGTTACTCGCCTTAATAGCCTGATTGTTGGCGGTTGAAAACCCTACATTAACCTCGTTAGCAATTACATTTACCGATGGAAATTTTGCTTTTACCATTTCCACCGATCCATCCACGCTGCTGTTATCCACCACCCAAACTTCGATATCCAATCCAACCGAAGCCTTCTGTACACTCAATAGTGCTTGCTCAAGAAAATACTTGACGTTATAATTAACTATGATTACCGATAACTGGTGCATGGCTACAGGTTGTACTCAGTACGCTGCAATATACTTCTTCCTAAGGTAACTTCATCGGCATATTCAATTTCTCCACCCACAGAAATACCTCGGGCAATACAAGTCATTTTAACCGGTAATGATTTTAACTTCTTACCGATGTAAAAAAGCGTCGTGTCACCTTCAATCGTTGCGCTTAAAGCCATAACAACCTCACTTATCTGCTCATATTCAATACGTTGAACCAAATTTGTGATCGATAAGTCATCTGGACCTACCCCATCCATCGGCGAAATTAAACCTCCCAAAACGTGATACCTCCCCGTAAACTGACGGGTAGATTCTATCGCCATTAAATCACTAAAATCCTCCACTACACACAAAATCCCATTAGAACGGGAAGCATTATTACATATATCACATACCGAAGCATCGCTAACATTTCCGCAATACTTACACAAATGCAAATCCGTTTTAAGCTTGATCAAGGATTCTGCCAATTTTGCTACCTCCATCTCCGGCCGATTTAACAAATACATTACTAACCGCAATGCTGTACGTCTCCCGATTCCGGGAAAACCAGACAACGACTCCACTGCATCGGAAACAATTTTCGAACTGAATTCCATCGGTTCAAAAATAGCACATATGCAGTTGCAATGTTTGAATTAGTGCTACATAGTAAAAAGGTATTACCTTTGTGGTGCATGTTTATCGAGGTATTACAGGGAAAAATCCACAACGTTCGATTGACGCAAACCGAATTAAATTACACCGGCAGTATTACGGTGGATATGGATTTGGTAGACGCCGCCGGAATGGTTCCAAACCAAAAAGTTCTTATCGTAAACAATAACAACGGAGAACGTTTTGAAACTTACATCATTCCCGGTGAAAGAGGAAGTGGAATTATTGGCTTAAATGGCGCAGCCGCAAGACGCGGACAAGTGGGTGACGAATTAATTATCATGACCTTTTGCTACCTGAATTCCGAAGAGCTTTCTACGCATCAACCCAAAAACATCTTCCCAGACAGACACAATCGAATTATCCATTAATATGCAAAACCTCAAGAAACTGGCCTCCAAAGCAATAATTATTTTGTTAAGTGTTGCCATGTTCGCTTGGATTGGTTTTAAAACCGATTGGGAAACAACGGGTAATGCTATTAAAAACGCATCCCCAACGTGGATTGGATTAGCTGTTATACCTATGCTCCTAGCCCATTGGCTGAGAGGAGCTAGATGGAATATGTTGTCTCAACCCGCAGGTTACACTCTGAATAAGCGGAGATCTTTTTATGCGGTGATGTCGGGCTATTTAGTAAATGTTGCCACATCCCGCGGGGGAGAAATTGCACGCTGTGCACTTGCTGCAAAAAGCGAGAAAGCCCCCGTTGAAACACTTGTAGGAACTGTTTTAACCGAAAGACTTATTGATTTGGTGGTATTGGCGTTGATGGCCTTGCTCTGTTTAATCATTCAATTTGATGAAATGGTTCGATTCCTATTTCTATTTCAACCCTTGAAAACATTGATTCACAGCTTCTACCAAATGTCATTAGGACTACAAATCGCCTTACTAGGCTTTCTTACGACATTGATACTTTTTGCCTTTTTATTCCTTAAAAAGAAAATCACTACCTGGATCAACAAACCCCAAGATAATCAAGGATTTATTTCAAAATTCGCAAACGGATTTAAAACCGTTTTTCAGTTAGATAGTCCTGTAAAATTTTGGCTCTACAGCGTACTAATTTGGTGCGGCTACTGGTTATCAGGCTACTTCTCTATGAAAGCCCTAGAAATCACAGCCGATGGAACCCTTGCTAATGCTTTGGGCTTCATGATGTTTTCTGCCTTAGGTGTAATTATTCCTTTACCCGCAGGCGCCGGTGTTTGGGCCACCATGGCCTTTGGACTTCATTTTGTTTACGGTTATTCCGAAAACGATGCGCAAACTTTTGGAATATTCTCTGTGGCCTATTCCAACACGCTTATGATTGTTTTTGGCGCATTGGCATATTTGCTTTATTTCTTCGAAATAAGAAAGTTAGCTAAGTTAGAAGAATGAAAACTAACGAAAAAATTAAAACTCTCGATGAGGCGATTTCTTGGCGACAGCTATGCAAGAAACAAAAAGACAAAGTAGTTTTTACAAATGGTTGCTTTGATATCCTTCATGCCGGTCATGTTTCCTATTTGGAAGAAGCCGCACAACTAGGTAACAAACTCATTGTTGCTATCAATGCTGATGCTTCCGTCCAACAATTGGAAAAATCGCCAGCACGCCCGCTGCAATCTCAAGAAAGTAGAGCCAAAGTAATGGCTGCTTTGCAATTTGTAGATTGTGTTGTCATTTTTTCTGAACCTACCCCAAAAGAAATCATCCAAGAACTAACCCCAGATGTTCTTGTAAAAGGCTCTGATTACCAAATATCAAATATTGTTGGTGCCGATTGGGTAATCCAACACGGTGGCGAAGTAAAAACGCTTGATTTCGTTCCAGGGTATTCCACCACTGCTATCGAAAAGAAAATCATTGCAGCCCATGGGCTTGGTTCTGATAAATAGTTTAATAGCACTGCTGTATATTCTTTGGTGGAGAAATACCCTACGGTCTTCCTACTATTCCACTAATTATAGTTTAAATACCCATGCTTTAGAAAGTGATAATCTACAGGATCTATCCCACATAAGCAGTGCCAGTTTCCAGAACTGCAGCATTCTAATTCCCTTTCGAAATGAAGCTAACAGAATAGAGCCGTTATTACTATCGCTCAACAAAATTAAATCAACTATTGATTGGGAAGTAATTTTCATCGATGATTTTTCAACCGATAATTCATACGATATAATTCAATCTTGGATTCAAAAAAATACACAAATTTCAGCTAAACTAATTCAAACTCCACTTCCGTCTAAAAAACAAGCCCTACTAACGGGTGTTCTACATGCTACCTATGACTGGATACTAACTACAGATGCCGATTGCCAACTACCCGAAACAATTATTCATTCGCATTCGAATATGGCTAACGCAAATGCAAATGCAAAATGTGTCATTGGTAGAGTTGAGTTCTATGGCCTAAATTCTTCCAATACACTATTAAACACCTATGAAACACTCGAAAACCAAGCTTTGGTTGCTATCGGCTTATCTGCAGCAAAACATACAGCCCCTATTGCCGCAAATGGCGCAAATTTGTGCTTTCACAAATCAACGTGGTTAGCATTAGGAGGTATATCAACTCATAAGCATATCGCAAGTGGGGACGACATCTTCACTACACAACTATTTTTCAATCAAAATGCCCAATGGGTGGTGGTTAACAATTTCAAAGATGGTGTAGTAAAAGCACAATTATGTGAATCATTTTACCAATTTTTTCATCAACGACTGCGCTGGTTTAAAAAATCTTTTTTGCAAAAATCGCAAAAAACACTCTTTCAGCAGTCTTTTTTCGGAATCTACCTGATTACCCTGTGGGTACTGACCGTGTTACCCGTGTACGGGGAATATGCATTACTGGCTCTTATTCCAATTCCTGCGAAAATCGCTATCGACACGTGGTTTGGCAACAAACTATTCAAATACCATCAATATCCTTCAAAAATTTGGTGGATCAGCCTTTCAAGTATATGTCAGACAATTTCTCTACCCTTACTGGGTCTCGCAGCTCCTTTCATTTCATTTCAATGGAAGGCAAGAAAAATTTCTAAATAATTATTTCTGCTTCTTAGTCATTCTACTAGGCATACAGAAGGCCCAAACTGTACAGGCCCAAACCAACGATAGCATTCTTTTTCAATCCTGCCTACAAAATCCCCCCAAGAGCTTTTGCTTTAATTCAAACGGCGAATTCCATATTAAAACCTGTCTTTCCGCTCAATCCAGCACCCAACTTGCAACCTTGAAATTTCCAACAGACACCCTTGAAAACTGGGAAATTAACTCCAATATGTATGTTGGAATTAATCCCTCTTCAAGTAATTATATGGAAATTATGTTATCGTTTTCCGCAGATTCTGTTCCGGAATTTTATAAAATTAGAATTGGCGATAAATTAGACAATATAACCGTCTATAATTCTCAAAATGAAATACTTGGCAATACAATTAGCCTGTTAAATCGCAGTAGTTCCCAATTTGCAATTCGATGTACATTTAAAACTTCAAAATTAAATGTACTATGGCAATGGAAAGATTCAATTAAATGGAATCTAATTGCGGCAACATCGCTTTCAACCCAATCAAAATTGACCAATTTATCTGTTAACTTAATCCAAACTGGCAACAGCAGTGTAGGTAAATGGAACTTCCAATTACTGCAGCAAAAGGCAATAAAAAAAGATACTATAGGACCCAGTATAAACAAATTTTCTTGGACATCTTCAACTTCAGCTTGGATTGAATTTAATGAATCTATCCGAATAGACTCTACAATTTGTTTGGTTTCCGACTCCGCATATGCATGTCATGTTAACAAAATCAATCATAAAACCTTGGAAATAATATCGCCTAAGCCTTGGAAATGCAATGATAGTTTTTGGATAAATCTCTTCAACGTTACTGACAGTTTGAAGAATGCGGCAAAAGAAAGTAAAATCAAAACTATTTATCCGTGCATTATTCCCATCAAACGCGGTCAATTGATTGTCACCGAGATTATGCATAATCCCCCAAATACTGGGCAAAACCCAACGAGTATACCCCCTATTAAGTATTTGGAAATCCAAAACACGCATTCACAAGGCTTATGGCTAACGAATGCACAATTATGCGATGCCGTAAGTTGCGCAAACTTGCCAAATTGCTGGTTAAAACCAAAAGAATACCTGGTGTTATACTCAGTAAAAGACTCGAATCTTATTCCCCTAGATTTTAAGAAAATAAGTAACCCATTGGTGAATTTTCCATCGTTTAATGTTACTGATGATTCGATTATAATTAAAAATCAAAAAGCAGAAATTATATATCAAAATCGATATCGGGAAATATACCATCAAGAACCGCACCAATTGGGTGGCTACAGTCTGGAACGAGCATTTAATAATCCAGATAAAACAGCTTGGTTAAATTGGCAAAGTAATAACCGTATTGGTGGAACTCCTGGTTATTCGGATTCATGCATTAGAATTCCGGAATTACCTAAAAATCTATTTTCAACTGCGGTAATAAACGATAACCAGGAAATTGAAATTCACTGTATACAACCATTAACACCACAACAATGGGAAACCATTGAACTCTACGTAACAGACAGTCTAAAATCTCTGAAAAAAATTGAGGTTTCACATCAAATTTCAAACAGTACATTCTCCCGTTTCTTATTAAAAATCCCACTGTCAAAAAACGTGTTATTCAATAATTTGCTTTTAGTATCGGCAAAATTATTTTCAGAAAATACAGCATTCATCGACTCCGTTTACCTAATAAATAAGTCCTCCATTAAAAAACCATCAAACCAAGAGTTAATTATCTCAGAATTACAATTTATCACGTCTGAAAATGGACTGGATTTTATTGAAATCTACAACACAAGTAACTCACCCTTGGATCTCAGCGCTGTAGCTATTCGATATTATTATGACGACAGCATACCAAGATGGCAAATGCCTATCAACCAAATCAATAGGCTATTACTACCTAAACATTGTTTAGTAATCTGTAAAGATGCAGAATTAATGCACCAACATTATCCCGATTTACCCTTAACGCGCGTAATGGAGAACTCTATTTTTCTTGGATTAAATGCCGATTTTGGATTGCTCGAATTATTAGACATTCAAACTTTTACAAGGCTACATCTTGCTGGCTATAATAACAACTGGCATCATCCAGATTTGGATCAAACACAAAATATTTCACTGGAACGAGTAGGTATCAATGCGGTAGCCACAAATCCCTGGAATTGGAGAAGTCATGGCAAAAACAAAATTCAAAACAAGGTAACTGATCCATGTTTGATTGACAACAGTTCGCCAATGCAGGAGATTTACAAATACTGCAGTCCAGGGTACCATAAGGAATGGTCGATTAATGAAAACTCTTCGAAATTCAAACTCAATCAATGGCAATTTCAACAATCCAGTAACCAAAACTACTTATGTTTAGAGTACCAGCTACCCATGCCAGATTGTCTTATACAAGTTAAAATGCTAACGGTATCCGGCCAAATAATATCTATACCTATACAAAAAGAACGAGTTGATTTCAATGGCAATTTATGTTTCCCAACAAATACTACGTCTAAACTTCCTAAAGGCGCTTATTTAATTTCGGTGCGTTGTTTATTGCCCGATGGAAACACAATTCAAAAACATTTACCATTCACCATTTTGTAAAACACCTATTGTATCTTAGGTTTGAACTGGAATGCAACCACAAAAAAGAGATTTAGCATCATTGATGATTAAGAAGAAATTTTCAGTTCATTTTTCATCTGAAGAATTACATGCAATGAATTTCTGGTTTTTGGAAGCATTAGATCAATCACCCGAATCAACATGGGATGCATTAACTAATCGGTGGCTAGAAAAACTTTTGGCACATAAACCGATTCAATATTTATTCAATAGAGCATTTTTTGGCACACTCGATCTCTATGTAAATGAATACACCCTGATTCCACGACCAGAAACCGAAGAACTTTGTCAACTTATATTAGATCACTCGAATAACCATTCCACATCAATTCACCGAGTTCTCGACATAGGCACTGGATCTGGTTGCATTCCCATTTGGTTAAAATACAACCGAAAGGATTGGCATATTACTGCAATAGACATTTCCTCAGAGGCACTTTCAGTGGCACATAAAAACGCAGAAAAATATAAAACCCAAATTAAACTTCAACAACTAGACATTTTATCATTGGATTGCATCCAGGAAGATTATTCAATAATTATTTCAAATCCACCATATATTCCAAAAAAAGAAATGCACCGTTTAAATAAAAATGTCACAAATTTTGAACCTCATTTAGCCTTATTTGTAGAGGATAATGATCCACTAATTTTTTACAAAAAAATTGCAAAAATATTTGAGGATAAAAACTCTGTTGAACAAATTTGGTTAGAAATTGATCCCGAAACCGCAGAAATCAATTGTGAGATATTCAATAAAATAGGGGTTGCTCAAATAATCCATGATTATTCAGGCAACCCCCGTTTTATATTTTGTGAACGTAAATAGAAAAATCAATTATTTAGGGTAATAATTCCATTAGGGTCTTTTTTCAACTCACCCGACTTATAAATTTGAGTTAGAGTTGTGTAAATCCCCTGCGAAAATCGCTTCTTATCTCTTTCTCCGCTTTGTAAGAATAGCGCAGTTATTAATTCTCCTGAAGCCATGGGTCTATTTTGCTCACGCATGAAATTAACAATGATGTCTTTCTTGGTCAATTCACCTGCTTTTCTTCTTCCACCACCGCGCTTAAACACTGATTTTTTCGGTCTACCTGGTTTACCCACAACTCTTTCTACCACCTTCGGTTTTCTGCCGCGTTTACCTTTACCAATAGCCATTGCTTTTTTACGGTAATCTTTGGCTCTCTCCTTCCATGTATTGATGGACTTATTTGCTTTTTCCTTTATTCCATCGATCACTTTTGCATTTTTCTTTTCTAATTTTTCAATTTCTTTTTGAGCCTTTGCTGTTGCTTTCTTTAATGAATTAGAAAGTGCTTGAATTTCTTTCTCCAAAAAGGCAAAAGCGCCCAAATGAGGAGCCGATTTGCTTGATCTCTTTGATTTTACCTTATTCTTTGAACCCGGTTTCCTGCCGCGCTTTTTTGGCAATACTAAACCGTCGCTATTGATATTTTCCATAGATAAATTATTGATTTAAATACAAAACTATATTTAATTATTTTAATGAACAAATTGTTAAAATATTTGTTTTTAATATTTTATATTTTCATGGTTTTATTTTTTAATTCATGCAAAAAACTAATTAATTGATATTTCAAGTATTTTTTGATTTAAGTTTTAATCTAATTTATCCTTCAGTTATCGAAAATTTAATACCAGAATTATCTTTGTATTATGCTCTTGAAAAGCATCCTTCACCCATCGGACATTAAATCCTTAACACATGAGCAGTTACAAACTCTCGTGTATGAGTTACGCAGTTACATTATTGAAACTATTTTAGAGGTTGGAGGACATTTTGCCGGTAATTTAGGAGTGGTTGAATTAACCGTTGCCCTACACAATATCCTTGATTTTAATAACAACGATTCATTAATTTGGGATGTTGGACATCAATCCTACGTGCACAAATGTTTAACAGGAAGATATAAAAATCTTCCGTTCATTCGCACCTTTGATCATATCTCCGGATTCCCAAAACGCGACGAAAGCAAATTTGATTTTTTCGGAACGGGCCATTCGTCTACATCGATTTCAGCTACAATGGGCATGGCTGTTGCCAATTTGAACAATAACTCTGTGCACGTAGCAGTAATTGGGGATGGCGCACTTACAGCAGGACTTGCATTTGAAGCTTTAAACAACCTGTTGAACAGCAACGCCAATGTTCTTATCATATTAAATGACAACAATATGGGAATCGACCCCAACACAGGCGCATTAAATTCCCATTTAAAAAACAATGCTACCAATTCAATACAGTCATTTTTCGAATTTTATGGATTGAAATACAATGGCCCGGTAGATGGGCATGATCTAAAATCGTTACTGGAAGAAATTCAACGCTGCTATTTACAAAAGGGACCTCGATTACTACATATAAAAACTACAAAAGGTAAAGGCTATTTGCCTGCAGAAAAAGAACAAACCAAATGGCACAGCGCCGCAAAATACGTTAAAGTAGAAACGCCTCCTCATTCTCAGTCAAGGGAGACAGCAATAAAATGGCAGGACGTATTTGGTGCGGCCCTAGTAGAAATATTATCATCCAACTCCAAAGCAGTTGCCATTACTCCAGCTATGCCTTCTTCCTGCGGAATGATGCCCGCAATGGACAAATTTCCAGACCGAATTTTTGATGTTGGAATTGCAGAACAACATGCATTAACCTTTGCCGCTGGTTATGCCACAACCGGGAACAAACCCATAGTAAATATTTATTCATCATTCTTACAACGTGCATACGATCAGTGGATTCATGATGTAGCACTTCAAAAACTACCTGTTTTGCTCTGCATTGATCGAGCTGGGTTAGTGGGAGAAGATGGTCCTACTCATCACGGAGCTTTTGATATTTCTTTCTTACGATGCATACCTGATACCGTTTTACTCGCTCCTCACAATGGAGTAGAGTTCTTCAAACAAATGCTATGGTCTATGCATCAAAACAAACCCATTGCAATTCGATATCCTAAAGGCAATATTCCCGATCTCGATGAGTATTTGAATTTCATTCAATCGGTGAATTCCCTAAATTTATCAGATTATTCTCCATTGAACCCAATTTGGATAACAAAAAATCCTGAATCCAAAATATTGCTCATTACCACGGGTCAAGGCACACAACTTGCACGAGAAGGAAATAAAACAAAAAAAGTAGCGCACCTCCATATTAACACAATACATGCGAATGCAAACACAATCTTCCTTTCCGATTTAACTACACAATTTGACCATATTATAACAGTAGAAGATGGAAGTATTTTGGGTGGTTGGGGAACTGGGATAATTCAAGAAATGCTGCTGTCAGGATGGATTGGAACCTACCAAAACCTAGGAATTCCAAATACATTTATTCCTCATGGCAGTAACAATATCCTCTATGAATTATGTGGTTATTCACCTAAACAAATCGAACAAACTATTTCAAGTTATTTGAAAAAATAGGATTACCGATAGCCTTACGATCCAGAAAATCGTAGTTTAATCCAATTCTCAATTATTAAACTCCCTAGCGGGGTTAATACACTCTCGGGATGGAATTGGACCGCATCCCAAGCAAAAGCATTGGCAGAAAGAGCCATTGGCAAGTTACCGCAGGTTGCTGTTATAGAAACGCCGTCAACGGAGCGTTTATTACTTCTCGATTCCATTTGCAGACATAAAGAATGATATCTTCCCACTTCCAAGGGTAAAGGTAACCCTTGAAAAAGCCCGGCACCATCGTGCTGCAATTCTCTTCTCTTACCATGAACAGCTTCAGGCGCTTCAGAAACCAAATACCCTAACAGTTCACCCAATATCTGCATTCCCAAACAAATCCCCAAAACAGGAATTTCACCTTTATGTTTTTCAATTAATCGATAAATTCTTGGATAATCAGAAGGCTTCCCTGGACCCGGTCCTATCACCAATCCACTGCAGCCAATTATCCCATTCAATTCCAAATCACTCCATGCCTGTTCATCATCGTAACGTATTACTGCAACGGAATGAGCATCTCCAAGGATAGATTCTAACAGATGAACAATGTTATATGAAAAACTATCCAACTGATCTAAAAACAATACCGATTTGGCCATGACTTACGATTCTACAAGATACTTACAATTCCAAAACCGTCATTTCAAACACTAAATTTCTTGCTAATGCCCGCTTGAAATTCCTTCAAGTAAAAGGGCTCAAAATAAGCTACATCACGAAATTCCTTAGATGCGAAAGACAAAATAGCCGAACTATATAAGTGTCTTACCGATATAAATTCTTCCACAATTAGGAATTTTTTTTCAAGTGACAACAACCGGCCTATCTTTTCAACACAATCACCAACAAATCCAATTCCATCCAAAAGCTGGTTTACTGGGAATTCTTGAGGTAAAATCATGGCCTGCGGAATATTCCTTTCCATTGAATGCCTATCTACAAATGTAGCATACACCTCATCTCTTCGTGCATCAATCATCACCCATACCCCTTTTAACTGTTTGTTGTTCTCTAACAACCATTGACCTAAACCATGCATTCCGGGGATAGCCAATAGCGGTACATTCAATGTAAAACACAATCCTTTTGCCAAGCTGCTACCAATCCGTAATCCAGTATAACTACCTGGTCCTTCATTAATTGCAACGGCTAAAATTTGACCTCCCATTCCTTTAACAGCAGCGAATGCATCGGCTACCATCGTAGCCAGAACTTCCGCGTGGGATTGCTTTTCAATATGCTGACAATAATACAACTCATTGCCATTTACATCTACAACTCCTACAGACGGAAAGCTTCCGGAGGTCTCTAATACCAAAATCATAACGGTATTTACTTTGCGCAAAACTACGTAGTTTTAACGGCGGTTCAACGCTTTTACAATCGCAGGACTTATCTTTGTACCTATACTTATCATGACTAAAGAAGTTTATATAGTTGCTGCTGTTAGAACGCCAATGGGTAGTTTTAATGGCTCTTTATCCTCAGTAAGTGCCACCAAATTGGGAGCAACCGCTATCAAAGGCGCCTTAGAAAAATCGGGCATAAACCCTTCGGATGTAAACGAAGTATTTATGGGATGTGTATTACAAGCAGGTGTAGGGCAAGCTCCAGCTCGTCAGGCTGCTAAATTTGCAGGCTTACCTGACAATGTACCTGCAACCACAATCAATAAAGTTTGCGCGTCTGGATTAAAATCCATTGCTTTAGGTGCACAAAGTATCATGTTAGGACATAACGATGTTGTTGTTGCTGGTGGTATGGAAAACATGAGTATGGTACCTCATTATTTACCCTCTTCTAGAAACGGCTATAAATATGGTAACATTACAGCATTAGATGGTATAATTACGGACGGTTTAACGGATGTTTATGATAACACATTGATGGGTGCTTGTGCTGAAATCTGTGCAGCAGATATGAATTTTAGTCGTGAAGAACAAGACAACTACGCCATTGAAAGTTACAAGCGCGCTGCTGCTGCTTGGGATGCAGGTAAATTCAACGATGAAATTGTACCCGTAACTGTTTCTACCCGTAAAGGCGATGTGGTTATTAACCACGATGAAGAATATAAAAATGTTTTTTTTGATAAAATCCCTGGTTTAAAACCTGTTTTCAAAAAAGACGGTACTGTTACAGCAGCTAATGCATCTACTATCAATGACGGTGCGGCAGCAGTAATTTTAGTAAGTGGCGAAAAATTAAAAGAATTAGGCCTTACACCTCTAGCGAAAATTGAAGGCTTTGCCGATGCAGAACAAACCCCGGAGTGGTTCACCACTACTCCATCACTGGCACTTCCAATTGCTGCCAAACGCGCTGGTATTTCGGTAAGTGATTTGGATTTTGTTGAATTAAATGAGGCGTTTTCCGTGGTAGCATTAGCAAATAATAAATTGTTAAATCTTTCTGCAGACAAAGTGAATATTAACGGTGGTGCTGTTGCACTTGGCCATCCATTAGGTGCATCTGGAGCAAGAATCCTGGTAACTTTAGTCCATGTATTGAAACAAAATAATGGACAATATGGAGGTGCAGCAATTTGTAACGGCGGTGGTGGAGCATCTGCTATGGTGATAAAAAACTGTTAAACAAAATAATAACAGCAATTACGCGTTATTGTATTCCCAATGACCTCAATATTGCTCAATCATATAGGAACCAATAAATCCTTTGGATGTTGCAATCTTAGGGAGTTATTGGTTCTTTTTTTGTTTTCAATTACTCAAATAAGTCTGGGCAAAAATTCGCCAAATCCTTATTGGTCGGATATCGAATCTCAACTCATCCAAGTTTCACCCCTAATTATTGCAGGGGAGTCTGACTCTGCCAAATTTGAAGCAGCAGAATGGGTTTTTGCCAAACTCCAAGAGGAGTTAATAAAGCCAGGGTCCTTTTCTCATGCGTTTGATTTACTTAGACACACTACCGTTGCGATAGCCTCTCACCCTAACAGCAATGTTCGGATTTTTAGCTTTAATGTGATACAGAAAAGTGGTGTGTTTGTTCACTATGGAATTATCCAACGCAAAGGAAAACGCGAGAACAAAATCTGGGCATTAAAAGATACTACTTCGGCGTTACCAAAGAACTTTCAAGAACAGACTATAGAAAACCCTCAGTGGGTAGGTGCGCTTTATTATCAACTAATTCCTATATCCAAGCCATACAAAGACCATTATATCGTAATTGGTTTTGATGGAAATAACAAAAATTCAAATCGATCATATTTGGATGTTTTATGGTTTGAAGAGGAAGAACCTCGATGGGGTAAACCTTTATTTAGAGAAAGTATCGAAGACCCAAGTCCAGAAAATCGATGGATTTGGGAATATCACAAATCGGTAAAAATGCTGCTCCGATTCGAACCTGAAAAAAACATGATCGTGATGGATGAATTTGGTCCTTCATATCCGCAAGCAAAAGGCAATTTTTTCTTGTATATACCCACAGGGGATTACAGTGCATTTATTCCAAACAAAGCGGGATACTGGGTTCTAAAACCCATAGACATTACCGATTTCGGTCAAGGCGAAGCACCTAACATTATCAAAGATAGACCTCTACCAACTGAACCTCCTATTTCCGAAGAAAATATCCTTAAGCCCGATCCAAACAGCCCAGACGGAGATTAGGCATGCTATTTTAGGTTGCTATTAAATTTCAATGTGTTTAAATACAATTTCAGCCAACATAGACAATTTATACTCAGTTTCCATCCATTCAACATCCAATTCACTACCAAGATTTATACCACAGCCTGCATAACAGGTCAACGCATTCGTGTACAACTCTCCGCATCGCAATGCCACATAAAAATCGATTGTTTCGTTTTCAGGGTCTGCATACCCCATCCATCCAGCATATAACTTTCGATCAAAATTCTCATTATTCAGCAACCATTCAACACTTTCCTTTTGCGGGTAACCACCTACAGCGGGCGTTGGATGCAACGCTGTCACCAAGCGAAATACATCCTCATATTTGAGATGGAATTTCCATTCTCGAAGCAGATGCTTTACCCGTATCAAATCGATTTCTCTAATACTCGTTTCAAGTGCCGAAGTAGTCACACCAAGTGATTTTATTTTTTCACCAATAAAGTCGTGTGTTACCTGTTGCTCTTCCTGTTCTTTGGTAGTCCAATCCTGCTGATCTGCCGTTAATGTACCCGCTAATGCCATTACATTTGCTCGAGAGTTCTTTAATGTTAATAACTGCTCGGGAGTAGCTCCAACCCATAAGCCAGTATCTTTTGTATATAAAACAAAAACAAAAGTCTGCGGATAACTTGCTTTTAAATCAAATAAAATAGAAGCCAGTTGTTTATTATTCCATGGTAAGATGCGCCAAGAATGTTTTCTTGCAGCTACAATTTTAACATAATTACCCTGTCTTATTTGCTCTTTTATTCCAATGATTTCTCTATCAAAATCTAACCGTAAAGTGGAGTCGGTAACATTCTCTTTTTGGGCAATATTAGACCAACCAATACTACTATCCAACAATGGACTTAGTTGATTTGCTTCTATTACTTCGGCTTGCCCTGAAATAAATCTAAGAATTGAATCAGAAGGGAAACTGCTAAAATAAAATCCGGATTCGGAGAATTTCCCCGAGGATAACGGTATTGGATGTTCATCGTTATCCTTATCCAATACCATTTTCACCAATCCATTTACAAAACACCAATGTTCTTCAAACGGCCTAGAAAAAAAAGCCCAACCATTTTCAGGTTTTCTGAGTTCCGGCTGTTGTATCTTTGTAATGGAATCCTGCATCGCTCCAATCGGTTTCGCAAATTACTCAATCAATGGTTACAAAAACAATTTACTTAATTAGACACGGTCAAACCGATTACAATAAACAAGGAATAGTACAGGGCTCGGGTGTTGATACTCATTTAAATGAAATGGGTAGATTACAGGCTAAAGCTTTTTATCAATCATATCATCATATTCCATTTGAATTTATTTATACAAGTAACCTTCAAAGAACTCACCAAACTGTAGAACCTTTTAAAACTAGAGAAATTCCAATAGAAATTCTACCTGAACTCAATGAAATAAATTGGGGAGAACTAGAAGGTAAAATACCCAGTGAATTTTCAAAAAAGCAATTTTATCAACAGGTAACACGCTGGCGAGAGGGTCATCTTAATGAATCCGTAAATGGAGGTGAAACACCATTGCAAATGCATGAACGACAAAAAAAAGGTTTACAGAAAATTGAAGCCAATCCAGCATCACCCATATTAATTTGCATGCACGGAAGGGCAATGCGTGGTTTTCTTTGCTTATTAACGGGAAATCCATTATCGAAAATGGACGATTTCCCTCATGACAATCTTAGTCTCTATATTTTAGAAAAAAATCTAAACGATGCATTTTACAACATAAAAACAGCCAATTCGCTGGATCATCTTCAACACATATAAACAAGTAAGTGTAAAAGAAAATTGTAACTATAGTATTCAACGCATGGAAAACACTATTTCAATAACCATTATTGACAGAAATGGGATATCTCAGGTCTATGAGGCTCCTACAGACATGAGCTTTAATCTCATGGAATTTTGCAAAGTTGCCGAACTGCCAGTTAAAGGCGAATGCGGTGGTATGGCGATGTGTGCAACTTGTCAGGTATATGTAGAAAGTGAACATATTTTACCCGATCCCAGCGATGATGAATTAGCCATGTTAGATCAAGCCTTCTACGTAAAAAGCAATAGTAGATTGGGATGTCAACTGCATTTAGACGAAACAATGAATGGCTTAATAGTCCGATTGGCACCCGAACACGATTAATTCTATTATTTCTTTACATTATTTTTGAATATTCATTGATAAATTAATCCACATTGGTTATCTTTGCAATCCTTTTTTGAGAAAAAATGGCAAATCATAAGTCAGCAATCAAGAGAATCAGAGCCAACGAGGCCAAGCGCGAATTAAATCGTTACCAGCATAAAACTGCACGTACTATCGTTAAGAACATTCGCAAATCAGAAAACAAAGCAGAAGCACAGTCTATGTTGGCTAATGCCTTTGCTGCATTGGATAAATTAGCTAAACGCAATGTTATCCATAAAAACAAAGCAAGCAATTTAAAATCAAGCTTGCAGAAACATGTAAACGCTTTGGCTTAATCAGCCATAATTAATAAGAAAAGGCTATCTCTTATTTTAGGGATAGCCTTTTCTTTTTTATTTTTGATGAACGGATTCTAATGTCTGAACTACATCTAATTTGGCAAACTACAGAAGGCGAACAAACCTCTTTTGAGTTAGAATATATAAGTCAACTACTGTTTAAAGATATTCCTCATCAAGAACATTTCGACAATAACAAATATTCTATTGTTATAAATAACGCAATAATCATCTATTCCAATAACCATAGAGGACCTAACTTTGATTTTATTAACTATCTAAATAAATTCAAGAAAAATAATTTCAAATTTTATTTGTGGCATTTGTCTAATGAATCTTTACTCCATAATTGCGACTATTACAACCTCGCATCCCATGTATTCCGTAACTATTATTATCACGAATTAAAACAAAATCATAAAGTCACCTATATGCCTCTTGGATTCAAAAGCGGTTACTTAAATAAGACGGCATACTTCCCATTAACTGAAAAAACAATTTCATTTTCATTTATTGGCCAGCCCAAATCCGATAGAATAGAGTTAATTCAAGAACTCCAAAAAATAAACAATGCATTTATACACACTACGAATACTTGGAATTGCAATACTGCATTATCACAAGAAGAATGCAAATCAATTTACCAAAAATCTCGATTTGTACCTTGTCCAAAAGGATGGATAAATCCAGACTCTTTCAGAATTATGGAAACCCTAGAATCAGGTTCTATCCCTATTTTGAAAGAATATGAAAACCTAAACTATTTCGAGAAACCCTGGGAAGAAAATACTCCAATTCCAATAATTAAAGAATGGTCAGAATTAGAGCAATATTCAGCACTTACCAATGATGAATATGAAAAACTGCACAACAGCGTTTTCGAATGGTATAAAAGATTCCGTGTAGATTTAAAAAACAGAATCATTCAATCTCTTAACTAAAAATTATATAAACAGAAATTTCTTTAAAATTCCTGTTCGTCATTTTTATTCATTTTACTTGAACACAACCCCCACTTTATTCCAATAAATCAAAACAACTTATAATAAAAAAGCCCCTAAAATCAACGTTCAGGGGCCTGTTCATGGAACAATATTATTAAGAAATTCCGATAGTATTCTTAAATCAACAGAGTATCAATCACAAACTAATGTGCCCACAGATTCGCCATTTACCAAAGCCAATAAACTACCTGCTTCATTCATATTAAATACAACAATTGGCAAGTTGTTTTCTTGACATAATGTGATGGCTGTTAAATCCATAACTTCCAGCCCTAGATCATACACTTCCTTAAAAGAAATTACTTCAAATCTCGTAGCATTCACGTCCTTTTCAGGATCGGCGTTATATATCCCATCTACACGAGTACCTTTAATTACAACATTGGCTTCTATTTCAACTGCGCGCAATGATGCGGCCGTATCTGTAGTGAAATAGGGATTGCCCGTACCCGCACCGAAAATAACGACTCTACCCTTCTCTAAATGCCTCATTGCTCTTCGTCTAATAAAGGGTTCAGCTATCTGTTCCATTTTAATTGCACTTTGAAGCCTAGTACTTAAACCAACTTTTTCAAATGCCCCTTGCAAAGCCATTGCATTTATCATCGTGGCTAGCATACCCATATAATCACCTGTAGCTCTGTCAACTACTCCCCCTTGCGCTCCTTGCATACCTCTAAAAATATTCCCTCCTCCTATTACAACTGCCACCTCAACACCAGCATCAACCACTGACTTTACCTCTTTTGCATACTGAGCCAATATTTCAGGGTCAATACCAAACGATTGCTTACCCAATAATGCCTCACCACTAAGTTTTAATAATATTCGTTTATATTTCATTTTTATTGCATAGTTAGCAAAAAAAATCCCTCGTTTCCGAGGGATTTTTTAAAATTTTATTATCCTAGCATCACCCGCTTGAATCGAACAACGGTTAGACCGCTCTCTACTCCTTCCAGGTATTTTGCTACATTTTTAGAACTATCTTTAACAAATTCTTGAGCCAACAACGTACTCTCCTTGTAGAATTTTTCTAATTTTCCTTGAGCAATTTTATCCAACATAGCCTCTGGCTTACCTTCAGCTCTTGCCTGCTCACGGCCAATCTCTAATTCACGCTCTACCGTTGATGCATCAACTTCTTCTTTGTTAACTGCCACAGGATTCATCGCTGCAATCTGCATTGCTACATCTTTACCTGCCGCAAAATTATCATCAGAAGGCACATTGTTTAACTCAACCAATACACCCATTCGATTAGAACCGTGGATATAAGAGATTACGTTATTACCTTCTACTAATTCGTATTTATTTACATCAATCTTCTCGCCAATCTTCGCAACTTCATCCAACAAACGATCTGCAATAGTTACTGAGCCAAATGGCAAAGCTCTTAAAGCTTCTAGACTAGCAGGTTTGTTTGCTAATGCAATATTGGCGATTTCGGTAGCTAATGCGACAAAACCTTCATTTTTAGCAACGAAGTCTGTTTCGCAATTCATTTCAACAATAACGCCGCAGCTACGAGAATCATTGGTAATTGCAATTACAGCACCTTCCTTAGCTTCACGATCTGCGCGATTTGCAGATATTTTGGCACCCTTTTTACGCAAATAGTCCACAGCTTGATCGAAATCACCACCTGTTTCGGCTAATGCTTTCTTACAATCCATTAAACCAGCACCGGTCATTTGGCGCAACTTATTTACTTCAGCAGCACTAATATTTGTCATAGTATTTTTTATGCTTCTACTGACTCTTGCTTCTCTGAAGCAGCTTGAACTTCTTCTTCAGACTTCTCGCGCTTACGCTCGGCAGAACCTTCTGCAATTGCATTGGCAATTTCAGTAACGATTAACTGAATACTCTTTGAAGCATCGTCGTTACCTGGGATTGGGAAATCTACCACTGTTGGATCTGAATTTGTATCTACCAATGCGATAGTTGGAATCCCCAAACGCTGAGCCTCTGCAATAGCAATATGCTCGCGCTTCACGTCCACGATAAACAATGCACCGGGCAATTTGGTCATATCTTCGATACCACCCAAAACCGACTTCAATTTTGCGCGCTCACGATCCAACATTAAACGTTCTTTCTTATTGATACGCTCAAATGTTCCATCGTTAGACATTTTATCGATACCCTGCATACGCTTGATACTCTTACGCACGGTTTGGAAATTGGTTAACATACCACCCAACCAACGCTCAGTTACAAACGGCATGTTTGCATTGCCAGACAATTCAGCAACGATTTCTTTCGCTTGCTTTTTGGTAGCTACAAACAAAATTCTTCTGCCAGAACGAGCAATATTTTTAGCAGCCACTTTGGCTTCTTCCAATTTAGCTTCGGTCTTTTTCAGGTCGATAATGTGGATTCCATTCTGCTCCATAAAAATGTAAGGAGCCATTTTTGGATTCCATTTGCGGGTAAGGTGACCAAAATGTACACCTGCATCCAGCAATTCCTGTTGAGTATATGCCATGAGTAATTAACGTTTAGAGAATTGGAAGCGCTTACGGGCCTTTTTCTGACCGCTCTTCTTACGTTCAACAA
>JACCDW011210498.1_pt1 | contig 27983 bp, 25 predicted proteins | sample 7449781 | NCBI WGS metagenome assembly JACCDW01 (sample SAMN15323449, study PRJNA562643) | freshwater metagenome | isolation source: river surface water | place: USA:Blue River Watershed | collected 2017-08-18
ATGGGGCTGGCCGTGCCGGCATAGCCCTGCAGATCGCGCACATCTTTTTGCTGCGCCAAAAAAGCACCCATCTCGTGCAGGGCGGCGGCGGTGTTCTCCAGCGGCGTGCCTGCAGGCATCTCGACCACCACCTGGAACTCACTCTTGTTGTCAAAGGGCAGCATCTTGAGCACCACCCACTGCACCAGCGCCAGACCGACCGAGAGCAGCAGCGCGACCACGATGCCCGCGAGCAATTGCCAGCGCTTGCGGCTGCTCTGCAGGAAGGGTGTGAGCAGGCGCGTGAACACGGTTTGCAGCTTGGCCGGCAAGCCAGTGGGGGGCGCATGCGCGTGGGCGCTGGCCGCATCGCCTTTCATGAGCTTGAGCGCCAGCCAGGGCGTGACGGTGAAGGCGATCGCCAGCGAGATCGCCATGCCCAGGCTGGAGTTGATCGGGATCGGACTCATGTAGGGGCCCATGAGGCCACTCACAAAGGCCATGGGCAAGAGCGCCGCGATCACGGTGAGCGTGGCCAGGATGGTGGGGCCGCCCACCTCATCGACCGCCGCCGGAATGATCAGGGCCAGGGGCTTGCCCGGGTACAGCTGCTGGTGGCGATGGATGTTCTCCACCACCACGATGGCGTCGTCCACCAGGATGCCGATCGAGAAAATCAGCGCGAACAGGCTCACGCGGTTGAGCGTGAAGCCCCAGGCCCAGCTGGCAAACAGCGTGGCCGTGAGCGTGAGGATGACCGCGCCGCCCACGATGACGGCCTCACGCCGGCCCAGGGCCAGGCCCACGAGCAGGATCACCGAGCCTGTGGCAAAGGCGAGTTTCTGGATCAGCTTGTTGGCTTTTTCAGCGGCGGTCTCGCCGTAGTCGCGTGTGACCGTGGTGTGCACATCGCTGGGGATCACACTGCCCTTGAGCTGCACCAGCCGCGCGCGCGCTGCGGCGGCCACATCGACCGCGTTCTCGCCCGGCTTCTTGCTCACGGTGAGCGTGACCGCCGGGTACACCTGGCCCGCCTGCACACCGGTCTCTTGGGCATCGGCCGCGCCTGGGGTGAACCACACATAGCGCTGGGGCTGCGCCGCGCCCGCTTCAATCTGGGCCACTTCGCGCAGGTAAACCGGCTTGCCCTGGTGCACGCCCACCACGAGGCCGGCCACATCCTCGGCCGAGGTCAAAAATTCACCCGTCTCCACACGCAGCAACTGGCCGTTGCCCGGCTGCAGCACCGCACCCGAGGGCATGCCGAAATTGGCTGCGGCCAGCGTCGCCTTGAGCGAGAGCAGGTCGATGCCACGCTCGCGCAGGCGCGTCGGATTCAGCGCCACCTGCACCACTCGGCCTGGGCCGCCGATGGTTTGCACCTCGCGCGTGCCCTTGACCTGCTTGAGCTCCATCTCCAGCGTGCGCGCCACGCGCTCGAGATCGTGCGCCGAAGCCTCGGGCGCCCACAGCGTCACACCCAACACCGGCACATCGTCGATGCCCTTGGGCTTGACGATGGGCGCCAGCGTGCCCAGATCGCGCGGCAACCAATCCTGGTTGGCGTTGAGCACGTCGTACAGCCGCACCAGCGCCTCGGTGCGCGGCACGCCCACCTTGAACTGGACCGTGAGCACAGCCACGCCGGGGCGGGCCACCGAATAGGTGTGCTCGATGCCCTGGATCTGGCTGAGCACCTGCTCGGCCGGGCGCGCCACCATGTTTTGCACCGTCTGGCTGCTGGCCCCCGGGAAAGGGATCAGCACATTGGCCATGGTCACGTTGATTTGCGGCTCTTCTTCGCGTGGCGTGACCAGCACCGCGAACAGGCCCAGCAGCAAGGCCACCAGCGCCAGCAGCGGCGTGAGCGCGTTGGCCTGAAAGGCCGCGGCCAAGCGGCCCGAAATGCCCAAGGGATTGGAGGGGGTGCTCATGCGCGCCTCACTTGGCCGCCGCCGGTGTGGCGCCCGCCAGGCCTGCCTGCACCGCGTTCACCGCCACCGCGTCGCCGGCCTTCAAACCGGCCAGCACCTCGACACCCGCCGCGCCCTGGTCGGCGCCCAGGCGCACCGCCTTGAGCGCAAAGCCTTTGTCAGCAGCCACATACACTGCCGTGAGTTCGCCACGGCGCAACACCGCCGCCTGCGGCACCACCATGCGCTGCACCTGGGCGCCCACAAAGCGCACACGGATGGGCTGGCCAGGCAGCAGCTGGGCAGCGGCACTGGCGCCCACGTCCAGCTTCCAGGTCAGGGTCTGGCTCACCGGGTCGGCGGCGGACACGCCTTGCTGCGCGGCGGGCGCCACCCACTGCCCGCCCACTTGCAACTCGGTGCGCTGCGCGCCGCGTGCCTGCTGCGCCATCGAAGCGGGCACCTGCACCACCACGCGCAGCGGCTGCGGCGCGTACACCGTGGCCACCGGCTTGCCCGGCATGGCCAGATCGCCGGCCTGCGACAGCGTCTCCAGCACATAGCCATCAAAGGGCGCGGTGACCTGCGTGAACGACTGGGCCAGCCGCGCCTGCTGCGCGCCAGCACCGGCGCCCTGGCGCCCGGCCTGCGCGGCCTGGTACTGCGATTCGGCCACATCGAGCGCGGCCTGGCTCACAAAGCCCTGGCGGCGCAGATCGCGCGTGCGCTGCACATTCGCCAGGGCATTGGCCAGCTCGGCCTCGGCCTGCGCCACCTGGGCCTGGCTGCGCGCCACGCCAGTCTGGGTGTCGCGGTCGTCGATGGTGGCCAGCACCTGACCCGCTTTCACGCGGTCACCCACCTTGACCAAGAGGCTGGCCACGCGGCCCGTGGCCTGTGCAGCCACCGTGGCCTGGCGCACCGCCTCAACCACGCCATCGAGCTCGTAGCCCGCGTTCACGGCCTGTGGGCCCACGGTGAGCACCGGCACCTGCGGGCCGGCCCACACGGGGGCAGACAAGGTCAGGGCCAGGGCCCAGGGCGAAAAGCGGCGAACGAAAGACATGACAATCTCCTTGGGCCGAATTTTAGCTTATACCCCACGGGGTATCAAGACGGAGCATCAAAAAACCCCACACTGCGCACAGGGTGGGGTTGTCGGCGGTGCGCCAAGGCTCAGAACGGGATGTCGTCGTCCAGATCGTCAAAGCCTGAGGCCGCCGGGGCCGCCGGGGCCGCCGGTGCCGACTTGGCCGCCGGGGCCGGTGCGGCGGCAGGACGCTGGGCCGGGCGGCTGTAGCCGCCACCCGCACCGCCGCCTTCACCGCCCATGCCCTGGCGCGAGCCCAGCATCTGCATGGTGTCGCCACGGATGTCGGTGGCGTATTTTTCAACGCCCGCCTTGTCGGTGTACTTGCGGGTGCGCAGGCTGCCTTCGACATAGACCTGGCTGCCCTTTTTGAGGTACTGGCCTGCGATTTCGGCCAACTTGCCGAAAAAGCTGATGCTGTGCCACTCGGTGGCCTCGCGCATCTCGCCCGATTGCTTGTCCTTGTAGCGGTCGGTGGTGGCCACGCGGATGCTGGTCACAGCATCGCCCGAGGGCAGGTAGCGGGTTTCGGGATCGGCCCCCAGGTTGCCGACGATGATGACTTTGTTGACGGACGCCATGCGCTTCTCCAGGATCGGGGGGACAAAAAGGGCTGTCCCGCCAGGTGATTCAAACTGCGATTATGGGGCCTGCACCACCATGCCCGAGCGCCCAGGCGCGCTCATGGGCAAAGCCACCAGCCACCACACGGCCATGGCCAGCGCACACACCAGGAACAGCACCGGGCTGCCCCAGCTTTTGACCAAGGCACCGCCGGCCCAGCCGCCGACAAAAAATCCCAGCGACTGCAAGGTGTTGTACACGCCCATGGCGCTGCCGCGCACGTTCGCGGGCGCCAGGCGCGAGACCAGGCTGGGCTGGGTCGCCTCCAGCACATTGAAGCCACAGAAAAACACAAACAGCAATGCCGCCAGCGCCCCCAGGCGTGGCGTGCCCGAGGCCACCACCAGCAAGCCCAGCTGCACCAGGCCCACCAGCAAGATCGCGGCCAGAAAAACTTTTTTGAGGTGACCGCGCCGCTCCAGCGCAAACAACCCGCCCAACAGCACAAACGAGCCCAGCACCGCCGGCAAATACACCTGCCAGTGGTGCGCCTTGTCCAGCCCGGCCTGCACCAACAGCCCCGGCACGGCCACCCACATGGCCAGCTGCACCGCGTGCAGCACAAACACGCCCAGGTTCAGGCGCAAGAGGCCCGCGTGCTGCAAGACCTCGCGCAGACGCCCGCGTGGCGCATTCGGCTGGCGCACGGGCTCGGGCGGCGCACCCCAGAGCACCACCGACACCCCCAAAAGCGCCAGCACGCCGGTGATGCCAAACAGGCCTGCCAGCCCCACGGCAGCGGCCAGCAAAGGGGCCAGCACCAGTGACAGCGCAAACATCAGACCAATGCTCGCGCCCACCATGGCCATGGCCTTGGTGCGCACCTCGTCGCGCGTGAGGTCGGCCAAAAACGCCGTCACTGCGGCCGACACGGCACCCGCGCCTTGCAGGCTGCGGCCGAGCAACAAGCCCTGCAGATCGGTGGCCGCGGCCGCCCAGAAACTGCCCACGGCAAACACCAGAAGGCCCAGCACGATCACGCGCTTGCGCCCAAAACGGTCCGAGGCCATGCCATAGGGCAGCTGCAGCAGGCCCTGCGTGAGGCCGTAAATGCCCATGGCCAGGCCCAACAGCAGCGGGTCGTCGCCGCCGGGGTATTTGCGCGCTTCAAGCGCGAACACCGGCAAGACCAAAAACAAGCCCAGCATGCGCAGGGCAAAGATGGACGCCAGCGAAAAGCTGGCGCGCCGCTCCAGCGGCGTCATGGCCGCGGGCGAGGTCTCGGCAGAAACGGGGTTGTGGTCGGTCACGGGCAATCAGTTCAAACCGGCAAACCTTGGATTGTCCCTGAACTCGCTCGTCTGCTGGCTCAGGCCTGGTGCGCCGGAATCGACCGAAGCGGGGCCCAATCCGGCCCGAATGGCGATAATCAAAGGTTTTCTTCGCCTGGCCCTCACTTGAACGCACGCACCGCCCCCACCGAACTGGCCGCCCAGCCCCACGACGCCAGCCGCGAGCGCTATTTGGGCACGGCCCTGCGCCAGGCGCGCATCAGCGTGCGCGGCGCACGCACGCACAACCTCAAGAACATCGACCTCGACATCCCGCGCGACCAGCTAGTGGTGATCACCGGCCTGTCGGGTTCGGGCAAATCGAGCCTGGCCTTTGACACGCTGTACGCCGAAGGCCAGCGCCGCTATGTGGAGAGCCTGTCGGCCTACGCGCGGCAGTTTCTGCAGCTGATGGACAAACCCGATGTGGACCTGATCGAAGGGCTCTCGCCCGCGATTTCCATCGAGCAAAAGGCCACCAGCCACAACCCGCGCTCCACCGTGGGCACCGTGACCGAGATCCACGACTACCTGCGCCTGCTGTTCGCGCGCGCCGGCACGCCGCACTGCCCCGACCATGACCTGCCCCTGCAGGCGCAAACCGTGGCGCAGATGGTGGACGCGGTACTGGCCCTGCCCGAGGACACCAAGCTGATGATCCTCGCGCCCATTGCCCGCGAGAAAAAAGGCGAGTTCGAAAAACTCTTCGAGCAGATGCAGGCGCTGGGCTATGTGCGCTTTCGCGTCGGTGGCCAGGTGTTCGAGGCGCAAGACCTGCCCGAGCTCAAGAAGAACGAAAAACACGACATCGACGTGGTGATCGACCGCCTCAAGGTCCGTGCCGAGGCCGATGCCAAGGCGCGCGACGCCCTGCGCCAGCGCCTGGCCGAAAGTTTTGAAGCGGCCCTGAACCTGGCCGAACAGCGCGCCCTGGCGGTAGAAATGGACAGCGGCACCGAGCACCTGTTCAACGCGCGCTTTGCCTGCCCGGTCTGCAACCACGCCATTGCCGAGCTCGAACCGCGCGTGTTTTCGTTCAACTCACCGCAGGGCGCGTGTCCGAGCTGCGATGGTATCGGCACGATGGAGTTTTTTGACCCCGAGCGCGTGGTCGCCTTCCCGAGCCTGAGCCTGGCCAGCGGCGCCATCAAAGGCTGGGACCGGCGCAACGGCTTTTACTTCAGCATGCTCGAAAGCCTGGCCAAGCACTACGGCTTCGACGTCGAGGCGCCGTATGAGAACCTGGCACCCGCCGTCCAGCAGGTGCTGCTGCACGGCTCGGGCGAAGAAGACATCAAGTTCAGCTACATCATGGAGTCGGGCGCCTCCAAGGGCAAAAAGGTCAGCAAGAAGCACCCGTTTGAAGGGATCATCCCCAACATGACGCGGCGCTACCGCGAGACCGATTCGCCGCTGGTGCGCGAAGACCTGGCGCGTTATCGCAGCACCCAGCCTTGCACCAGCTGCCACGGCACGCGCCTCAAGCGCGACGCGCGCCATGTGCGCATTGGCGAAGGCGCGCAGGCGCGTGCGATTTACGAGATCAGCCACGTCACCCTCGGCGAGGCGCAAGACTATTTCCAGAACCTGAAGCTCAGCGGCGCCAAGGCCGACATCGCCGACAAGGTGGTGCGCGAGATCGCCTCGCGCCTGAAGTTCCTCAACGACGTGGGCCTGAACTACCTGAGCCTGGAGCGCAGCGCCGACACCCTGAGCGGCGGCGAAGCGCAGCGCATCCGCCTGGCCAGCCAGATCGGCTCCGGACTCACCGGTGTGATGTATGTGCTCGACGAGCCCAGCATCGGCCTGCACCAGCGCGACAACGACCGCCTGATCGGCACGCTCAAACACCTGCGCGACATCGGCAACAGCGTGCTGGTGGTCGAGCACGACGAGGACATGATCCGCACCGCCGACCACGTGATCGACATGGGCCCGGGTGCGGGCGTGCACGGCGGGCGGGTGATGGCGCAGGGCAGCTGCGCCGACATCCTGGCCGCACCCGACTCCATCACCGGCCAATACATGTCGGGCCGCAAACAGATCGCGGTCCCCAAGCGCCACAAGCCGGGCCAGGACTGGCTGGAAGTCGTGGGCGCGCGCGGCCACAGCCTCAAAAACGTGAACGCCCAATTCCCCGTGGGCCTGTTCACCTGCGTGACCGGCGTCTCGGGCTCGGGCAAGTCCACGCTGGTCAACGACACGCTGTACACCGCCGCTGCGCAGCAGATCCACCGCGCGCACGACGAGCCCGCCGCGCACGAAGAGATCAAAGGCCTGCAGCACTTCGACAAGGTCATCAACGTCGACCAGTCACCGATTGGCCGCACGCCGCGCAGCAACCCGGCCACCTACACCGGTCTCTTCACCCACATCCGCGAGCTCATGGCCGAGGTGCCCGCCGCACGCGAGCGCGGCTACGGGCCGGGGCGCTTTTCCTTCAACGTGAGCGGCGGCCGCTGCGAGGCCTGCCAGGGCGACGGTATGGTCAAGGTCGAGATGCACTTTTTGCCCGATGTGTACGTGCCTTGCGATGTGTGCCACGGCATGCGCTACAACCGCGAAACGCTGGAGATCCAGTACAAGGGCCAGAACATCGCGCAGATCCTGAACATGACGGTCGAGGCGGCCTATGCTTTCTTCAGCGCCGTGCCCAGCATCGCGCGGAAATTGCAGACCCTGCTCGACGTGGGCCTCTCTTACATCCGTCTGGGCCAGAGCGCGACCACGCTCTCGGGCGGCGAGGCGCAGCGCGTCAAGCTCGCGCAAGAGCTCTCCAAGCGCGACACCGGCCGCACGCTCTACATCCTCGACGAGCCCACCACCGGCCTGCACTTCGCCGACATCGACCTCTTGCTCAAGGTGCTGCACCAGTTGCGCGACGCGGGCAACACCATCGTCGTGATCGAACACAACCTCGACGTCATCAAGACCGCCGACTGGGTCATCGACATGGGCCCAGAGGGTGGCGCAGGCGGCGGCACGGTGGTGGCCAGCGGTACGCCCGAGCAGATCGCGGCGCACCCGCACAGCCACACGGGCCAGTACCTCGCGCGCCTGCTGCCCGCAGCTGCACGCTGAGGCCCCGTCGCTCAGCGCTGGGGGCGGCCCACCGACTGCGCTTCTTGCAAAAAGGTGTCGAGCAGGCGCTGCGCCGGCAGGGACAGCGGCGCGTCGGTGCGCGAGAAGATGTGGATGGTGGTGGGCGGCAAGTTTTCCTGCAGCGCCAGGGCCACCAGGCCCATGCGCGGGCCATGCACCTCGTGAAAGCGCTGCGGCACGATGGCCAGGCTGTCCATGCCGGGCAAAACCGCCAGCAAGGTGGAAAAGGACTCGCAATGCACCTTGACCTGCGGCGTCGGCAAGCCGCGCTGCTCAAAGCCCAGGTGCAGCGGGTCGCCCGGCCCCAGGCGCGGCCCCGACAACAGCCAGGACGCGCCCACCAGATCATCGAGCCGCCGCGCCTTCACCTGCGGGTGATCCTTCTTGGCCACGATCACCGAGGGGCTGTCGATCAGCGCACGCGCCTGCAGATCGCGGCCCAGGCCGGCCGGCGGCAGCGGGCCCAGGGCCAGGTCCAGCTCCCCGGATCGCAATTGCGCCAAGGCATTGGGGTAGAGCGCATCGACCAGGTGGATGCGCACATCCCGCCAGCGCGCCTGAAAGGCCGACACGGTGTTGGCCGCCAGCATCAGCGCGGCGGCGGGCGAGACACCCACGCTCAGCGTGGTCTGGGTGTGGCGCGTGAGCGCGGCCAGCTCTTCCTTGGCGCGATCGAGCTCGCGCACCACTGTGGCCGCACGGGCGGCCAGCATCTCGCCGGCGGGGGCCAGGCGCACCCCCTTGGGCGAGCGCAACACCAGCGTGGCGCCAAATTCCGCTTCGAGCTGTTTGAGGGCCTTGGTCAGCGCAGGTTGCGTGACGTTCATGGCCTCGGCCGAGGCCCGCATGCTGCCGGTGCGTGCCAGGGTCAGCAGCAGCTGAAGTTGTTGCAGGCGCATGCCGGCATCCTTTCTGATAACTCTGGGTAATCGTCTTCACCAAATGCGATTGGCGGTCTGCCAGCCTCACCGATAGCATGGTTTCAGGCCCACCTGGCCCGAGAGGGCAGCCGCAGAACCTGCCCGTGCACCCCACACACACCACAAGGACGGAGACATGATCCAACGCAGACAATTGATCGGCCACCTGGCAGCCGCGCCCCTTCTGGCCAGCCTGCCCGCATGGGCCCAAAGCTACCCGGACAAGCCGATCAAGATTATCGTCCCGCTGCCGCCGGGCAGCCCGCCCGATGTGCTGGCGCGTCTGGTGGCCGACGGCGTGAGTCGAAACTGGAAGCAGCCGGTGGTGGTGGAAAACCGCCCCGGCGCCACCGGCATGGTGGGCCTGCAGGCGCTGGCGCGCTCGGCCCCCGATGGCTACACCGTGGGTGTCATGTTCCTCACGCACACCGTGCTGCCCGAGTTGATCGGGCCGCTGCCCTACAACACCGCCACCGATTTCGCGCCGATCGCCAACCTGGTCTGGCTCTACAACGTGCTGGTGGTACCCGCCAACTCCAACATCCAGACCGTGCAGGACCTGGTCCGGCAGGCGCGCGCCCAGCCTGGTGCGCTCAATTACGCCTCGGGCGGCAATGGCTCTCCGGCACACCTGGTGGCCGAATCCTTTTGCCAGGCCAGCGGCGTCAAGATGACGCATGTGCCTTTCAAGGGCCCGGCCGAAGCCGTCTCGGCCCTGCTGGGCAACCAGGTGAACGCCATGTTCGCCACAGTGCCTGCCGCCGCCAACCTCTCGCGCGGCGGCAAGCTGCGCGCCATTGCCGTGACCAGCCCGCAGCGCCAGGACGCCCTGCCCCAAGTGCCGACCCTCGCCGAAACCGGCGTGCAGGGCGTGGAGCTCAAGGAGTGGGAAGGCCTGGTGGCCCCCGCCGGCACCCCCAAGGCCATTGTCGACAAATGGAACCAGGAGCTGTTTCAGGTGCTGGCCAACCCCGAGGTGCGCGCCAAGCTGGCCGATCTGGGCATGTCGGTGGTCCCATCCAACAACAGTGCCGAATTTGGCGAACTGATCCGCAAGGAACTCGACCACTGGGGCCGCTTTGTGCGCAGCACCGGTCTGCGCCCGAGCTGACCTGCCGCTGGCCCGTTGACGCCAGACAAAACGCCCGGCATACCGGGCGTTTTGGCGTGGGCAGCCAGAAAACTCAGCGGGCCGAGGAAATCGGCGGCTCAAATACCACGCCGTATTCGGGCGCGATCTCGGTCACGCGGCGCGGGCTGGCCACGTTGTGGATGCGCCGGTACAGCGCCGGCAGCTCGCCCGCAGGCTCGGCCCAGAAAATCGCCTGCACCACCTTGCCGCTGTTGTTGTAGAAGGCGTGCGGAATGCCCTTGGGCAAATGGCCGATTTCGCCTGCACGCACCTTGCTGCGCTGGCCATTGATCACCACCTCCACTTCGCCATTGAGCGGGCTCAGGTATTCATCCTGGTCCGGGTGGGTGTGCGGCGGCACAAAGCTTTCTTCGGGGAAGGTGGCGTGCCAGACGAACTGGTCGTCGCCGTAGCGCTTGGGCGTGTAGACCTGGCCCATGATGTTCCAGGTGACGCCGTCGATACCGGTCGGCGTGTGCTCGCAATCGGGCAGCTGAAGGGGCTTGGGCATGGCGCTCTCCGTGTTCAGGAATGTTCAGGGGTGGCGTGCTCGCCGGTCAGGCGGTCCAGCGCCTCCTTGACCAGCGGGTTGTGGCTGGCGTAACGCGGCTTGAACTGCTGGCGCTGCGCCCGCAGGTCGTTTTCGTCGGCGTAGCCGATCAGGATGCCGTTCTCGGCGATGCGGGCCTGGACTTCGGTGCTTTCGATCATCTCGTCCGAGACCGTCACGCGCTGGCGCGGGCGCCGCGCCCATTCAAACAGGGCCTCGTGCAGGCGCTCGCGCTGGTGCACATGCTCGGGCTCCATGCTGGCGCCCAGGTCGTGCAGCTCCTGCGGGTCGGTCTTCAGGTCAAACAGCATCGGCCGGTAGCCTTCGCACAGCACGTATTTCCAGCGCCCGTCAAAGGCCATGCGCATCCACGCCTCTATGGGCGGCGTCTGCAGCTCGATGCGTGCGTCCTGGAAGGCGTAGTCACATTCGCAAACCACCATCTGGCGCCATTTGTCCGGCGTCTGGCCAAACAGCCAGGGGCGCAGCGAGCGCCCGTCCATCACGTGGGGCAAGGGGTTGCCGCCGTACACATCAAGGAAGGTGGGCGCGATGTCCACCGCCTCGACCAGCGCCGGGCAGCGCGTGCCGCGCGTGGCATCGGCGCGCGGGTCCGGGTCGTAAATGATGAGCGGCGTGCGGATCACCGGCTGGTGGAACAGCTCCTTGTCGCCCAGCCAGTGGTCGCCCAAAAAATCACCGTGGTCGGCACAGAACACGATCATGGTGTTGTCCATCAGGCCTTGCTGCTCCATGAACGCAAACAGCTTGCCCATCTCGTCGTCGATCTGCTTGACCAGGCCCATATAGCCCACCATCACCGCATCGCGGATGCCCGGCTGGGCAAAGGTGCGCGAAACGCGGTGGCGCGTCATGGCGGCATAGACCGGGTGCGGGTTCTGCAGCTGCGCGTCGGAGCGCACCAGGGGCAGCGCATCTTCGGGGCTGTACATGCCTGCATAGGGCTTGGGCACCACATAGGGCCAGTGCGGCTTGATGAACGAGAGGTGTGCCACCCAGGGCTGGTCGCCGGCCTCGCGCATGAAGTCCATGGCGCGGCGCGTGGTGTAGGGCGTCTCGGAATGTTCGTTGGGAATGCGCGCGGGCAGGTGGCTGTATTTGAGGTACCAGCCCGAGCGGAACTGCCCCTGCTCGTCGACCACGGTGTTGGCCCACTCCTCCCAGGGGTTGTCGCCCCCAAAGCCCTGCTCGCGCAGGTAACGGTTGTAGTTGGGGTCGGGGTCGTGGCCCGAAAATGGGTGGATGCCGTCGTCGCGCTCGTAAGGGTCGAAGCCGCATTCGGCGATGCGGATGCCGATCTGCGAGTTCGGGTCGATGCCCAGGCGCGACATGCCCGATGAGTCGCCACGCATGTGCGTCTTGCCGATCAGCACCGAGCGCACACCGAGCGGGCGCAGGTGGTCGCCCAGCGTCATCTCGCCAGCCTTGAGCGGCACAAAATTCCAGCTCACACCGTGCGAATGCATGTAGCGGCCGGTGTAGTAGCTCATTCGCGAAGGCCCGCACACGGGCGACTGCACATAGGCGTTGTCGAAGATCAGGCCACGCTGGGCCAGGCCGTCCAGGTGCGGCGTGTGCAAGCGCGGATGCCCGTAGCAAGACAGGTGGTCTGCCCGCAACTGGTCACACATGATGAAGAGGATGTTTTTGACGCGTGAGCCCATGTTTGGCGAATCCCGGTGTTCGTAGCGAACCAATGCTAGGCCGCCAGCCACTGCGCAGCCAATCGCATTTTGTGAAGCCGATTACCTTCGGTTATCGGTTTGAATTCTGGTGCGCGGCGTTCGGCGCATCGAGCCGCCGCCGGGCCTACACTGCACGGACCATGGCAGCTGACAACGAGCAAGACCAGTACGTCACAGGCCAGGTGCGCGCCCACTGGCCACATTTGCTGGCCTCGTTTGAAGCGCGCAATGCCGAGGCCAGTGCGCTGGCGCACTGGACGCTGGAGCTGCGCTACGGCCCCCATACGCGCGAAGTGATGGACCTGCGGCCCAGCGACGGCCCCCACCTGGGCACGCTGCTGTACCTGCATGCGGGCTACTGGCAGTCGCGCGACAAATCGCAATTTCGCTTTTTGGCCCCGGGCATCAACGCCCTGGGTTGGGACATGGCCCTGGCCAATTACCCGCTGTGCCCCGAGGCGAGCGTGATCAGCATCACCGCGTCGGTCACCCAGGCCTTGCGGCAGCTGATGGCCGAACAGACCCGACGCCAGCGCAGCGGCCCGGTGGTGCTGTGCGGCCACTCGGCCGGCGCGCATCTGGCCATCGAGCTGGCCCTGCAACAGGCACACGACCCACAGGCCTTGGCGGCCCCGATCGCGGGCGTGCTGGCCATCAGCGGCATCTACGACCTGCGCCCCTTGCGGCACACCACGCTCAACGAAAGGCTGCAGCTGGACGAGACGAGTGCAGAGACCGCCTCGCCCGTCTTGCGCGCCAGCGCGGGTGCCGCGCCCGCCCTCTTTCTGCTGGGCGACGCCGAGACACCGGCATTTCATGCGCAGAGCCTGGCCATGGCCCGCGAGTGGCATCGCCATGGCAATGGCGCGGCCTGCGTGCGTGTGGCGCAGGCCGACCATTTTTCGGTGCTCGAACACCTGGGCGAGCCCAGCGGGCTGCTGGCCCAGACCCTGAGGCGCTGGGCCAGCAGCCCGCGCACACCTGAGGCCCCCGCGCTGTTGCCTGAGGGATATCTGCACACCGCGCTTTAGGGTACAACCGTCTCCACGACCCAAAGGAGACCCACCATGCCCCTGCAACCCGGCCTCATGATGGACCGCCCGCTGCTGATTTCTGGCGTGCTTGAGCACGCCGCCGCCCAGCACGCGCGCCAGCAAGTCGTCTCGCGCGAGACGCATGGCCCCTTGCACCGCTGCACCTATGCCGATGTGGCGCGCCGCGCCAAGCAACTGGCCAACGCGCTGCAGGCGCTGGGGCTGCAAGCGGGTGATGCGGTGGCCTCGATCGCCTGGAACAACCACCGCCACCTGGAGGCCTATTACGGCGTCTCGGGCAGCGGCATGGTCATGCACACCTGCAACCCGCGCCTGCATCCGCAGCAACTGATCTACATCCTCAACCACGCCGAAGACCGCGTGGTGCTGTTCGACAGCAGCTTCGCGCCCATCGTCAAAGTCATCGCGCCGCAGTGCCCACACGTCAAGGCCTGGGTGTGCCTGAGCGATGCGGCCAACTCGCCGCAGGTTGACGGCGTGCAGGTGCGCAATTACGAAGACCTGATCGCGCCGCACAGCGACCAGTTCAGCTGGCCTGAATTCGACGAGCGCACGGGCGCCGTGCTGTGCTACACCAGCGGCACCACCGGCAACCCCAAGGGTGTGCTGTATTCGCACCGCGCCATCGTGCTCAACGCCACCACCGGCTGCATGCCCGACATCCTCAACCTGTCCGCGCGCGAATCCGTGCTGCCCGTGGTGCCCATGTTCCACATCAACGCCTGGTGCATCCCCTATGCAGCCATGATCGCGGGCAGCAAACTGGTGCTGCCCGGCCCCAAGCTCGACGGCCCCAGCCTCTACGAGTTGATGGAGGCCGAGCAGGTGACCCTCAGCGCCGGCGTGCCCACCATCTGGATGGGCCTGATCCAGCACGTCGAGGCCAATGGCTTGCGCTTTTCAACCATGAAGCGCACCGCCGTGGGCGGCACCGCCATGCCCAAGGCGCTGATCGCCAAGTTCAACGACGTGTACGGTGTCTCGGTGCACCACGGCTGGGGCATGACGGAGACCACCGCCGTGGCCACCATGAGCCAGCTGGGCCCCGAGGACATGGCACAGAGCGCCGAAGCCCGCCACGCCCTGGTGGCGCGCCAGGGCAAGGTGGTCTCGGGCATCGAGATCAAGGTGGTCGATGACAACGGCGCCACGCTGCCGCGCGATGGCACCTCACAGGGCGAGCTCATGGTGCGCGGCCAGTGGATCGTCGAGCGCTATTTCAAGACCGAGCAAACCGCGCTGAGAGACGGCTGGTTCCCCACCGGCGACATCGCCACCATCGATGCCGACGGCGTGATGACGATACGCGACCGCACCAAGGACGTGATCAAGAGCGGTGGCGAATGGATCAGCTCGATCGACCTGGAAAACGCCGCCATCGGCCACCCGGCTGTGGCCATGGCGGCGGTGATCGGCGTCAAGCACCCCAAGTGGGACGAGCGGCCTCTGCTCTTCATCGTGCGCAAGCCAGGCCAGGCGCTGGAGAAAACCGAGATCCTCGATTTTTTGGCCAGCCGCGTGGCCAAGTGGTGGGTGCCCGAAGACGTGGTCTTTCTTGAATCGCTGCCGGTGGGCGGCACCGGCAAGGTGCAAAAGAACGAGCTGCGACAAAAGTACGGCGGCGTGTTCGCCGACCAATGAGGCGCTGAAGGCGTGTGCAGCGGGCCTGAGTCCGCTCAGACCACCTTGGCACTGGGCCGCTCGGCCACGCGCTCGCGCCAGGCCTGCAGCGCGTGCAGGCCTTCCTGGCCGGGCACGAACTTCATGAGGCGCGCAAACTCCACCGCGCAAAACGCGGTGATGTCGGCGATGGTGAAGCGCTCGCCCGCCATCCAGGGGTGCTGCTGCAGCCATTCATCAAACCAGCGCGCCGTCTCGCGCACCTTGTCCCCTTGCGAGCGGCCGAAATCGGGAAACTGCGGCTGCTCCAGCGCGGCCAGGCCCGGGTGGGTGTGGCGGATGCAGTTGGCCATGGCGCCCATCAGGTAAAGCTCGACACGGCGGTCGGCCATCTCGATGAAGGCGCGCTCATCGGCATCCACACCCATCAGGTTGGGCTCGGGCCAGCGGCCTTCAAGCCAGGTGCAGATGGCGCGGGTTTCGGTCAGCACGCGGCCATCGCCCAGCGCCAGCGCCGGCACCTTGGCCAGCGGGCTTTTGGCGCGGTAATCGGCGCTGCGGTGCTCGCCCTGATTCAGGTCCACGTTGACGATCTCGATGCCGGTGATGGCTTTTTCGGCCATGAACATCAGCACGCGGCGCGGGCTGGGGGCGCGGTGGGCGCTGTAGAGCTTCATGCGACGTCCTTGTCGGGTGCGGCACGGCCGGTTTCGACCATGGCGCGGGCACGTTCGGAAAACTGCCTGGCCGCAGCATCGCCGTCCTTGGAGAGGCTCATGGGCGAGGGCGGCGCCTCGATGCCGCGCTGCACGGCTGGGCGCGCGCGGATCGCGCTCAGCCAGCGCTGCAGGTGCGGCAAGTCGCTCACGTCCACCCCCGACCAGCGGTGCGTGCGCACCCAGGCCCAGTGGGCGATGTCGGCGATCGAGTAATCGCCGGCCAGGTATTCGTGGTCCTTGAGTTGCCCATCGAGCACGCGCAGCAGGCGTTTGCTCTCGCCCTGGTAGCGGTCGATGGCGGGTTGTATTTTTTCGGGAAAGTAACGGAAGAACACATTGGCCTGGCCCATCATCGGGCCGACCCCGCCCATCTGGAACATCAGCCACTGCATCACGCGCGAGCGGCCTTGCGCATCGCTGGGCATCAGGCGGCCGGCTTTCTCGGCCAGGTAGACGAGGATGGCGCCCGATTCAAACACCGCAAAGTTGCCCCGCGCGCGATCGACAATGGCCGGGATGCGGCCATTGGGGTTGATGGCCAGAAAGGCCGGCGTCTTTTGCTCGCCAGCGGCCAGGTCCAGCACCTTCAGGGTGTAGGGCAGACCCAGCTCTTCGAGCGCAATCGAGACCTTGTGCCCATTGGGCGTGGCGGCGGTGTAGAGGTCGATCATGGCCGTCAGACTAGCAGGCGCGGCGCGGCCATGCCAGCCTGGCCTGCCGCGCACAAGACAGGCGGGCGGCTCAGCCCTTGGCCGCTTCGAGCGTGTCGCGCGTGGCCATGGCCACCTGGCGCGCGGCCTGGGCGAAGTCTTCGCCGCTGCTGGCATACAGCACGGCACGCGAAGAGTTGACGATGATCGGCGCGCCTTCGCGCCAGCCGGCTTTCACGGTGGCCACGGCATCGCCGCCCTGCGCGCCCACACCTGGAATCAAGAGCGGCACGGTGGGCGCGAGCGCGCGCACGCGCTCGATCTCGGCCGGGTAGGTGGCCCCCACCACCAGGCCCAGCTGGCCGTTGAGGTTCCAGGGGCCTTGCGCCAGGCGCGCCACATGCTCGTAGAGCAGGGGCTGGCCATCGACCGAAGCCAGGCGCTGGTTTTGCAGATCGTCACCACCGGGGTTGGAGGTGCGGCAGAGCAAAAAGGCGCCCTTGCCCTCGTATTTCAAATAGGGCGCGACCGAATCCCAGCCCATGAAGGGCGAGAGCGTGACGGCGTCGGCACCATAGCGCTCGAAGGCCTCCTTGGCGTACTGCTCGGCGGTGGAGCCGATGTCGCCGCGCTTGGCATCCAGAATGATCGGCACCTGCGGCGCCACGCGGCGCATGTGCTCCATCAGCCGCTCGAGCTGGCCTTCGGCGCGGTGCGCGGCAAAGTAGGCGATCTGCGGCTTGAAGCTGCTCACCAGATCGGCCGTGGCGTCGACGATGCGCGCGCAAAAATCGTAGATCTTGTTGGCATCGCCCTTGAGGCCGGCAGGGAACTTGGTCGGCTCAGGGTCCAGGCCCACGCACAGCATAGAGCGGTTTTGGCGCTCAGCGGCGCGCAGCATGTCGAGGAAGGTCATGGAGCGATTTTAAGTGGCACCCTCGCTTGGCCTAAGATCACCACCATGCACGCCCTCACCTCGCGCCAATGGCTGATCCTGGTCTTGCTGACCCTCGTGTGGGGCGTCAACTGGCCGATCATGAAGCTGGGCGTCACCGGCTATCCGCCACTGACCTTTCGCTCGCTGTGCCTGTGGCTGGGCACGCCGGTGCTGGGCCTGGCGCTGGTGGTGATGCGGGTGCCGTTTCGCGTGCCACGCGCGCACTGGCGCGAGCTGCTGGTGCTGTCCGTGTTCAACATGTTCATCTGGCACGCGCTGATCATCATCGCGGTGCAGTCGCTCTCGAGTGGCCGCGCGGCCATCCTGGGCTACACCATGCCGATGTTCTCGGCAATGCTGGGCGCGCTGGTGTTTGGTGATCGCTTGGCACCGCGCGCCTGGGGCGGCGTGGCCGCCGCTTCGCTGGGCGTGGTGCTGCTGCTCTGGCACGAAATGACCCACCTGAGTGGCCGCCCGGTGGGCGTGCTGCTGGCGCTGGTGGCGGCCAGCACCTGGGCGCTGGGCACGCAGTTGCTGCGCCGCACGCGCATGCCACTGCCCACGCTGACGCTCTCGTTTTGGATGACGGCCCTGACCACGCTGGTGATGAGCGCGCTGGCCTGGGTGTTTGAACGCGGGCAATGGGCCTGGCCCGGCGCCATCACCTGGGGCTCGATCGCCTTCAATGCGGTGGGGGTGTTTGGCTTTGCGCATGCGGCCTGGTTCTTTTTGGCGCGCAGCCTGCCACCGGTGGCTTCCACCTTGTCGGTCATGCTGATCCCGGTGCTGGGCGTGTTCAGCGGCGCGCTCTGGCTGGGCGAGGTGTTGCACTGGCAAGACTGGGCGGCAGTGGTGTTGATGGCGCTGTCGATCGCGGCGGTGCTCTGGCCAGGCCGCACCCGCAGCGCCTTGCCCGAATCTGGCGCTTGACATCGCAGACCGCGCCCCCAGCTGCGGGTATATTGGTCGCACGCCTGCATGGTCGTTCTCGGGCTCGACCCGAGAATCCACGCACTTGTACGGCCTGCTTGGTTATCAGAAAAACTGGATGGCCCGGCCCAGCCGTGCCATGACGCTGTTCTTGGAGGAACCCCCATGCGCACACGCACCGCCCGAGCCCTGCTCGCCACCCCTTTGCTGGCCACCAGCCTGTCACTGACGGGCTGCGGCTACAACGATTTCCAGCGGCTGGACGAGCAAACCACTTCGGCCTGGTCCGAGGTGGTCAACCAATACCAGCGCCGCGCCGATCTGGTGCCCAACCTGGTGGCCACCGTCAAGGGCGAGGCCGGCTTCGAGCAAGAGACGCTCACCAAGGTCGTCGAAGCCCGCGCCAAGGCCACCAGCATCCAGCTCACGCCCGAGGCGATCAACAACCCCGAGACCTTGCAAAAGTTTCAGGCCGCGCAAGGCGAGCTCAGCGGCGCGCTCTCGCGCCTGCTGGTGGTGTCTGAAAACTACCCGCAGCTCAAGGCCAACCAGGGCTTTGCCGATTTGCGCGTGCAGCTCGAGGGCACCGAAAACCGCATCACCGTGGCGCGCAACCGCTACATCAAGGCGGTGCAGGATTACAACGTGCTGGCCCGCAGCTTTCCCAGCAACCTGACGGCCATGGCGCTGGGCTACAAGACCAAGGCCAACTTCACGGTGGCCAACGAAGTCGCCATTACAGCGCCGCCCAAGGTGGACTTCGGCAAGTGAACACCCTGGCCACGGCCGGCCTGCGCTGGCTGCGTCTGTGGGGCCTTGCGCTGGCCTGCCTGGGCTGGTGCACCGCGTGGGCGCAAGCCGCCGTGCAGCCCGTGCCCGCGCTGCGTGCGCATGTGATGGACGACAGCGGCACGCTGACCGCCGCCGAGGTGGCTGCGCTGGAGCAAGAGCTGGCCAGCTTCGAGCAAAAACACGGCACCCAGATCGCGGTGCTGCTGGTGCCCAGCACCGCACCCGAAGACATTGCCGACTACACCCAGCGCGTGGCCGAGGCCTGGAAGCTCGGGCGTGCGCGGGTGGGCGATGGCCTGCTGCTGGTGGTGGCCGTGCAAGACCGGCGCGTGCGCATTGCGCCCTACAAGGCGCTCGAAGGCGCGGTGCCCGATGTGCTGGCCAAGCACATCATCGACCAGCAGATCGTGCCGGCCTTTCGGCGCGGCGACTACGCAGGCGGCCTGCGCGAGGCGCTGACGCAGCTGCAAGCGCACATCACGGGCGAAGCCCTGCCCGAGCCCAGCGCGCCCACGCCGCGCCCGCAAGTGGAGGGACAAGTGGACGAGTTCGACCTGATCGAGGCCGGCATGTTGCTGCTGGTGGCCGTGCCCCTGGTCTCGGGCGTGCTGCGCCAGATCCTGGGCCAGCGCCTGGGCAGCGTGCTGGGCGCGGGCGCGGCCGGCTGGCTGGTCTGGCAGATCAGCGGGCGCGTGTGGCTGGCGCTGCTGGCGGGCTTGATCGGTTTTTTCCTCGGCCTGTTCTCGCGGGCTTTGCCCACGCCGCGCTACGGTCCGCACCCTGGCGGCTGGGGCGGCCATGGTGGCGGTTGGCACTCTGGCGGCGGGGGCTTTGGTGGCGGCGGTGGTGGTGGCTTCTCGTCGGGTGGCGGGGGCGACTCAGGGGGCGGCGGCGCCTCGGGAGGCTGGTGAATGGACACACGCACATTCACAAAAGAACCCTGGTGGCCCTGGCTGCAACGCCTGTGGCGCCACCGCTGGCTGCCCGAGCGCGCGGCCTGGCAAGCGGTGCCCGATGCCATGGCCGAGCGGCTGGCGCGCCGTGTGGGCGCGAGCGAGCAACGCCACACGGGGCAGGTTTGCGTGTGCGTTGAAGGCGCGCTGCCCATCAGCTATGTCTGGCGCGCCGGCCGCCACGACAGCCTGCACGCGGTGGTGCGCCAGCGCGCGCTGGCCTGGTTTGGCCGCTTGCGGGTCTGGGACACCGAACACAACAACGGCGTGCTGGTCTACCTGCTGCTGGCCGAGCGCCGCATCGAGCTGGTGGCCGACCGTGGGCTCATGCGCCACTGCAGCGCCGCCGAGTGGGCCGCCTTGGTGCAGCGCCTGTCGGGCCATCTGCAGCGCGGCGATTTTGAAGCCGGGCTCACGCAGGCGCTTGAAGAAATCTCGGCACTGCTGGTCACGCACTTTGCGGCGCCGCCGGGCGAGCAACAGCGCAACGAATTGCCCAACACCGTGCTGCGGGTGTGACTGCAGCGGGTGGTCATGGCCTGTTCAAGCCTGGACATGAGCACCACGCGTCCTCAAGCGCGATTCAGGGCGCATGGATTGCCCGGTCAAGCCGGGCAATGACAGAAGAGAAACGTGTCGCCCTCAGTTTCAACTGCAGGCGTCCTCGGGCTCAATTTCAGTCATCCTCGGGCTTGACCCGAGGATCCAGACCGGGATGGCCCGGTCAAGCCAGGCCATGACACGGCGACAAGGTCAAGCCGACTGCGCGGTCTGCAGCGCCAGGCACAGATCGGCCCAGGCCTTGGCCTTGTCGGGCGGGTTGCGCAGCAAATAAGCGGGGTGGTAGGTCACCACCACGGGCACGCCCTGGTAGTGGTGCACGCGCCCGCGCAGGCGGCCAATCGGCTCGGTGGTTTGCAAGAGCGACTGCACCGCAAAACGGCCCATGGCCAAGATGATCTTGGGCTGCACCAGCGCCACCTGGCGCACCAGATAAGGCGCGCAGGTCTGCAGTTCGTGCGGCTCGGGGTTGCGGTTGCCGGGCGGGCGGCATTTGAGGGTGTTGGCGATGTAGACGCCGGCCATGCCCTCGGGGCGGTCTTCGCTCTGGCGCGACAGGCCGATCGCCTGGAGCATGTTGTCGAGCAACTTGCCGGCCTGGCCCACAAAGGGCTCACCCTGCAGGTCTTCGTTTTCACCGGGGGCTTCGCCGATCACCATCCAGTCGGCGCCCTGGTCGCCCACGCCGAACACGGTGTTCTTGCGTGTGGCGCAGAGGCCGCAGGCGTGGCACTGGGCCACGGTGGCTTGCAGCGTGGCCCAGTCCATCCGATCGACGCCGGCAGGCACGGGCACCAGCGAAGGATCGGCGGGCACGGTCGCAGCTGTGGGCGCGGGCATGGCCGGGGCAGGCGAGGGACGGGGTGCCACGGCTGAGCGCCCTTCGACAGGTACAGCCTCGGTCTCACGCTGTGGCCACCAGACGCGCACACCCATTTCGGCCAGCATGGCGCGCTGGCGTTCATCAAGGTCAAAGCGGGTCGGGTCGGTCATGGGGCGGGCACCAGGTTCAGGCTCATCACCACGGCGTGTTCACGCTGCTGGCGGTCAGCAGGATAGTAATCCTTGCGCAGTCCGACACGGCGAAAGCCGTAGCGCTCATAGACCGCGATGGCGCGCTGGTTGCTTTCGCGCACTTCGAGCCAGAGCCATTGCGCGCCCTGGCGGCGCGACCACAGCGCCAGCGCGTCAAGCAGCATGTGCGCCCAGCCCTGGCGCTGGCGCGCTGGCGCCACGGTGATGTTGAGCAAATGCGTTTCCTGCACGCCAGCCATGACCACCACATGGCCCAGCAGTTCATCGCCCAGCCACAGGCCTTGCATCCAGTAGCCGCTGGCCAGTGCGTCCAGAAAGTTGCCGCGCGTCCAGGGGTGGCTGTAGGCGCTTTGCTCAATGGCCAGCACGGCGCCCAGCGTGTCGGCCTCCAGCGGCCGCAGCACGACCGACTCGCGCTCGGCTTCGGTGGGCCGCTTCATGGGCGAACGCTTTCAGCCTTGGCGGCTTCGCGCTCTGCCGTGGTTTGCGACACCTTGTCGCGGATGTAGAGCGGCATGGCCTGCTCTGCCGGCACCGCCTGGCCAGCGGCCAGCAGCGCCGGCGCCAGGCGCAGCAGGGCGGCGGCGGTGGGCAGCGCGCTGCAGCGCTCGCCCGGGTCTTTCAACAGATGCAGCAGCCGCTCGTCGTAGGCCTCAAAGGCGTTGCCCGCCAGCAGCACGCGCGCGCCTTCGGGGCGCTGCACATGCTCGGGTGCGGTCAGCTGCACCTCACCGCGCGCTTGCCAATGCGCGCCGTCCCACTCGTACACCGCGCTGTAAACCTCGGCCATGCGCGCGTCCAGCACGGCCAGCACCGTGAGCGGCGCCGCACCCACGTCCGCTTGCACACGCGCCTCTTCGGCCACGGCCAGCAAGGTGTCGACCGGCAGCACCGGAATGTCGGCGCCAAAGGCCAGGCCCTGCGCCACCGCGCAAGCGGTGCGCAGGCCCGTGAAGGAGCCAGGGCCACGGCCAAAAACAATGGCGTCGAGCTGCGCCAGCGTCAGCCCAGCTTGCGCCAACATCTCCATGGCCGTCGGGATCAGCGTGGCCGAGGCCTGGGCGCCGCCCACCAGGGTGCGCAGATCGGTGTGCGCGCCGTGCTGCACGCCGATCGAGAGTTGCTCGGTGCTGGTGTCAAAAGCCAGCAAAGCGCCGCTCATGCCTTGGCCTCCGGCGCAGGGCGCGCGGCGCGCACGCCCAGCAAAATGCCGCCGGTCACGCAGGCCAGGCCCGCCAGCAGGTTCCAGTGCATGGGCTCGCCCAGAAACAGCACTGCGCCCAGGGCCGAGAGGCCGGGCACGAGCGCGGTGATCATGGTCGAGCGCACCGGACCGTAATGCCGCACCATGTGGGTGAAGGTGATGCCCGAGATCACGACCGAGCCCACACCTTGCATCAGGCCCTGCAGCAGCCACTCGTACCAGGGGGCCAGGGGCAGGTGCGTGGGCCACCAGCCCAGGGTTGTGGCGAGCACAAAGCCCGGCACGAACACGACGAAGGCGAAGGCGGTGATGGCCATGGTGGCGCGGATCGCGTCAATGCCATGGCGGCGCACGATCACGGTGTAGACCGCCCAGCAACTGGCCGCGCACATGAACAGCAGATCGCCCCTCCAGACCTCACCACCGTCGAAGGCACGCAGCAAGCTCGCACCACCCACCAGCAGATCGCCCAGCACGATGCAGGCCAGGCCGAGCGCGCGCGCACCCGAGACGCGCTCGTGCAGCAGCCACATGGCCAGCAGCGTGGTCCACAGCGGCAGGCTGCCCGGCATCAGCACCGAAGCGTGTGAAGCGGGCGCGAAAAAGAAGCCGGTGTAGGCCAAGAGCGCGTACAGCAAGCCGCCAAAAAAGCCGGCCAGCACGGTGATGCGCAGCGGCAGCGGCGACAGGCCAAACAGCGAGCCCACGCGTTGCCCTGTGGCACGCTCGGGCCGCATGCGCCACCAGGCCCAGGGCAGCAGCACGCAGCTGGCGCCCACCACGCGCATGAGCGCAATGTCCAGCGGCAGCAGGGTGTGCGCCGCCGACGCGCGGGCCACGATGATGAAAGACGTCCAGATCAGGACCGTGACGACGGCCGCCGCCAGACCCACGGTACGGGCAGAAAAATGCATGTGCCGATCATACGGGGCGCCACACCCGGCCGCGATCACGCACTAGACTCACCGCATGCTCTCACGCCGCTTGAAATTCGCCCTGTCCGCGCTGCTGTCCGCGCTGCTGGTCGGTCCCACCGCGCAGGCCGCGCCGTCCGATTTGCCACCCAGGGTGCGCCAGGCCCTGCAACAGGCCCAGGTGCCCGCAAGCGCCTTGAGCGTGCTGGTGGCGTCGGCCGATGGCGAGGGCGCCCGCCCGCGCCTGGCCCACCGCGAGGCCGAGCCCATGAACCCGGCCTCGGTGATGAAACTCTTCACCACCCTGGCCGGCCTGGAGCTGCTCGGCCCCGATTTCGTCTGGCGGACCCAGGTGCTGACCGAAGGGGCGGTGCAAAGTGGCGTGCTGCAAGGCAACCTGGTGCTGCGCGGCGCTGGCGACCCCAAGCTGGTGGTCGAACGCGCACAGGCCCTCGTCGAGCAGATCCACGCTGCTGGCGTGCGCGAGGTGCGCGGCGACATCGTGCTCGACCGCAGCGTGTTCGATGTGCCGCCGCGCAGCGAGGCCTTTGACGACGAGCCGCTGCGCCCCTACAACGTGGCGCCCGACGGCCTGTTGATGAACTTCTGCTCGGTCATCTACACCTTCAGCCCCGACACCGCCACGGGCCGCGCACGTGTGCGCACCGAGCCGCCACTGGCGGGCCTGCAAGCGCCTGCCGATGTGGCGCTGAGCAACGGCCCCTGCAACGATTGGCGCGGCGGTTTGCGCGCCGACTTTGGCAACGGCCTGCAGCCGCGCTTTGGCGGCAGCTACCCCGCCAGTTGCGGAGAGCGCTTCTGGCCTGTGGCCCACCCCTCGGCCGACAGCTACGCGCTGCGCATGGTCGAGGCGCTGTGGCGCCAGGCCGGTGGCCAGCTCAGCGGTCAGGTGCGTTGGGGCAGCGTGCCCGCGCAGGCCAAGCCGCTGCTGGGCTTTGCCTCGCTGCCGCTGCGCGAGCAGATCGCCGACATCAACAAGATGTCGAACAACGTGATGGCGCAGCAGCTGTTCCTCACGCTCTCGTCCGAACTGGGTGCGCCCGGGCGCTGGGCCGCTTCGCGCCTGCGCCTGAGCCAATGGTGGCGCCAGCGTTTTGCGGGCCTGCCCGAACCGGTGCTGGACAACGGCTCTGGCCTCTCGCGCGAAGAGCGCAGCACCGCGCGCAGCCTGAGCGCCCTGCTGCGCCAGGGGCGGCAAGGCCCGCTGGGGCCGGTGTTCACCGAATCGCTCGCGGTGGCCGGTGTGGACGGCACCGCCAAGCGCATGGCCGAACGCCTGCCAGGCTCGCCCGTGCTGGGCCGCGCCTGGCTCAAGACCGGCTCGCTGCGCGACGTGGCTTCTGTGGCCGGTTATGTGCATGGCGAGAGCGGGCGCCTGTACACGCTGGTGGCCATCGTCAACCACCCCAATGCCGCGCAAGCCCGGCCGGCGCTGGACCAGCTGCTCGACTGGACCGCGCGCGACCAGAGCGCGCCAGCCACAGCCCAGGCCCAGCGCAAGCGGCCGCGCCCATGAGGTTTGGCATCTTGGGCGCCCTGGCGATGAAACTGCAGGAACGTTGAGCGATCAAGCGGCCGCGCGGCGCAGGCGGTCTCGCACGCCTTCCCACTCGGGCGTGTCGGGCGGCAGCTCGACCCAGATTTGCTGCACGCCACGCGCATCCAGTTCGCGCAGCGTGGCAAACAGGTCGTGCGCGGCCACGGCGGCGTCGCCCGATTGCTGGCGCCAAAGCAGGCCAGCGCCTGCGTCCGCCAGCGGCGCGCGTGACCAGACGCCGAGGTTGTTGGCATGCACACCCAGGGTCTGCAGACGCCGGGCGATTTCCTCCGCGTCCATCAAACGCACCTTGGCGCGCGGCGCGTAATGCGACTCGAGCGTGCCCGAGGCCTTGGGCGCAGGCTGCGCCAGTGTGTCTTGCAAAGCCTGGCCGCAAGCGGCCTCGATCTGGTCACGTGTGATGCAGCCCGGACGCAGCAGCACCGGCGCACCGCGCGTGCAGTCGACGATGGTCGATTCGATGCCGACCTCGCACTCGCCACCATCGAGCACCAGCAGCGCATCGCCGAATTCGGACTGCACATGGCGTGCCGTGGTCGGGCTCACGCGGCCGAACTGGTTGGCACTGGGCGCTGACAAACCCGCAATGCCCGCGCCCAAGCAAGCCTGCAGCACAGCCTGCGCCACCGGGTGGGAGGGGCATCGCAAGCCGATGGAGTTTTGGCCGCCGGCTGAGGCCGTCGCAACGCCAGCACGGCGCGGCAGGATCAGGGTCAGCGGTCCGGGCCAGAAGGCGTCGATGAGGCGCTGCGCGAAATCGGGCACTTGGGCCGCGAACAACGGCACCTGCTCAGGCCCGGCCACGTGCACGATCAAGGGGTGGTCTGCCGGGCGACCCTTGGCCGCGAAGATCTTGGCCACGGCCTCGTCGCGCATCGCGTCGGCCGCGAGACCGTAGACGGTTTCGGTGGGCAAGCCCAGCAGCTCTCCGCGCACCAGCGCCTGCACGGCCTGCGCGATGGCGGCGGGGTCTTGGCCGGGCAGGATCATGCTCAAAACGGCGCGATGCCGAGGATGGCTGCAGCCTGCAAGGCTGTTGCGCGCACCGCCTCGGGCGTGGCACCGGTGATGTTGAGGTGGCCCATCTTGCGGCCCGCACGCGCCGAGAGTTTGCCGTAGAGGTGCAGCTGGGCGCCGGGCAGCGCGAGCACGCGGTCCCAATCGGGAGAGGAATTGGGGTCGGATCCCGATTTGCGCAGCAAATTGGGCTCTGACCCCAATTCCTCAGGCGATTGGTGCCACAAGTCGCCGAGCAGGTTGAGCATGATGGCCGGCGAATGCTGGCGCGGCTGCGTGAGCGGCAGGCCGGCGAGCGTGCGCACCTGCAAATCAAACTGCGATTGGTCGCAGGCGTCCAGCGTGTAGTGGCCGCTGTTGTGCGGTCGCGGCGCCATCTCGTTGACCACAAGCTGGCCGCCTTCGAGCACAAAAAATTCAACGCAGAGCACACCCACGTACTGCAGGCCTTCGGCGATCGCTTTCGTCGCCGCCACAGCCTGCTCGGCCAGGGCCGGATCGATCACACCGGGGTTCACCTCGGTCACGGCCAGGATGCCATCGCGGTGCAGGTTGCGCTGCACCGGGAAGTTCACCATCTCGCCCGTGCCGCTGCGCGCCACGATGACCGAGCACTCGGCCTGCAAGGGCAGCATCTTCTCGAGCAAACAAGGCACCTGCTTGAGCTGACTCCAGGCAGCGGCCAGTTCGGCACGCGTCTTCACGCGCACCTGGCCTTTGCCGTCGTAGCCAAGGCGGGCCGTTTTCAAGATGCCGGGCAGCAAATTGTCAGCGACGGCCGCGAGCTGCGCCTCGGTCTCGATGACCGCGTGCGGCGCCACGGGCACGCCGCACTTCACAAAGTGGGCTTTTTCGGCCGCGCGGTCTTGCGCGATCGCCACGGCGTCCGAGCCGGGCGCCACGAAGCGGTGCGCACCCAGCGTCAGCAGGGCGGGCGCGGGCACGTTCTCAAACTCGGTGGTGATGGCCGCGCAGCGCTGCATGAGCTGGGCCAGGCCTTGCTCGTCGAGGTAATCGGTCTGGATGTGGTGGTGGCTCACCAGGCCTGCGGGGCTGGCCGGATCAGGGTCGAGCACCGCCGTGTAGTAGCCCATGGCCTGCGCCGCGTGCACGAACATGCGGCCAAGCTGGCCGCCGCCCATCACGCCCAGAGTCACGGGCTGGCCGTTCACCACACTGCCGGGCAGCAAGGCACTCATGCGGACCCCGCCGGCGGCAAAGTCATGGCGCGGGCGGCGGCCGTCTGCTCGGCGCGGAAGGCTTCGAGCTTTTGGCGCAGCGCCGCATCGTGGTTGGCCAGCAGTGCCACGGCGAACAGCGCGGCGTTGGCGGCGCCAGCCTGACCGATCGCAAACGTGGCCACGGGCACGCCCTTGGGCATCTGCACGATGCTGTGCAGCGAGTCCACACCCGACAGCGCCTTGGTCTGCACCGGCACACCCAGCACCGGCACCACCGTCTTGGCCGCGATCATGCCTGGCAGGTGCGCCGCGCCACCGGCGCCGGCGATGATGGCCTGCAGGCCACGTTCGGCCGCACTCTGTGCATAGGCGAACATGTCGTCGGGCATGCGGTGGGCCGAAACGACGCGCGCCTCGTGAGGGATGCCAAACTGTTGGAGAATCTGCACTGCGTGCTGCATGGTGTCCCAGTCGGAGCTGGAGCCCATCACCACGCCGATGAGCGGTTGGGTCATTGGAAGTGTTCCCTTGGGTCAATCCGCGATTTTA
>JACCDW012099930.1_pt1 | contig 27982 bp, 25 predicted proteins | sample 7449781 | NCBI WGS metagenome assembly JACCDW01 (sample SAMN15323449, study PRJNA562643) | freshwater metagenome | isolation source: river surface water | place: USA:Blue River Watershed | collected 2017-08-18
CTTGGTTAGTCATTTAGCTTAATAGTATAAGACTTGGGAACCAAAATAATTTAAAATCAATTTTTTGACCAAGTAATATTATAGTAATTACAACAGTTTTTATTATAGGTTGTAATATTAGCGTCAGAAAATGTTTGAGCTATTTGTGCCATAATATCGACTTGAACCTGAATAGTTTCAACATTGTAAACAGCCATTTCATGCCAATAGTTTTTAGTTTTCCATTGTTCATATCCATCTGTACAATTTGTGTAAGGCAAATTTTTACTTGAATTTTTTAAAGCACAGTACAAAGTAAATGGTCTTATTGGTTGGTTTTTGGCAACTTGGTCAATTACTGACCAATAAACTCGATTAAACATTTGCTTGGAATGAAATATTATTATTGATTCAACTAAATCGTTTGCAGAACCTCTTAAAGTTTTTCCCTGAATCATTATCAAATAACAAAATCCCAGTAAATAAATTATTCGTGACATTAAATTGTTAAATTAAAAAGTGGAAAATAAAATCGAAATTATTTCAATTTTATTTTTGTAAAAATCTGCGAGTATTAAAATTATCTTTCAAAATTTAAACTTCAATTTCTGCCTGAGCAGCTCTCATAGCTTTCTTTTTATCATTTGTACAAGATTTGCACCATGATTGATAACCATCAGCCGATGCTGCTTTTTTACAAAAATTATCAATTGGTTTTACTTGTGCACATTGGCCTTTACACTGTTTACTTTGAATATTAGCAATAGTTTCTTCTTTTCTAGCTCTCATTGTTTCACTTCGTTTTGCTACAGCTTGTTCTTTTGATTTTTTTCCTGATTCGCTAGCAAAAAACTGGGTCATTTTGTTAGAGATTTTTGCTTTTGTTTCGCTTGTTTGTTCAAGCCCACAGGTAGGACACCAGATATTACGATATACATTTTTAATTTTTGTGTCCCAAGTATGATTAGCATTACATCTAATTCTAACAGTAAAGTTTCTATCGGTTATTTCCACACATGGTCCTGTTAATAAAGTACCTGCTTTTTCATTTATAATTTGATTTAATCTTTCATTAACAAGAACTGGTTCTTCATCCGAATCAGATTCCTCAATCTGACCTCCTTGTTGAACTTGAATTACTTTGGGTTCATTGGGGGTGTCAGGTTCTTCAGGTTCATCAGCTTGTTCGTCCTGTTCTGTTTTACCGGCTTTATATTTTTTACTAGATGCGGATTTACAAGTTTTGCATCTGCGGTCGAGTCCATCATAATTTTGCTTGTTCGCAAAGTAATTAGAAACTCCAGTCCATTGGTCGCAGCCCGAACAATATTTGTACTCAGTTTGTTCGTGGGTCAAGTGGTGTATTTTTCTATCAGGAGTTAATATGTCTGTACCGGGAGTAAAATTTCCGTTTATTAATTTAAACTTGTTATAAATTTCTTTTTTTCCGGTAATGACAGACAATGTTTCTTTCTTATTGTCAATTTGAGTTGCTTTGTTATTATCTACATCCCAGTTATCTAATTCATCAATATCAGACCACTTGTACTCACCAGCATATTGGGTCATAATAGTTTCAAATTCTTTTGCTAAGGTTTTTGCTTCTTCTGACATTTCCGCATATGCTAAATCCAATTCCTTAATTTTATTACGAGCCCATTGTTTTGCCAGTTCCATTGAATTGAACTTTTCACTCAGAGTAACTTGTGGTTTAGCTGGATTGGTACGATAAACAATAGTTCCAACAAATTTATCACCCGACTGGGTATATTCCATAGAATTAATAATGGATTTGTTAGAATTATTTACCGAATGAGAACATTGTCTTAAATTAGCTTCTCGGTTATCTAGCGGATATCGGTTAATATGGTCACCAAGTACTTTATCACCTGCATCCAATATACCTAACACATGTCGATGGAATAATTTAACAACAGAACCAAATAAACAATATTGTTTTGCATTTTCTTTTCCACTTTTCCCGACAAATAAGTTGTTAGTTTTAACAAAATCTAAATACTTGTAATCAATTAAAGTACAATAGTTTTGACTTAGTTTAACAATTAAATATTTTGGTTTGTTTTTGGTGAAAATTACCTTATATTTATTTTTAGTTTCTTCAAGTTCATCTGATAATTTTTTACGGTGTTTGTCGGCTTCTTCTTTTGTTTTGGTTTGGTCATTGCCATATTCTACAAACCTAAATCTTTTTTGTTTTCCGGCCACACAAGCAATTACACCATTTTCATCACCTGTTCTTTGAAAGACAGAACCCGCATACTTGCCTCCTTGCCAATTGGAATGAGTTAGGTCTGTTTGTTCAGTGTCAATTACTTGTTCTTTTTTATTTGGAGAATTTTTGGCTGCTTTAACACAAGCTCTACATCTTTTCTCTTTTTCTGGGTTAGAAAAACACTCTGGGCGTGTTTCACCACATTTACATTTAACTTTTATTTCTGGCATTTTATTGTACAACTGATATTTATTAATAGATTAATAAAATATCAATTTTTTATATATGTCATACACATATATTGATTTTTTAAAACAAGCCCAGTCAAAAAAATTACGCTGGTTAGAAAATTTAAACGAAAAATTGCTAATAAATAATATCACATACTATATAATATTATAAATTAATTTAGTTATTTGGTATTACATCATACCACCTCTAAGTCGGAGAACCAAATGCAAGGTACTTTCTTTTTGTACATTGTAGTCTTGGAGGGTTCTACCGTCTTCAAGCTGTTTTCCAGCAAAGATGAGACGTTGTTGGTCAGGAGGAATGCCCTCCTTTTCTTGAATCTTAGCCTTAACTGATTCAATGTTATCGGTGGGTTCAACATCGAGGGTAATAGTTTTACCAGTGAGAGTCTTAATAAATACTTGCATACCACCTCTAAGTCGGAGAACCAAATGAAGGGTTGATTCCTTCTGTACGTTATAGTCTTGGAGGGTTCTGCCGTCTTCAAGTTGTTTTCCAGCAAAGATGAGACGTTGTTGGTCAGGAGGGATACCTTCCTTTTCTTGAATCTTGGCCTTAACGGATTCGATATTGTCGGTAGGTTCAACATCGAGAGTAATAGTTTTACCAGTGAGAGTCTTAATGAATACTTGCATTACTATATTTAAGCAGTTGAAATCAATAAATGTATTTTTCAATTTTTTTTAACATGATATTCCATTAAAGGGTCCATGTCAAGTGTATTCGGGTGGTATAATTAACCAAATTCCCACGAATCCAATAGATTAAATTAAAAACCATATGGGAATTTAATTTAATTAATAAATGAATAATCATCAGGAACTATTTTTTTATGTCCTGGCATTACACTGCTGGTATCGCTACCAAGTATTTTTTGGTTTTCTTTATAAGTAATTAGAGCACTTGCTACATCAATATCTTTTGCTTCCAAGTACTTAGCTTTATACTTGTAATATTTTTTAGTTGCAATATGTAATTTCATTTCTAATGCTAACACATCTGGTGATTTCTCTTTATTAGAATTTTCTTCAAAACTAATTGACTCTTTGTCCCATGTTAAATGTTTTGCCAAATATCCCAAGTTAATATTTGCTTTTAAATGAGGAAAACATTCACGAATCTTTATGTTGATGCGATTAGAATCTAACACCAATTTATTATTTGTGTTGCAAAATTCAATAAAATTAATATAAGTTGGTTCTTTTACATTTTGTTCAGTAATATTAAATAATAAAAAAATCATTTGTCCAATTTGACTAAAATCTTCAGATGATAAAGAAATTGGCACCAAATACAACTGAATAATTTTATCTGAAATAAATTTTGTCCATTTTTCAAAATCCTTTTCTTTCCTTAAATATCTATACATTTCAAATGGATTTTCAATTACTTTTTTTATTCTTGGGTCAAAATTATCTGGTATTATGTTTTTGTTTATTTTATCTTGATAATGAATAATATCTTCATTTTTATAAAATACATTTAAATAATTTAATTTTTTGGGAAGATTATTCCATGTTAACTTACTAGTGATATCTATAAGTAATAAATTAGTTCCAACAATATTTTCAAATTTAGAAAAGTTTATTCCAGATGCCAAGCTTTTAAATAGACCAATAGATAAACTATTTGTGTCTGAGAAAAATAGTTTAATGATATTTTTATGTAAATAATCGGAATAAAATTTTTGGTTATATGTGATAGCATCAAAATCACCATTAATAACTTGACTCATTACTTTAACCAAGTTAATATACAAGTTTTTAAGTTTTACTGGAATAATTGTATTGACATTTGGATGTAAGATTTCATTTGAATAATTAGAAAATCCATGAGTTTTGGTGTTAACTAAAATAAGTTTATAGTTATACAAACTAAAATAAAGCAAGTTGTCAAATGTAGTATCTAAGTCATGTCTATTTGTTTTTAAAGGATAGGTATAGTTTTCAAATAGAATTTTTAATATTTCGTAAACTTTTGGATTTTCTGGCGATGAGTATTTTTTTGTAATATATTCAAAAAATGCTTCTTCATATGAACCAGACTTTAAAATTTTAAAATCTTCTAAACTAGTTTTTAATTCATCAAAAACATTTTGTAAAACTATTAGATTGCTAAGCTTGTTATCTTTTTGGTAATAATCCAGTATTTTATTACAATGAACAGGTTCAATTCCCAAAATATTTCCAACAACTTCATTAGTAAATTCTCGACTATTAAAAGTATTATAAATTATGTATGATTTATTTATTAATAAACCTGGATGGTAAAGATACCACTTATAATTTTCATAAATAATATTTTTAGTTTCACTTAAAGAAACAATATTTTTATTTACTTTTTTGGTAAAAATTTTAATTACTTTATTTGACTGGATTGAATCTGTTACTATAATATTTGTATCCGTCGCACTTGAAATATCAGGTTTATTAACGACAATGTAGTAATGACAATTAGGTTTAACATCAATTAATTTTACAGGTTCTAAAAATTCACAAGTATAATATTCATTAAAACTCAAAAACTGTTCCATAGTATTAGAATTTGTTAACGGGTATTTAACATTTTTAAGTTGATTAGCAATTGTAAAAATTTTTTTTGGATAATTATATTTTTTAACAGTTTCTTTTAAATTTTTATTTGACAACAATGGAAATTTAACAAATATATAAATAACACCTAATTTTATTAAACAAATTGTCATCCATAATTTACCAACTAAATCATCAAGCAAAATTTGGTCTGATTTTAAATTAACTAAATCAAACACCCCATTATAATTATCATTTATTGTTTTTAATAAATTAAAAGTTTTATACTGTTCTGAAATTAAGTCATTAAAGCTTATAAATTGGTAGTTAAATTTATTTTCAATTGTTGTTTCTAAACATTTAAAAAAATCAATATCATTATCAGTTTTAAAATTAAAACTGGATAAAATTAAATAGGGGTTTAATATTTTTTTATTTATTAAAATCATTTTTAGAGGAAAGCTAACACTTATATAATCTACACCATTATATTGATTATATACTGGAACTTTAATTATTTTTTCTTTGCAATCAATAGACTTAATTTGAATATAGTTATCGTATTGTTCAATAGAAAACTTGTTCATTACAATTTTCCCATCAACACAAATTTGCATTTTAGTTATCATTTTATTATAAATAAAATGAATCATTTTCTTAAATCAAAATTTTAAATTATTTAATGAGATTGAGCTACCATTTTATAAATAATTTTTTTATAACCATCCCAATCATTTCTCCATAATACAGAAGCATCAACATTTGCAGGTGACTCAAAATTAGGATTTGTTAACATTGATAAAATGCTCATGAGTACTGAATTGACACTATGTGATGGATTCCATCTTTCAGAAATGTCTTCATACCCCCATTCGTCTTTTCCTTCGTGTAAAATACTAATACAAACCTTACCATCTTTATAAATATTTGGATGGTATAAATTTGAAATAAATTTAAATTCTGGTGCTTTATTTGGATAGTCTTGAGTAAATTTAAATTGACATTTAAAGATACCACCCTCGAAAGGAGAATCAGGAGGTCCCATAAGCAACACATTCCAAACAAAAAAATTCTTTGGATCAGGTTCTATACTGAAGAAATAGTTAGGTTCTACAGTTAGTTGTTTAAATTCCGCTTGTAGTCTTTTTAAGGCCATTAAAGATAACAGGAATGTAATCTAATGGAATGATTTATCAAATTTTTTTGATTTAGGTTAAAGTAATTTTTTTGACAACCCCAAAAGGGCACCAACTGTAAAGTTGGCGATTAGATACCTGGGAATGCAGATTCTAAAGAGGGAGAACGTATCGTGTTTCTCATCCGGTGGTTGTGTCCACACCATTTCCGTCTCTAAACAAGCCTATAATAAAAAATTATATTCGATGGCCTTGTTTGTTTTGTACCGATTTAAGCATCAGCACTTGACACTGACTTTGCACAACTTGCGCAAGTTTGGTCCTTAGATGCAGTTCCAGTTGCCTCAGAACGAATCTTGATAAGGTAGCGCACTCGACCCCAGAAATGAGAGTAGGAGCACTTGTCGCGGTAGCAACGAGTACCTTCCCAGGGCTTGTCATAACGACAAATGTAGGCGGGAATTTCTTCAGTGTCGGTGAGAAAAGGCTGGTCAAAATGATTGTGGTTAAAACCACATCCGCCTTTTTTACCACGACACTCAAGACCGAATTTACACTCGTATTCGTACCACCACTTATTGTGGTCACTTTTAAGATGAGCATCGCGCTCTTCTGCTGTTTTAAAGTATTTTGGTTTGCCTCCATTTTCAGGATGCTCACACTCAAAACAGTGGTGATGTACGGTAGTTGTGTAGGAGTCACAAGGCTTGCAAATAAACACAAGCTTACCTGGATTTGTCTGAAGTCCCATACTCTTGGAAATAGAGTTGTGGTTCTTTCTAATGTGTTCAGCGATTTTACGAGGATTCTCGTTAACATGCTGACCACAATGATCGACAGGGCAACAAAATGTCTTGATGCCGGTAGAGGTATTATTATTCATAGTAGAATTAGTAGATGACATTAATAGTCAAAAATATATGTGCGCTTAAACCAAGTAATTTTCAATTTTTTTTATATCGCAAATGACAATTTTTTTAATTTCTTGATAGAAATAAAAAAATCATTAATAAATATTCAACTAAATAATCAACTGAATTGGATTAATGGGTTTCCTATGTGGGAATTACCAAATCTTCTTCCGGTTCATTTAAATTTGCCAATATTTTCATACCAATATTAGCATTAAAGCGTTGAGGTTTTGCAATTAATAGCAACTCGTTTTTAGCAGTGTTTGCAAAGAAAAACTTGCGTTGGTCTAACATTAAACTAGCTGGTTCACACAAGTCAAAACTTAATAATTGTCCCACATTAACTTGTCCAGGTATTTTTTCCGGAACATCAGAAGGAGACTTTAAAAAAGCATTTAATTCGCCAAGTTTTTCAATACTACTTGATGATTTATTTTGTAGGTCATGTCTTAATTTTTCCTTTAGAGATTTAGTATTTGAAAAACTTTCTTTAACATTATTAGATTCCAAACTAAGCGGAAAAATAACCTTGGTAACTTTTCCTGAACCTGGTTCAACATGAGTAAATTGTAATTCTAACCCAACTGGTTTATCATTATAATTAAAATAACTTTTTTTCCATGAAATTTGAGCTAGACCTTGTAGTTTATCTCCGATTTCAGCTTTTTGGTCATGAGGTTTTGTCATGTTTTGATAAATTTTAGAACCATCATTTACTATATTATTTGTATTTGATGAATAGGATACACGAAATCTTTCATCACAAAATGGTAAATCAAGTAATTCGTATCTTTCTCCTTTTTTAAGCAATGGAATTTTTGGAATTGGAACATTTGGTAAATTAACTTGGCTAAATGGAGTAATATTACCTGTATTGTTTTCATCAAGTTCTGTGAAATTTTCTTGTATTCTTATAAAATAAATTACAATTACTGCCAGTAAAATATAAATCCAATATTTGTTTATCATAATAAAATTACTTAGAAATTTTTTATCTAAATTAAATATAATATAAATAAATGTCATCATTAAACTATAGTGTAAATAATTTTAAATGTGATGTTACAAATTTTATGGATAAAATGAAATTAAAACATGATTATCTTAAGGACAGTTCTACACAACCAGCTGTACCCAGTACTAAAACTCCTGGAAGTAAACTTTTTACACCAGATGTTTTTAAAGCAGAAAAAAATAAATTGGACTTAACAATTTTTTCAAAAGTTCTTGCAAGCAACCTATTAACTGAACAAGAAAAAAAATTTTATTTATTACAAAAATTTATGCTTGAATTAGCTGATAGAGATTATAAGGAAGTATCTAATATAACAGAAAGATTAACTCAAAATATCGCACATATTAAAGAATTAATGGCTAATTTACAAAACGGAAAACCGAATAAACTTGTTTATTTAATTCCAAAAGATAATAAAAACAAAAGTAATTTTTGGCTTAGTCTGTATTTTACTGAACTTGCAAAACCCCATTTATATCCTGACTATATGATTGATATAATAGAACGTGTTAATATAAACCAAATTATAAATTTTCCCAATTATAATAATTTTAACTATATTGTTGTAGTTACTGATGACATTTCTTACAGCGGTAGTCAATTAAGTGAAGATAATTTAAAATTAAAAACATTTGAACCTAAAATAGCTTCAAATGTTACTGTGCTTTTGAATTTAGTTGGTTATTCAGAAGTTGCTAAAAAAAGAATTGAAGATGACAAAATAAAATCTGGAAATGATCAGTGTAAAATTATTTTTGGAAGAGGTGCTAAACACCCTTTAACTAAATTATCTGCAAAATTCAATGATGTTGTAAGTTTAAATAATGTACTTGTTGCTAAATCTAATGTTGATTTTAGAAGTTTAGCTTCGCCTTATGTAAAGGTAAATGTAAAAATGATGGCAAGTTTAATATTAAATGATGTTTTTTGTTTTTTTACAACAACATCAACTGATGGATTTTTATCAAATTTATTTAAATCATATACTTATTATGAAACACATAAAAAAACCGAAAATAACAATGGGTCTATTCAATATTTATCAATTAAATATCCAGATGGTTACTCAACAATTGAAAATATGTGTAAATTTAAAAAAATTCAAAATATGGCTATATTTAGAATTGATAAACTTATTCATTACCTAAACTTACCAAATATGTCTGATAATGAAAAATTATATTGGTTAGCAGAAAAAATTATTGATGGTAATCTTTGGCATGATACAAGTGATAGAGTTACTATTAAAAAAGAATTATTTAACCAAATATTATTTTCAAAAACTTTTCCAGTTATACCAAATAGCTTTGATGAAAAATTCATTAGAATATTTGAAGAAGTTGAAAATGGAGTATCAAAAAAAAAATTTGGTGAAAACCCCAATATGGAAAAAATAACAAATTTTTTTACTGGTAGTTATAATGACACTAATTACAATAATCTTGTAATGACAAAATTTTGTAATTTAAATAATAAAATTAGTAAATTCAATAAAAAACATTTGCTAGAGTTCGTAATGCCAAAAAACCAATACCAAACCATAAAAACAACACACCCTCTTATTAAAAATTGCAACAAAAATATTAATAAATTATGTAATCAAGATTGTGCACTTAACTTTTATAAGAAAATTAAGTGGGATTAAAAACTAACTCCATATTTTTACCCTTTGTTCTGGTTTTAAATATAGCTTATCAGTAGGTTTTATATTAAAAACTTCATAAAATTCATCAATGTTTCTTACACTTCCATTAACTCTAAATATTGGTGGCGAGTGAACATCCAATAACAATCTTTGTTGTGTGTCTTGGTTTCTAGCTTTAGATTTCCAAACATATGCAAAATTAACAAAAAATTTTTGCTCTGGTGTCATTTCTAAACCATAGTTTATCCTTATTCTATTGGAATTAATTTGGCATTGAGAATATTTTTTAAATGCACGAAAACTTAATGAAAGACCACCAATGTCTGCTATGTTTTCGCCGTTTGTTAACTGACCATTAACATAATTTCCATTAATTTCATATTGATCATATTGTTTGGCAATTTTTTTTGTTATTGCTTCATATTTTTTAAAATCTGATTGTGTCCACCAATTGTTTAAATTACCATATGCATCGTATTTAGAACCTTCATCATCAAATCCATGAGTTATTTCGTGGCCTATTATCATTCCAAATCCACCAAAATTATATGCCATATCTTGTCTTGGAGAAAAAAATGGTTCTTGTAATATTCCAGCAGGAAATACAATTTCATTCATATTTGGTGAGTAATATGCATTAACAATATGTGCACTCATTAACCATTTGTCTCTGTCTAGTTTTTCATATAATGACGCTAACATATATTTGTTGTGAAATTTTTTTGCACTTATTATGTTTGAAACTGGACTGGCCAAAGGATCCAATACAAGTTGAGAATAATCTTTACTAATAACGTCTGGGTATCCAATTTTTGTTTTCATCATTTGAAGTTTTAATAAAGCCTTGGTTTTTGTTTCTGGCTCCATCCAATCATTATTAATTAAATAATCTTGTAATTCATCTTTAATTATTTTTACAATTTCTAAAGCAAGGGACTTTGAACTTGGTTTAAAATATTTTTTAGAAAACATTAATCCTAATAATTCACCAACAACCATATTTAAATTATCTAATGTTCTCATCCATTGAGGACTCATTTTTTCTGTTCCTTTTAAGTCCTTCGAATAAAAATTCCAATACTCTTGTTCTATTAAATCAGAAACAACAAAATGAAACTCAACTAACATGTGAAAAATAAAATATTGTTTCCATATTTTTAATTCTATTTGGTTAATTATATTATTTAAAAATTCCATAAAATCTAAATTTGTAATATTAACCTGACCTGGTTTTTTGTTAGCAAATTCAAAAATTTTTTCCAAATATGCTAGTTGTGGATTTTTTTGAATAAAATGGTCAAATGTCATGAGGTTGTCGAGTAAATCTTTGTTTCTTTTTTGAACTCTGGTTAAAGTTTTTTGAGCCAACTTAAGTTCAACATTAAAAATTTCTTGAGCATTTAATGATATTCCAAATAAGTTTCCATATGATTCAATAAATTTAAGATATTTGTCTCTAATTTCTTGTTTCCCAGGTAAAAAATAAAAATCACGATCTGGTAATCCTAAACCACCAGATGTTAAATGCAATATATTTTGTTCTGCGTTTTTAAAACTTGACTGAACAACAAAATTAACTGGTTGATTTACACCAAACTCTACATCCAACTCAATCATTAAACAAAATAATTCTGTTACGGAACTTGTTTCATTAATCATTTTCATGAAATTATTTATTTTTATGAAATTTACAGGAGATTTTCTTAATTCAATGTCATTTAGTTGATTATATAATAAAAAAACCTGACTAAAATTTTGTGTTGGTGGTTCTTCCAATAGTTTTTTAATTTTTTCTGAATTTGTTTTTTCTAGTTCTTCAAATGTTCCCCATCTTTGGTAATCGTTTGGAATTTTATTTTCATCAATCCAATTTTCATTAATAAAATTATAAAAGTCATTTCCATAATGTACACTATCACTAAATTTTAATACTTCTAAGTTCATTACATTAAACCATATTTTAAATGTTTAATTAATTAAAAAAGTTTTAAATATAATTAAAATAAAAAATATCTCAAAATAATTATAATATGAAGAAAACTGTTCTTATATGCATTTTAATTTTATTAATATCATTTGTTTTGTTTAGCAAATCAAGTTCAGAAAGTTTTGCAAATGACGAGAATCCAATTAAAGAAATTATATGGGAAAATAAATTGTTAAAACTCGATGATGTAATGGATAAACTTAAAAGTTCTCTTAATGAATGTGGCGTAAATAATATTAATTTAGAAAAATCAGATTTTGATGTTATTGATTCAAGAAAAAGATTAATTGAGTTACTTCCAGTTACTAAATTACTTGATAAAGTAACCTATGACCAAATTCAATGTTTTGTTAGCAAGTTTGACCCTGAAAATTACTTAGTTATTGGTAAAACAATATCAAATGTGCCAAAAATTCTTCGTCCTAAAAACATTGTTATTGTAAATAATATGTTATATCAATCAACCCCATATGGTGTTATTAAATATAAAATACCCCTTCTCGGTAATTTTGCTGGATTAGATTCATTAAATGCATCAATTGAATGTGGTATAATTAATGATTTTAATACTTTTAATATGTCAACCGACCCTATTTTCCATTTGGACGGAAAAATTATTCAAAAACGTGGAGACAAATTTGTTGACATTAAAAATAACGACAATTATGAAATTACTGACATTAATAACAAGATTGAATTACTTAATAAAAAAATTATTAACAAGATTGAAAATGAAAAACTTGAAAACAAACAAGTTCAAACTCAAATTGTTCAAGCTAATACTGTTAATTCAACAAAAGTTTTAGAAAACATGGTCGATGTTGGTGGAGTTATTCAATTGGATATTACTGATCCTGCACAACTAAAAGTTATTGATACTAAAACTTTTCTTCCTGTTGTTACTACAGCAATTAAAGCTGAACAAGAAATTAAACCCGAAGTTGTTGTTGCAGGTGCTGTTATAATTGGCGGCAAAGTTGTCAGTGAAGAAGTTGTTAGACAAGAAATTAAACAAGAATTAGTTGCTCAAGGAATTCCTACCAGCGAACAAGAAGCTATTATTGAAGAAAAAGTTGCTGCAATTAAAGAAAAATCAGATGAAGCAGTTAGACAAGAAATCAAACAAGAATTGGTTGCTCAAGGAGTTCCAACAAGTGAACAAGAAGCTATCATTGAAGAAAAAGTTGCTGCTATTAAAGAAGAAGCAGTTAGACAAGAAATCAAACAAGAATTGGTTGCTCAAGGAGTTCCTACAAGCCAACAAGAAGCTATTATTGAAGAAAAAGTTGCTGCTATTAAAGAAGAAGCAATTAAACAAGAAATCAAGCAAGAATTGATTGCTCAAGGAGTTCCCACTAGCCAGCAAGAAGCCATTATCGAAGAAAAAGTTGCTGCTATTAAAGAAGAAGCAATTAAACAAGAAATCAAGCAAGAATTGATTGCTCAAGGAGTTCCTGTTAGTGAACAAGATGCTATTGCTGCTAAAAAATTAGCAACTTTGAGAGCATTAGAGGAAGCCAAAATAAAATCAACATTACCTATTATTCAAAAAACAGATGTTGACATTGGTAAATTACTTAATACTTTAGTTTCCATTTTTGAGTATGATGGAATTATTTATATGGCTGAACCCAATATTATAAGACCATTTTCTAACTGGGCACTTAAAGTTAACAGTATATTGGCTAAAAATAAATTAGAAATTAAAGGTGTTATTCCACATTTTTATCATTTGAACAATGTATTTAATTATAGACTTTGTATTATTTTATCCGATGACTTTTACATTTGGGTTAATAAAGAAAATGTTTCTGGTGTTTTAGACCTAAAGAAGGATTGGGGTATTACATTTAGTCCTAATGTTCCAGATGTTTTGCCATGTGATGAACTCAAAACTATTTTAGAACAAATGGAAAAAGCTAATGTTATAACAAAAGCAAAGTCTGCATTAATTATTAAAAATTACAGATGTTAAATAAAATACTTATGTAAATGATTAGGTAATTCTTTTGAAATTTCATCCTTATTACATCCAGTTATCCCATTTATAAAACGAAGATAAATATCAGAAATATCAGATACGTCTGATTTTGTAAACTTTGTATTAAAAATCATTATATGTGTATTATTTTTAATTAAAGTCGCCATTCTTGTACCATCTAATGTAATTGCTTTATTGGACTTATTTATTTGGTCTGAATTAATCAAATCCATTATTTTATCTAATGATGTCCTTCTAATCATTGATTCACCTGATTTGTGTAAAGCCTTTAGAATCACATGAGAATAGATTAACTTAGGTTGGGGTTTAATTGGAATTATAATTCCTCTAGAACCAATAATAACTTGTTCCATCCAAGGGTCAATCACATATTTTCCAATGTATTCTCCCCATTCAATAGATTGGTCTCCCAATTGTTTTAGCTTGTTATGCCAGTCTAATCCAAAAACTGAATCTAATAGAGGAAATATTTCATTGCGCATCTTGCCTCTACGAGACCATTTGGGTGTAGTATCAAGAAAGTAAGGAACATTAAATTCATGAGCAAATGCATAAATTTGGTCTTTGCGATAGTTAAGAAAAGGCCGGTAAATATTAATCCCATGAATTTTACTTTCTGATTTCATAACCGGTAAATCTAACAAATTACCGCCTTTCATTGAATTTGTAAAAATATTTTCAATAGTGTCGTCTTGATGATGACCAACAAATACCCCGCAATCTGAATCTAACCCATTATCTTCAATAATTTTCTTATAAGTATTAAAACGCAAGTTTCTTGATTCTTCTTCAAACTCAGATCTAGAACCAGAATCATCTTTTTTTCTACTTACACCATGAACATAACTTACATAACTTTTAATGCCAAACATTTTTGTATATGCAATCAAAAATTCAGATTCATCTGCTGATTCCTTTCTTAAACAATAATCAATTGAAGCAGTGTAAATTCGAAATTTATGTGTTTTTTGTAGATGAATTAAAATAGCTAAAGTTACCATCGAATCAACACCACCTGATAAACTTACAATGGCTCCTTTGGAGTAAACTTGATGTTCTTTACAATATTCATCTAAGCACTTAATCAAGGGACTAGATAAATCTGTTACTGAATTTAAATAAGAAGAATCAAACTGAAAATTAGTTGGTCTTTCTAACAAATACTGAAAATCTTTTGCAGTTTTTACTTTATAAGCTGGTTTATCATCAAAAAGGTTTATTAGTTTTCCTATTAAACCACAAAGCCATATCCAAATATAAGCTAACGGTTTTGGTAAACTATCGGTAACATAACCATATATTAGAGTTTGTATATTATCCATTAAATAATCATATTAATATAACCAATTATATTTTTTTCAATTTTTTTTAAATAATTACACTTCAATGCTATGTTCTTCGGATTTTTCATAATCATTGTCGTGGTCAATATCATTTGTCATACCTGGAAATGTTTCAAAATCGTATGAATTTAAATTTGCCAAGTCCTTGTTTGAATTTGATAAAATTATAACATAGGTATTTTGAATTGTTTTATTCTTATATAATTCAAAATTATGATCAACATATGTAAACTTTTCCTTTGGAATCATACGTAAACCTTTAAAAAACACTGAATCTCGTACATTATTTACAATTGGAAAATCTCCATAGTCAATATTTTGTTTTTCCAATTCATTTGCATAATGTGACTTCATGTAATCTCTTCCAATATTATCCCATATTGGAATTGTTATTATAAATGTTAAAGGTTGAGTACTATTTGTTAAAAAACCAAATAATTTATTAATGCCTAGCTCAATTATGTCTTTTTGATATGGAGGATTAAAACCAAATGTACCCTTTATTGGCGTTATATTAAAAAAACTACCAACAGAACCAAAGTGTTTTTCCAAATCATAATATATTGAACAATATCTTGGATAAGTACTATTAATTGCTGATGCAAAACATTCAAAATTTAAATTATAATCTTTTGTCATTGATTCCATAATATTTGGTAAAACAGCTAACTGGTGATTGTTTGAACCAAGTAATTGATAACGAAAAACAATTGCCCATAAAAATTCATCTACTTTACCTTTAGGTCCTGTATAAGCACAAACTAGTTTATCATAAATTTTTACTGGGATAAGTATGTTGTTTAATATATTTAATAATCTTTTATCTTTTATTGCAAATGCCACTGTAATATCTAATTTATAAAATGTTGATTCAACACTTGAGTTTTTATTTTTTTTAATATTAACCATTGACTTTTTAATTTTATAGTTGGTTTTATTTTGTTTATATATATCTGACTTGGAATAACCATCAAGAAGTTCTAATTGATATTTATAATTGGATTTTAAATTTCCAATAATTTTATTTATTTTATCAGTTGGGTTGGAAATTTTTGAATCATATTTACAAAAATCATATAATGTACCTTCTAGGGCTTTCGTATTAGTATAATTGCTTGGTAAAAAGTAATCGCCAGTAAAATCATAGGTGACATATAATGAAAACATCCAACTTGATAATAAATTAGTTAAAGTGCGTGAAAATGATTTTTTTATTGAAAAAATCTGAGTACCAAACTGACTTATACAATCGTTTGTAAACAATTTAATCAAACATGAAAAAAGCTTACCCTTATATAATTCAATCAAGGGTTCAAACGTTTTTTGGGAACTCTGTGTTGTAGAAAAAATAAGATGAGTGCTTTTTTCTTTATCAATTTCTATTATTTGATTCATATTAAATGAATATCTAATTCTTTTTTTAAATACCTACACGAAAAAAAAATCCAACTCTTTATAGAGTAAAAGTTAATTATGATTAAAAATATTAATTTAATCAAATTAGTTAACTGTAAAAATAACATTTATGATTTTAACACAACACTAACATCTTCAAATACTATACTGATTAAAAACTGTTCAAATATAAATATATTTGTCAATTCTAAAATAAATAAAATAATTGTGGAAAATTCTCAGTTTGTTAATTTAAATATTGTTCAACTCATTAATGGACTTGAAATTACCAAATCAAAAGTAATATTAAATCCACCAGAAAACTATTTTATTCCTATTATTGAGTTGTTTAGGTCATCTGTTTATTTAGCCGGTGATATAAATATATTTTTAAATCAAATTGTACTTAGCGAAAATTCTGACATTTATAATGTTGTTAAATAATTATTAAAATTAAAACAAATACTATTGGAATTATAATGGAAATTATTTATCCAATTTTATAAAATAATCGCCTATTTAGGTTTCACTTAGGCATCAGCACGACGCTTCATAATACCCATGCAGTAGGTGTTTTCGTCACGTCCAGGGAAGAAACGAATCCAAGCCATAGGAATGAGGCTGTCAAATTCTTCTCGAACCTTGTCTTGGAAGATTCGGTTCTCAAAGAATCGAGTACGAGAAAACTCAAACTTCTCACCGTCAACATCGGCAACAATCGCATCATCGTCAAACTTTACCACCACAGTGCGGCGGTAGTTAATGATGAATGGAAGAGAGTTGTTGATATCATCTCGGGTCTTGTGAGAAACTTGACCCACACATTCTGCAATGAGTTGGTCCTGAGCCTTGATGAGAGCCTTATTCTTAAGCTCGCGTCTTGCAATCTCCTCTTCAGAAGGTTGCTTAGGCTTGTAAGCAGGCTTTCCAGAAGGCTTAGGCTTGGACTCAGTCTTGGTCTCAGTCTTGGGCTCAGTCTCAGTCTTGGGCTTTGACTTGGGCTCATACTTGGACACAGGCTTGCCTGAATTCTTCTTGGTATTTACCTTGGTCCAACCAGCATTATCGCCGGCATGCTCGTCTGATTGGACTTCGGGCTTAGACTCAGAAGTTGCCTTGGGCTTAGACTCAGAAGTTGCCTTGGGCTTAGGAGTTGCCTTAGGCTTTGAAACTGCTTCAGCTTCCTTGGCAATCTTTTCAATTGCTTCATTTGCCTTCTTAAGGGCTTCGTCGGCAGCACGAGCTTGCTTACGAAGTTCCCAAATATTGACAACTGGCTTGGGCGCAGGCACTGGCTCAGTATCTGCTGCCTCAACAGGAGCATCAGCTGAGGCTGAATTTGAGGTTGCCGCTACAACCTCAGTAGAAATTGTAATGTCGGCGGGAACTTCAATAGTTTTTTCAACAACCACAGAGGGAGTTGAAACGACCATTTCAGTTGGAACACTTGTCTCAGTGGAAACCTTCTTATTAGAAGGCTTCTTGCCACTGCGAGAGGTGCCGGTAGAGGTATTCTTATTATTAGACTTAGTAGAAGTAGACATTACTAGATTATTAACAGAGGGCTATCAAGTAATAATAATTTCAATTTTTTTTATATATAAATACACCATTATATTACTAGTTGTTAAACAAACACCATTAAATGTTAATCCATAGGCATATTTTAAAAAATCATAAGATAATATATTCAAGGTATAATTATGGTATAAACTAAGCCTGCTTATTTAATAAGCAACAGTTATTATAAATTAATTAATTTGGGATATTATCCCTTAATGTAAACACTTGATTCCGGAACACCAGTACCTATAATAAAAGTTTTGACATATTCTGCGTGGTCTCCTTGAAGTTGCATTACGCTCTCAACAGTTGCGCCATCAACTTCCATATCTTTAATGGTACCATTACAACCATTCTTCTTTTTAATAGTCTTAAGGTGTTCCTTCATTTCATCGGGAGTAATTGCCCAACCAGAAATAAATGTGTTATGTTTACGGCCATAATTTTCAACCCAAATTGAAATTGTGGACCCGGTAGTAGCAGTAGCTTTTCTATTATTAATATCGTTAAAAGGATTCATTAATAATATTGTAATTTGTCTTAAAAAAATAAAAAATCAATTTTTTTCTATAAATATTAACCCTGTTATTTAAAATAATTAATTTTAACTAAAGTTCTATAAATATTGTTCCTGTTATTTAAAATAAATAATTTTAACTAAAGTTCTATAAATATTGACCCTGTTATTTAAAATAAATAATTTTAACTAAAGTTCTATATTTCGATGGTTAACATGTTTAAATGTATCAACATCGCTTTTAAATGTTAAAACAGTATTATCCGTTTGTAAATTTAAAATACTAAGGTTTTTTTTGTTTTTAATCATAATTGTAGATAAATTGTTGTCGTGTCTTTTTTTAACTTCGACTATTGATGGGGTTTTTAAATCTGTATTATTTGCATATAATACCTCGCGGACAGTTATTAGTTTTTTAACTCTATCCACTCCATAAATAATAACTATAAGGTTAAGACCCTCTTCTAAACGGTGTACATAATCAATGTATGAACCATGAGGGAGATTAATGTCTAAAGGGAGTTTTGCTACACTCAAACATTTTGATTTAACCTCAAATTTTTTTTGACAACAGCTACAAACTAGATCAAGCGATGGGGTATGATTACCAATAACTTTTAGCTTTTTTTCCAGACCACATTCAGGACAATTTAAATTTTCTGCCACATAGTACTCCATCATATTTCCTACTTTTTTACGTAGGACTGGAGCCATTTGGGCCTCTAATGGACATTCACGACAAGCGTGGTTTCCATTACAGAAATAACAGCTAATGGTTTCTCTAGTAGGTGGACTTCTAGATAAGAATTCGTTATCTTGGTTTGTTATTCTATTGATTTTAACTAAAGTTGTCATTAAAAGTAATTAGGTTGGGATATAACTATAATTATATTTCAATTTTTTTCAGGGGGTAAAAGAAGGGGGTTTATTTGCCAAAACTATTAAATTAAACTAGCAAATTCAAATAAACTAAATATTTTTTATATTTTAAGACCTTCTTGTTGGAAAAGCAATAACTTCCCTAATTGAATCCTGACCAGTAATTAACATTACTAACCGGTCAATACCTAAACCCCAGCCACCTGTTGGCGGTAATCCATATTCCAAAGCCTTAACAAAGTTTTCATCAGATGGAGGAATTTCATCATCACCAGCAGCTTTTTGTTTAGCTACTTGGTCAAATATACTTTTTTGAATTCTTGGATCATTTAATTCTGTGTAAGCATTAGCAAATTCTTTCTTTCGAATAAATAACTCAAATCTTTCAGTTTTCCCCGGTTGAGTTCTATGGGGTTTAGCTAATGGAGACATTACTTGAGGATGATTAATTAAAAATGTCGGTTGAACACATAATACTTCAACAAATTCACCAATTAATCCATCAACTAGTCTATTTAAGGTATGTGGCAAACTAATTTTAATTTCAAGTAAATTTACTAGATTTAAATATTCCTCTGTTGCATCTGGTCCAGTAATATCAGGTAATTTATAATTAGGGTCAGCTAGTTTTTTACCTATTTCAACTTCAAGAGTATCCATAATATCTAGTCGTGGGTATGGTCCGGCCATGTCTATTGATGTTCCCATCCATGTTACATTAGTTGTACCATTTACATTTTGAGCTAATTTGCTCAGTAAATCCTCTGTCATATCCATCAGATAATTATAGTCCACACCAGCTTGATACATTTCAATTGATGTAAATTCTGGATTATGTGTCATATCACACGATTCATTTCTAAATTGTTTTCCAATTTCAAAAACCCTATCTAATCCCCCAATAACTAATTGTTTAAGAAAAAGTTCCGGAGCAATTCTCATATACATTGAACGTTTTGCTTCATTTAAATAGGTTGTAAACGGTTTTGCTGCTGCTCCTCCTGCCATATCAGATATAATTGGTGTTTCAACTTCAATAAAATCTCTATCCACCAAATAATTGCGAATAAAATTAATTACTTTATGACGCTTTACAAATATTTCTCTTACATTGGGATTAATAATCATATCAAGATATCTCGCATTATATCGAATTTCTTTATCTTCAATACCGTAAAATGTTGAAGGAAGCATTTGTAAACAAGGAGTTAGAACTTTAATTTCATCAGGAACAATAGATAACTCTCCTTTTTTAGTTTTAGCAATATACCCATGAACTCCAATTATATCACCTCGAGAAATCATTCCATGAATTTCATAAAATTTTGTCTCATTACCTTCACCATATGATTTTAAGTCAGACATCACCTGAAAATTTACACCATTTGATACTATCGTGTAAAAATATAAGTTTTTTCCTGATGCCCGTGCCAAAATAACACGTCCCATAATTGATTCAACCGAATCTGTTAAACGTGTACCTGGTTCAATTGAATCATAATTTGCAACAATCTCATTAACTCCACGTGTGGTTGGCCAAAAGTGGGGATATTGGAGCAATTTATCCCCATATTTTCCAATTCTATCAGTATCATAATTTGTTTCAATAGCAGACATTATTAATTAGTTCTAATAGAATATTATGTTTTTTCATCAATTTTTTACTATATTAGTAAAATATAATATTTTACTATAATAATGGATATCGTTTGTATTTTAACCGATAAAAATACTAATTATGTTATTGGAAATAACGAATTATTTTATAAAACTAAATCCAATGATAAAATTTTAACTTGTAAATTTAATAAAATTATTTCCAATGAATATAGAATGTACACCAACTATTATTCTGAAGTTATTCGTGATATTAAAGATAATTCTTTAAAAGTACCTATTGAAAAAAAAATCAGTAATATTGTTTTACTTGGAAAACACAATGAAGATTTTTCATATCTAATAGGAAAAACCATAGATGAATTTATGTATGAAGCAGTTAGTTTTAACTTTTATATTCATGAAATCAAATCAAATGGAGTTTATGATCTATTAATAAATAAACATTTTGACATTAATATTGAAAAAGCTAATGGTTTTCAAAAAACTAAAATTTTCTTTGATGGTTTTGATAAAAACACAACAACGAAGAAAATAGAAATTACTAATATAATTGACAATGTTTTGAAAACAAAAAAAAATATATCATACATTATTTGTAGTTTTGAAAACATATATAACAAATTATCTATTTATAATTTAACTGATTTAGAAGATATTATTGAAGATAAAAATATAGATAATATTAATTACAAAAACTACTTTGCTCTTGTTGATTATGGATTTTTAAAATCAACTTTACTAAAAATCAATTGTGATAATAATATAATGGAAGAATCAATTTTAATGAATTATCTGATACCAAATATTAATTCTAATATAAAAGTAATTTATAATATTACTAAACCTTCTGTAAAAACATGGAATTTAGTTAACTTATTCTATGGGTATGCAACTGCAAATAACTTTGCTTTAGTTCCATATAAAAATCATATTAGCAAACCAGATATAATAAAATCGTATAAAATAAATCAAGGGCTAATTCCAAAATATAATAAATCTAATAACGTTTTACAACCGGATAAATTTACTGGAATTGTTAAATCACACTATAAAATTTTAAATAAACCAGATTTTACAGACTTAAATAAATTTGCTGATGGTCTTGCCAAATATAATAATAAACATAAAAAAAGTTCACCACCTAATAAAACAAAAAAATCTAATCAAAAATCTTCAGGGTATATTTCAGATGATGACTCTGAACCAAAGTTTGACAACATAGAAAAAAATATACTCCCATATAAACAAGATAAAAAAGATGTTTTTGAACTGATTAAATATATTCCTGAACCAGAAGATCCAGTTTTAACCTTTGATAAGTTAATGATTTATAACAAGTTTATTTTTGACCATACTGTAAAGGCTCATATTAAATTACAAAAAGCACACAGAGAACCAGCTTTTTTAGCTCAAACAAATATGGAAATTACTTGTGAACTAAAAGCAATGTTAACTGTTATGCTTGACCAAATTAATAATTTATAATGGGTTTTTAAATTTCTTTTACAGAAATTAAAAAAAATTGTGCGTCTTTAGCGTAGCTAAAGCCACAGAGCAAGGCTGTCATTTTAGATATAATTATTTTTAAAAAAATTGAAATTAATAAAATATAAATAAATTTTATATACTATTAATGTCAACAATGAATATGAATGGAAATGATAACGATACTAGTTACCGCTATAAAATGCCTGTTTTTAAAGTCACAGTCGCTGGCAAAGGTAATGGTGTATATACTATCTTCAATAATATTGATGATATTAGTAAATCACTAAACCACCCAACCGAAGTAATTATGAAATATTTAGCAATTGTGTCTGGGTCTAGTTATATACAAGCTCGGGAAACAATTACTGGGCCGCATGACCCTGCTGAACTAAAAGAACTTATAATGGAATATAACAAATATTTAGTTTTTTGTTCCAAATGTAACATTCCTGAAACTGTACCTAGTTTATCGGGAAGCAAGAAAAATCCAACTTTACAATTTTGTTGTTCTGCTTGCAAAAACACAACTGAAGCAAAATCAGTTAACAAACGAATTGACAAAGGTATTGACATTATTGTTAAATATCTTAAAGCCGGAGGAGAGTGGAAAATTCATAAATCCAACTGTGTTAAGCAAGAAATTGAACCGGATGGTGCAGACCAAACTGAACAATCTGATGAATCTAATAAATCCAGTAATTTAGTTTTACCAAGTGCACAAGAAAGAGCAAATCCTTTTAACTTTTTAAAGTAATTTCATGTTAGTTTGTATTAGTTTATTTTTCTTTAATTATTATATAATATAATGTCAACTTACTATAAACCACATTATTTGTTTAAACTCGTTGATTGGATTGGTCAATATCAAACTCAAGCATCAACAGAATCCACATATAAATATTTATATATCAAAGTATGTGATAAAAATCGTGAAGAAGATGAACAGGAATACTCTTTTTTTATTAGTATGGCACAAGTTTATTTAATAAGAAATGGATTATCAGTAACCATTGGTAATATTAATAGAGAATTTACTCTAACCCACTATGAAAAATCAGATGCGGATGAAACATATGGAAGATTATGTGGAATACTTGGAATCCCTTGTTAGATAAAATAAATTAGCATGTAAATACGCATACTAGTAGTTAACCCCACATTGAACGCATTTCAGCATAGGTCATTGGTCGACCTACTTTAGCTTCAAACCCTTTGGCTCCTGCAGACATTGAAGACATAAGTCCATCTGCTGCAACTTTAGCAATATCAGAATCTAATATAACTATTGGACCAACTTTTTTGGGTTGGGTATTGGCTTGTCCATCTCGTTGCATCTGTATTTGTGATGCAACATTAGTTATGTTTACCGCATGGGTATTAACCTTTACAGATAACTCTGCCATTATTTTATCTAACGAATCGGATTGGTTATTCATTAATAGATTAAATTAAAGGAGGCATTAGACAATTAAAAATTCAACTTTTTTAAAAGTTAATTAGTTGTTGAAATTACTTCGGGTACAACCATTTCAAATTCCCAGTATTTTTTACCAGTGTTTTCATCAAGTTTAAGGCAAAGACAAACATAGTTATCCGATTTAGGATGAACTAGTAATGTCATAATACTATTAGAACTTTCAAGAACATATCCATAATCAATAACAAGTTTGTCAACTAAATTACCAAATTCACCTGGTTCAATTTTTGCCCAATGATTTTGTACTTTGTAAATTTTATTGTCCTTAATAACAATGTCAACTGCATTATTTTCTGATTGTGCAACACACATAGTTTTATATTTATTATCATAATAGTCCATTAGTAATTTTATCAATTAAGGTCAAATAATAAAAAAATCAACTTTTTAGGCAACCATCTGAGCTTTAATTGCTGGACCTGACTGATAACCAACCAATTGAAAATCTTCAAATTTTGCATTTTCAACCTGGGCTAAATCAGTAAAATCAGGTATAACTAGTTGGGGGAAATCCATTGGAACCCGTTCTAATTGCTCATATACTTGGGCAATATGGGTATCGTAAATATGATAATCACCTAATACTATATGCATATGGCCTGGTTCCAACCCAGTCAATTTAGCAATTATATGAGTTAGAAGTGATGTAGATGCAATATTAAATGGAATTCCTAAAAATACATCTCCGCTTCTTTGATACATCATACATGATAGTTTACCATGGTCCACATAAAATTGCATCACAATAGAATGACAGGGATATAGGACTCCTTGGGATGCTTGTGTTGGATTAAAATCAGTCATTAAAATACGTCGGGAATGAGGATTTGATTTGATTTCTTCAATAACTTCGGTTAATTGGTCAATTCCATTTGACAAAACATTAGATTCGTTTGGCCCAGAGTCAGATGTATCTGCTGAAACAAATGGTTTTCCCCAGTGTCTCCATTGGTATCCATACATTGGTCCCATGTTTCCCGGTTTGTATGGTAGTCCAACCGAATCTAAAAACTCTTGGGTTGTGTTTGGTTCCCAAATTTTAACACCTTGAGCAGATAATTTTGTGGTATCTGTTTCTCCTCTAATAAAAAATAGTAATTCTTCTACAATTCCCTTCCAAAACATTTTCTTGGTTGTTAGTAATGGAAATCCCTTAGATAAATCACATGACAGGGTTTTATTAAATTTTGAAAATGTTACGGCATTTCTAGTTTGTCTTGATTCACCAGTAGTTATCACGTTATACATAGTTTCCAAGTATTGAGATTCAATGTTGGGCTTAACGTAACCTTGATTAAACTCTAATATATAACAAATCCCAGTATTCAAATCAATATCATTGGAAGTTATTTTGTTAGTCCATTCGATTGGATAAAATGTCATATCAATTGAAACATCTGTTTTAAATGTTCCACAAACTTTTGTCCAGTATACTTGGTTACAAGCCCAATGTCTTAGTGCGGCATCATAAATTCCCTTACCACCAATAACCCAAATATCTGACTGGGTTTGAGTTTGTGCGCTTTGATAAGCCGAAAAAAAAGTTGGAAAAAATTTTATTTTATCACTGGCATGAGTTTTTGCTAATTCTTCCCATTGAGACGTAACAACCCAAGTAGCACGTCCGGGTAATGGTTTACGATCCATTGATTCCCATGTTTTACGACCTGCAATTAAAATATTATCCGACAAATTAATCCCAGGTAAAATACTATGTGTTCGAGTTACTGATTTGAAAAATCCGTAATCTTTTTCTAAATCCCATGGAAGTTCTCCATCTAATCCAAAACCACCTGTTTGGTCTGTAGCTATAATAACATTAAATTTTTTCATTAATAGTTGATACCTTTAATGAAAAAGACTTGATTTTTCAATTTTCTAGACTGGATCGAATAAAATATTGTTTTATTCGCATTACAGTCTGTTGACTTGTTACGTAAATTTCTTTAAATTTACATAATAGGGGGTCCACAGAACGAAACAAATTAAACCACAATATCTTTTTGTTTAAGCTTTGATACTTTGCCATTAGCGTATGTTCCATATAACTCACCCTTGGTTCCATTTGGAGTTTTACCGTAAACATTACTTCCTTCCACAATATAACTCTTACCTTTAATATTAACTTCTAAAGTAGCTTCTTCTGTATCTGAATCATCTGAATCGGCCAAATCATCTGAGTCATCAGATAATTCCGAACCATCTGTGTCATAATTGTCCGGGATAATTTTTTTTGTAAATCCAAATTGCTTTCTTAGTTTGTTTAGTTTTTCAGTATTAATTTCGTCGTCGGATTCAACATCTGATTCAGTGTCAAGGGTCTCGGCTAATGTGTTGGTTTGGGTTTGTCCAGTTTGCCCAATGGGAAATTGTTGGGACAAAACCAATTCATCCAGCCGTTTCAAACTATTCCAAGTGTCCTGAATTAAATCTTTATTATTGTAACTTAATATGTTTATATCAGAATAATATTTTTTCATACCACGTTTATTATTAAATAAGATATCTTTCATTCTATTGATGGTATTAGCATGGGTTAATCTTTCTTCTGTACCAAATGCTGTATCCCCAGATAATTTTTCCAATTTATTTAAATTCCCAGCGAGTACTTTATCAAACAGTTCCATTTTATCAGTTTTAACTACCAGGTTGGTTTTGGTATCAATCATTGATGCATGTTTATCGTTTAACGCGGTTACACAATACGAGTGGTTCTCTGGTTTGGATTTATCAAAGTTGGTTGTTTCTATCAAATACATTAAACTCGACAATCCCTTATTCATAATAAATTTCTTTTGCTCGTTGGTCAGATGGGCAATTGGCTCAAACCCTGGCGCACACGATATCACTATGTTGTTTTGGGTGTAGTTGTTGTTATTAACAATATTTGGTTTCGTCGATATCTTGTCTATTTTGGTGTGGAGATCTTTTACTTCATTTTTAATTATAGCAAGATCATTTGCATCAATTTGTTTTTGTTCATTTGTACATATTTTTTCGTGTCTCCACCGAGTGGTTGTGCTATTAAATTTTAAATTACAATTTTTACAAGTTAAACCATCATTAACTGTTTTTTTATTTTTTTCATTATGATGCATATTGTTATGTTTCCATAATCCAGAACTGTTTTTATATTTTTTATTACATGTTTTACAGACATAGTAAAGTTGTTTTTCTGCATTTTCTGAGTTTTCTGTCATATTAACAAAGTTTAATTAACTTGTCTTTATATAAAATTATTATTTGAAATAAAATGTGAAACAAAAATGGAATTTTAATAACAAATTAAATAAACATACAAAAATACTATTTCAAATACAAATGAAATAATAATGGAAATTTATACAATCAATGTTTTACACACAAAGTTTTACAAAAAAAAAATATTATTTTTCGTGTAACTTTTATTTCATGAAATAAAACTGGAATTTTTGGAACTATTTTAAATAAGTGTACAATAATGATGCATTGCAAAATCATTTCACAACAATATGTAATTGTAACGCTTTTATTTAAGGTGAACAAAACATGTATTGCATTTTATGAAAACGTAAATTGTTACATAAATATTTCACAAAATGCAATTGTTATTCGTATGCACATATAATATTATTCCAAACTACATTTCACATAACACAAAAAAACTCTTCGCGCGCGCGGAATATTTTATTAATTTGGAAACTATTTATTTTATTTCCATTTTTATTTCATTTTTTTGAAAAACATTAATTAATATACTGTTATAAAAATGTTCCATAAGCAAAACCTAATGAAATAAATTTGCAAAGCATTATTATTGTACACTTATTTAAAATAGTTCCAAAAATTTCCAGTTTTATTTCATGAAATAAAAGTTACACGAAAAATAATTTTTTTTTAAAGGCATTTAAAGTTTAAAAAACATTAATTACAATGACTGAAAATAGTTCTAGTATAAAAACAGAATTTAAATGTAATAATTGCAATACAATATTTGCTAATAATTCAGGTTTATGGAAACACAACAAAA
>JACCDW010747399.1_pt1 | contig 27973 bp, 25 predicted proteins | sample 7449781 | NCBI WGS metagenome assembly JACCDW01 (sample SAMN15323449, study PRJNA562643) | freshwater metagenome | isolation source: river surface water | place: USA:Blue River Watershed | collected 2017-08-18
ATGTAATCCGATACCGGGCTAGCGCCCTCTGAGTTGTAGGCAACGACTTCGTAGCGATCAAGGGTCTCAGGGGTTCCGGTCACCGTGCAGGTCAGTGGCCCACCGATCCATGTGCAGCGCTGGCCGCCGTTCTTCGCGGTAACTGTGTAACTATCGATTGCAGCGCCCACTCGATCGGGAGCTACCCAATTGACTACAACTTGGCCGACGCCAGCTGTTGCAGTGAGAGCGAGTGGCTTGCTTGGCGCTGCTTTTGTTGCCGTAGCGCTCTCTTGCGCTGAGCCATTGAGGAATCCTGGCACATTGCTATCGAGTGAGACTGTTGCTGTTACCGATTCGCCACCAGTAACGTGATGGACCGTCAGCTTTCCTTTATTAAGTGGCGTGACACCTGAAGTGCGATAAATGTTGATTCCGTACTGGCCACCGAGGTAATCCTCTACCTGCCGAATTTCATTATCGGTCAATCGGCGGTTGAAGAGAATTACTTCAGCAACTTGATAATCAGATCGCTCACCGTGGGTGTTGAGACCAATCTCTGGAATCGAATCTGATCCGCCACCCGTGCTTCGTGTAACTCCATTTGCTCGATATAGACCTGAGGCACTCGTAGAGATAACCCAATTATCTACCGGTGATAAACCTGAGGTTGGAGTAATCCAACCGTAGTGGTGAGCAACTCCAGCTTGTGAATTCCAGAAGCCGCTGATGTAATCATCGTTAATTCCATTAACGATGCGACCACGTGATCCTCCGTTATATCTGGCCACATGGAAGAGCGTGTAATTTCCACTACCCATAGCTGGATTGTTAAAACGAATTTGATCGCCAGTCCCACCCTGTACAACTGGGAATGAACAACGACTGCCATTTGTTCCTGCAGTTGTCGTCACCTTGGAGAGAGTTCCAGTTACAAAGGATGGTGAGGTATCTCGGGCGTTACCGGACGAATCTCGCCATACCTTTGTCGCTGGGTAGTAATCCGATGCCTTGAACTCCATATACGGAGTCATCCCTGTTGGCCACTGTGGCGTTACCGACGCTATTCCTTGAGTTGCACTTGAACTCCAACAGAACCGTGAATCATAATTTGAAATTACCGAGGTAAAACCATCGCTATTTGCGGTAGTTGATTCAAAGGCAGGTATCACCACACCGGCAGGAATTACACTGGAAGAGATTGCCTTGAGACCGGTACCGGATGCGATAACTGCGCCAATACGAAGTGAGTAGGAAAGGCCATTCGTGAGACCACTTAACGAAATCGTTCGGGCATCAGATGCGGTGTGCGCCACTGTGCTCCAGGTAGTTCCGTTGGTAGAGCTCTCAATCGAGTAATCGGTGATTGCTGAGATGCCTGTGAAATTTGGCAGATCCCAAGTGGCAGTGAGGGTCTCATCACCAGCGGAGAGTTGAATATTGAGCGGCAGATCAGGCGTTCCAGAGCGCCACGATATGACATTCGGAACGCCATCACCATAAGCATTTGTTCCATATATTTTAAATTGATACTCAGTACCGTTGGTGAGACCGCCAACAATTGTCGAGGTATCGTTTGCAAGAATTGTCGCGGTATCAGGCCAGGTTGCGCCGCCATCAGATGAGACCTCAAGCGTGTATTTCTCTAGCGCTGAACCACCCAAGGTAAGTGGATGTCCCCAAGTTAGAGTTGCAGAACCACTGGCACCACTGAGCGATAGATTCCGGACCGCGCCAGGATTTGTAGCAAAGGCCTTGATGTAAATCTCAAACTTCATCTGGCGATTAACGCCGGTTCTATCTTGGCAACACTCAACAATGTCACCGGCAGACCAACCCTCATTTGTGCGAGTTGTTTGATCTAATCCAATACCGCCCGTTGCATCGTTAGATCCTTCATCGCCCTCGTTATTCCAACCAAATCCCCAACGCACCTTCTTTATATAGCGCGAATCAGAGCTAGTGCTTCGATAGTTATAACCATAGAACTGATAACCGGGCTGAGATGAGAAGACGCTACCGATTGCGCTGTATGGAGTAGTAGTTGCTGGATTTCGAATTGGAATTTTGCTCTCACTTGAGAAGAGCTCCAAGAGCGTCTTTCCAGTGTAATCAATGGAATTTGAAACACCGCTTACAGTGATGGTGTTACTTGGAGTCGGCATATCTTCGACCCAGGTATATCCATAATTCTGCGTTGGAATTGCGCCACCGGGATTTGCATCAGGGAAAATCGCCATGATCTTCGAAGCTTGCGTTGAATTAAAGATTGCATACTTTGCATCGGTATTTGTGCTGCCTGAGTTTGGCGCCGGCGATGAAGTGTTGAGCGTATTGGAAGTTGTCCAATAGTTAGCGGAGTAGCCGAAGGTCGAACCGGTATTTGCGCCCTTCATGGCGAGCATCCATCCGCCGCCATCCATTGCGCTATCCATGATCGAGTAAATCTGCGTTGCTACGCCATTAACTAAAATCCAATAGACACCATTTGTATTGGTACCGGTGCGATCTTTAATCGCCTGCGCAGACGGAGCTGGACAGGCTTGAATCTGTCCATAATCAGAGTTACTACATGCAACAGCGTGCGCTGATGGAGCGTAAGTAATAGGTATAAGGAGAATCGGAGCAAGCAGAACCCCAGTCAGAAATGAGCGTAGGCGCTGGGTCTTCACCTTTGTAACTATAGGCAGGGCGATAGCCAGGGGTGAGCCAACCGAACATTTGTATATAGACCGTCGGACTAATCTCCGCAAAGCGACCTATTCCCAAGTTCTTCCCTGGGGTTCTAACATTTTTTCATGAAAAAGACCTTGGCCGTGACCCTTGCCGCTCTATTGCTAATCGCCTTAAATCCTGCTCCGAGTAATGCAGCGGTAAAGAACGGGGCAGCCTGCAAGAAAGCAAAGCAAGTTCAGAGCGTTGGGCGAACAACATTTACCTGTGTCAAGGTTGGGGGGAAACTCATATGGCGATCAACTGGATCTACGAATAAGTCTAAGGTCAGTGAGGCTGTTGCATCTCGTAAATATGAAATTGGTTGGATTTGTGATTCCGTAGCAGATGCAAAAGGTGCAAAGGATTCCAAGGGTATAGAAATTATTTGTGTTCCAGGAAGCGATGGCGTCTATTCCTGGAGAAGTCGAGCTGAGTCGACTAATACCGAGAACCAACAACAGACGCCGACGCAGAAAGTTATCGACTATTCGCCCGTGGCGGGAAATCCTTGTAATAAGCCTGAAGAGGTGGTGGTCAACTCTGCTGGTGTTGAAGTTACATGTGGAGTTGGTCAAGATAAGTTGATGTTCTGGTACGCCGGTGATCAAACACCAAAAGCACCACTATTTGGTAACGAGAATGTGCGCGCTTCCATGCGAGTCTTTCCGCGACCACAGATTAATAAATGTACGCCAGAACCCGGTCAGGAGTATCAGTACTACCGAATCGGTCAGACTCTAGCAATAGATCCATTCGACTCTAAGCATCTCTTTGCGGCAGTGGAACGGCTTGGCATTTATGAAAGTTTAGATGGTGGAGACACCTGGCAGAATGCGTCAACGGAGGGCATTCTCTTTGACATGAAGAAGGCTGACAACACAGTCTGCTTCAAGGAGATCCACGCATTTAAATTCGATCCAAAGGTTCGTGGGCGCGTATATCTACAGCTCGGAGGCACTGGTAGCGTGAATGCCAAGAAGTGGCAGGCCCGAGGTTCAGGACTTTATGTAAGTAACGATTATGGCAAGAACTGGGAATTCTTAACTTCACCGGATATGCATAGCTTTACCGGAACCTTGGAGATTGATCCCAAGAACTCCAATATTCTTTACATGGGTGGTGCATCTATTCCGCTCTCATCATTCGATGGCGACCCCCAACAGGTCTTTGTAAAAACAGGTTTGATTTACAAATCCACCGATGCGGGAAAAACTTGGGTTGAACTCAATACTGGATGGGGAAAGCAGACACGTATTTATACGATCCGAATAGATCCCGACGATTCGCAGAAGCTCCTCGCTCCAATTTTCCAACAGATGAGCGGTCAAGTGGCAGGTTCTACGGCACCCAGCGGAACAGGATTAAAGCCAGGTTTCTATCAGAGTTCAGATGGTGGAACTTCTTGGTCGCCGCTGGGTACAACACCAATCCACCAACTCTCAGTCGTTGCGTCTGCAATTTCTGCCGATGGCAAGTCAATTATCTTCATGCCGCAACATATCGGCTATGAAAGCGCCTTCTACTCAAATGATGCTGGCAAAACATTCACCGAACTTACTGGGAAGGAGTTACTCATGCCTACATTTGCTCCAGGATCAAATACTGTCGCATATGCAATATTGAAGAAGACTCCTTCAATGTCCGCTGATCAGTTTGTCACCACTACAGATGCGGGAAGAACGTGGAGCGTTATTGGCAACTCTCCTGCCGAAATGCAATACAACGATTTAACCCTCCCCGACAGAAGTCAAGCTCGTCCGCAGTACATGACATTTGATCCAAATAACTCATCAACAATCTATCTAGCAGGTGCTGGAGGCAAGATTGCAAGAAGTACAGATCTCGGTAAGACATGGAAGTTGCTGATGACTTGGGAGAAGTTCCCGGCTATGAATATCCCAGCAAAATGAACTTCGGTTTTCTTGGCGGAGACGAGGAGATTTGAACTCCTGAAGGGTTTAACCCCTTACCTCGTTAGCAGTGAGGCGCACTCGACCGGGCTATGCGACGTCTCCGAGTTGCAGACGTGAGTTTATCTCGCTTTTGGCGCCTTGAAAAACCGGCTATCTCGCCGGAAGTAGGCTGATTATGCTCGCTAAGGCATAGGTCGGTTGCGATGCACCCGTTGCAGAACTCAACATCTCTGGCGTGGTCTCCCCAGTAAATACAAGTGCTGAATCCATGCCCGCTGCATGCCCCATCGCGATATCCGTATATAGACGATCGCCAACCATAATGCAATCTTCAGCTTTCAGATCTGTCATCTTTAAAACCAACTCTGCCATTAATTTATTCGGCTTTCCAACATTGGTCTCACATTTAACACCTGTGCAAGACTCAAGAGCTGCAATTACTGGTCCTGCATCTACTTCACCACGACCACCAGGCAGTGGACAGAATTGATCTGGATTTGTTGCAACAAGTTGCGCGCGCTTATAGAACCAGAGCGCATCAAATGCGATTTGGAACTTTTGCCAAGTAAATGCTCGATCATACGAGGCAATTACCACATCAATCTCTGAAGGATCTTCTGAATATTCAATGCCCGCGGCAACAATGGCATCGATAAGTGGTTGCTCGGCAATAGCAAATACTTTTTTGCCGCGCGCATTTTCCTTTAACCATAAGACCATCGCTACGAGAGTATTTACTACTTCACTTGGATTGGTTGGTATGCCAAGTCGCGATAATTTCTCGGCATACATCTCTGGGTTTTTAGTTGGATTATTGCTTAAGAAAATCACTTTACGGCCCTGTGCCCGTAACCCTTCAATGAGTTCAAGGGCGCCAGGGAGCAATTCATTTTCTAGATAGATAGTTCCATCTAAATCAAAGATATATCCCTTGTACTCCTTGATTGCAGTTGCTGTCACCACTGCTTCACCGCAACAGCTTTACTGATCTGTGGAAAGAGATCACGCAGCGCTGGGTAGATCATCCGATAGGCCTCGTAGAGATCTTGATAAACCTTTATCCGCGCAGGATCTGGGGTAAAGGTCGCTGAACTTCCGCTCATTATTCGCGCTGCGATTTCTATATTGGGGTGAATGCCAACAGCAACAGCTGCCAACATTCCGGAACCTAAACAGGTGGATTCTGACTCTCGCACAACGGTTACTGGCCGCTGCAGAACATCAGCGACTATCTGGCACCAAACTTTGCTTCGAGAACCGCCGCCAAGCACAATAATTTCAGTCGCCTTAGTCCCGGTCGCACTCTCTGCGCCCTCTGTAAGGAATCGTTGTTCAAAGGCGATTCCCTCTAACATCGCACGATAAACGTGTGACTTTCCATGTCGGCCGGTAAATCCAATAAGGGCACCACGGGCATGGTGATCCCAATACGGCGTAAGCGCACCCGTCCAATATGGAAGCGCCATCAGCCCCTCTGATCCCGGCGGCAATTGTGCAGCAGCAGTCTCCAGCACTTGCTCTGGTGTTAGTTCTAGACCTAACGCTTTGGTATCAACGCCAGCAAATTTCTCGATAAACCACTGCAAATTAAAGGTTCCACCGCCGATGAAAGTTTCGAAGGTATATTTGCCAGCAACTCCGGCAGCTAGAACTCGGAAAGATTTATCGTAGGAATATGTATCTGCGATGGTTCCTGAAACGACTCCGCTACCGAGGTTGAGGTAGTAAGTGCCCGGTTTTACTGCTCCAGTACCCAACTGTGCGCTTTGGCCATCACCAACACCCGCAACTACCGGCAATCCTTGTGGCAAACCGAGATCCGCTGCAACTTCAACGCTCACCGTTCCGATAATCGCACCAGGTTTAACTAACGTAGGCAGTTGATGGCGCGTAATTCCCGCCAATTTTAGGAGTTTATCGCTGTAATCTAAGGTTGACATATCAATTAGACCGAGTGGATCTGCCGATCCATATGAAGTCGACCATAAGCCGGTAAGACGATTCACAAGAAATGCTTGAACATCAGCGATCTTTGCCGCCCGATGCATGGTCTCTGGCTCATGCTTTTGTAACCAGAGCAACTTGTACCAGGCTGGCGTTAAATTAACCGGCTTTCCGGTGATGCGGTGAACTTCAGGAGTTCCAAACTTCTCGACCTCTTCGGTGGCACGTGAATCGAGCCATAACATTGCCGGTCGAAGTGGCTTACTTTCACTATCGACGCAGACAAAGGTCTCTCTTTGGTGGGTCACAGATATCGCGGCAATACGAGATGAATCTACGGTTTGAACCGCTCTACGCACTGAGTTTGCCGTCGCCTCCCACCAATCTTCAGCATTCTGCTCACCCCAACCAGGTTGCGGTGTGCTCAGCGGATAAGTGGATTTAGCTTGTGAGAGCGGATAGCCATCAGCGCTCCAAACGACTGCTTTCGCACCAGTAGTTGATGCATCGACTCCGATTACGAGATCACGTGTCATTTATATTCGCCAATCTCTTCGAGGGCTTTGGTAGAACGTTGAAAAACGCGATCAATAGCTTCTGAGTTCCATAGCCCAAGGAACTCGAGTAGATCGATTCCAACAAAGCGATTGCGCATGAGGTGCGAGTGAGCGACTGCCCAGTGAGCAACATCTTCAGTGATAACTGGATCTAGATCTGCAAACTGAATTGCAGAACCTGCCGATGCTAATCCTTGAATAATCTCTTCCGGGGTCTTAATTAAGCTTCGAAGTTCGCCGCAGATTGAGCTCCAATTTTTAAGAATAGCTGAGATTTCACCTTGATTGCTCTGCCACCAATTAATCTTCTTCTCGTAATCGCTCCAGCACTCCGCAGCTAACTTTCCACTGCTATCGAGAGTTGAAAAGGCGGTGAAGAGTTTTGCTTTCAGCGCCTCTTTATCAATTTCGTACTGTGGCAGTTCGCTATAACGAGGGAGTTCGGTAAAGATGATCTCCCAAACACAGGATGAAATAACAGAGCCCACGCCAACTTGTGCTCCATGTTGCCCAACTTGCTTGTGATTGGCAGATTGGCTCATATCTAACATGTGCGAAATCAAATGCTCGATTCCGGATAAGCAAGCCGTGGTATCTGCAACACCTGTGACGATTCCACGGACAGCGAGAGCGCTCACTAACTTTTCAGTAGATTCAATATCAGCGCTCTTTAGCCCTGGTGCCCACTCTTCTATACCTTCGCCTACGCCCATTAATAAATCAATCGGTCCCCAATGGAACTTCTTCTCGAAACCAAGTAGTGCTGCGATGCGCCAATCTGCTGGTGCGGTGAACATCGAGTTAATCTCGCCATAACCAGCACGATTTAATGCTTCTGGCGCCTCAGCGATCAGAGTTGTATCTGCAATCAGCGCTTCTGGCCAGCGCGATGGCACGGTGCGCTTGACGCCGCTCTTTAGAATGACAGAGACGTTATCGGTGAAGCCATCCACTGAAGCAGCCGTTTGAATAACCACATGGGGCAAATTTCCGAGTGCGCATGAGGTCATTTTCCCGATATCGCTGATTGTGCCGCCGCCTATTGTCACAATTCCATGTACGCCTTCCGCCTTAGCAGTTGCTTCGGCAATAACGTCTTCTGAAGCATGGAGCTCAGGGTGGCCATCATCTAATTCGATATAACGAACTTTGTAGGCCAGACCGATTGCACTCTTCACAATTTCTTTAGCTTTAACTCCGGCGCGCATAATTGGCATTCGATCAACAATCAGCGCAATCTCAACACCCGCTTTGAGATAGTGGCCAAGTACCTTTCGGACGGTAAATAGCGCGTCTGCGCCGATTTCAATTTCGCGCATCTCGCATGGCGGCAAGGTTTTATTTGGATCCGTCTCTGCGATTAATTGCTGTGCGCGTTCGAGTGCTCCCATTATGCATATGCCTTCTCTGAGAGCGAGAGGTCGCATTCAATAATCTCGAAGTTTTCCTTCATGACATCGGTAAGTGAATGAATGACATCATCTACAGAAAGGTGCGAGTCATATTCGTTGAGCGCAGCTACGGTGATCTGATCCATATCTACATTCATCGCTTGATAGACATGTCCCAGAACCTCACGTACTGGGGCGGCGTTGCGAACGATTACTGATCCGCCTAATAACCAACCGCCGCGCATGATGCGCTGCGCGGTACCAACAAACTTTACATTCTCGCCTACAACTGAGTACTTACCAGGGCAGTACTCGCGTGGGATCTCGCCAATGCGCGTATCGATACCTAATCGACGGAAGCTTTCAACGAAGAGTTCTCCGACCGATTGAAATCGTGCGTTGATGAGCCCATGCGGATTTGGATCGCTTGAGAGGAGATCTAAGACAACTGATTCTTCGTGATAAGCGACCGCGCGCCCGCCGGGAGAGCGGAGAATAGGCTCAAAACCTAGCTCCCGCGCTCTCCTTTTGGCTTGTTCATATCCCGGGGTAGAGCTATCGCGGCTGGTAAATGCCAGGGTTCGAGCTGGTCGATAGATTCGAGCGAAGGCGCCAGCAGAATTCTCAACTGAATACTTCAGCAATCGAGCAGCGACGCTGGCATCTTTAATCGGATCTACAAAGTTAGGACCATCAATCAGTTTGATCTGTCCTTGCGGGGAAAGGATGTCGCGGATATTCACTAGACCGGCTCGCCAACGCCTTCGATGAGCTCACGAAGGTGGGCTAAGAAGTATGCGCCGGTAGCGCCATCAATCGCCCGGTGATCACAGGTAAGCGTGAAATTCGCCCGCTTGCGATGAATGATCTTGCCCTCAATTACAACTGGAATCTCTCGAGTAGAGCCGATTGCCAAAATCCCGACTTGCGGTGGATTAACAATTGCATCAAAGCTATCAATGCCAAGCATTCCTAAATTCGAAATAGTGAAGGTAGCCCCCTCGATATCAGCCATTCCTAGCTTTCCATCTCGAGCACGAGTCACAACATCGCTTCGCTTGCCAGCAATTGTCGTCAAATCATTTCCTTCAACTGAGTGCACAACTGGAACAACCAAACCAGCTTGAGTTGCAACTGCTATTCCAATATTTACTTTAGTGAAAGTTGTGACCACTTCATCTGCATAATGTGCGTTGAGATCTGGGTTTGCTTGGAGAGATTGACCAACTAGCTGAATCAGAACATCGGTAACTGTAGCGCCCTCAGTCTTCTTTGCCAGAACTAGGAGGCGTTCCATATCGATATCAGTTGATAGGTGAAATACCGGCGCCTGCCATGCCTGCACCATGCGACGGGCGGCAATCTTCTTGATGCCTTTGAGTTGAACTTGAGTACCTGTATCTAACATCGTGGCCGCCTACCAGTGACGCAGTGGGTTGGTGGAGTTATCTGCTGAGACGTTCACGCGTCCAGCAGAGCCGAAGAGCTTCATCTTCTCAACGGTTGCTGCTGTCATGTATTCACGGCCTCTGCTCATTGCGACCTCAAGTTGTGCATCGCCCTTGCTCCAAACCTCTTCAATGCCACGGCGGAACTCGAAGCGAAGGTCGGTATCAGCGTTGATTTTGCTGATTCCAGCGGCGATAACCGCCTTAATCTCATCATCAGGAACACCTGAAGCGCCATGCATGACAAGTGGGATATCGACCACTGCTTTGATCTGTTGTACTCGATCAATGGCGAGTGGTTCCTGCTTGAGGTCGGGCATGACTCCGTGGACAACACCGCATGAAATTGCCAGGGAGTCGATGCCTGTCTCAGCTGCAAAGCGCTCGGCTTCCGCAACATCAGTGTAGAAATCTTGCCAATTCACTTGCTGACCAACATCAGGGATTCGGCCAAGCTCAGCTTCGACAAAGATTCCGTGGTCGTGACAACGCTTTACTATTTCACGTGTCACCTTCAGGTTATCTTCAAATTCGTGGTGTGCGCCATCGAACATAATCGATGTAAATCCGAGTTCGATAGCCTCTAGTACCTCGTCTTCACTGCCGTGATCCAGGTGGATGATGAAGTTAGCATCAGTCTGATCGGTAACGCGCTTTGTCATCTCAAAAGCTGCACGGAGACCCATATGCGGAATAATCGCGCGGCCGATTTGCATGAAGATGGGCGATTGAGAGATTTCAGCAGCTCGTAGGAGCGCCTGAGTAGTCTCTGGATTGTGCATGTTATAGCCACCGACTGCCCAACCTTCAGATTGTGCCTTATAGACGATATCGCGTGCTGAGATGTTGGCGGTCGCGACTTCGATGATGTTACCCATTCTTTAATTTTCCATTTCCGCTTAGAGTTCGATAGGCCGCATCGGCCCACTGTGATGTGAGAGATTCTCGTTCGGTAGTACTCATGACGGGTTCGAAAATTCTTTCGGCAGACCAATTGCTTGCAAGTTCCTCCGTGTTGGACCAAATACCAACTTTGAGCCCGGCGACAAAGGCCGTTCCCAATGCAGTGCGTTCAAGTTCAAATGGTCGCTCAATCTTCAACCCTGAGATATCGGAGAGGAATTGACAGAGGAAATTGGAACTTGCGGCACCGCCATCCACCTTGAGTGAGTGGATGGGGAAATCTCTGAGTTTCTCGATGATGTCGAGAGTTTGAAAAGCCATCGCTTCAACAGCGGCGCGGACAATATGCGCTGAGCTGGAGTCAAGGCTTAAACCGTGGATACTGGCGCGAGCTTTCCGATCCCAATAAGGCGCAGCTAAGCCACCGAGCGCTGGGACGATATAGACGCCGCCATTGTTCTTCACCGATTTAGCAATCTCATCGATCCGGTTGGTCGGCGCGTAGATACCTAAATTATCGCGAAGCCATTGAATAGTTTGGCCGCTATGGAAGACAACGCCTTCAACCTCATAACGAATTTTGTTATCAATCTTCCATGCGAGAGAGGTTGTAAGACCTTCTACGGTTTTCGGTTTATCTCCAACATTAACGGTCAAGACGCCGGCGGTGCCGAATGTGTTCTTAACTGAATTCTCTTCATAGCATGCTTGGCCAAACATTCCTGATTGTTGATCTGCAAGGACAGCGCAAATTGGAATTTCGGCATCAAGGATGCTCCGGTCTACCTTGCCAAAGTCACCATTGGAAGGAATAACCTTTGGCAAAATCTTCTCCGGGATATTGAGTTTTGCTAGTAGCTCTGAATCCCACTTCATCGTATTGATATTAAAGAGCGCAGTACGTGATGCACATGAAGGATCCGTTGCATGGACAGTATGGCCGTTCAGATTCCATGTGAGCCAGGTATCGACAGTGCCGGCTACGAATTTGCCAGATGTTATTCCTTTACGAAGGCCATCGACATTCTCAAGCAACCAAGCTAATTTTCCGGCTGAGAAGAATGAGTCATTTCGCAAACCGGTACGCGGGGCAAACTCCGCACCAGTTCCATCCTTCTCCCATCGTTCGATAATTTCATCGGTCTGATTGGAGATCCAGACCAGCGCATCGTGAACTGGCTGGCCAGTGTTCTTATCCCAAATCATGATTGTCTCGCGGTGGCTGGTGATTCCGGCGGCTGAGATTTGTGAGACTGGAACCCCTGAATTGATTACCGCATCAAGAATTGTCTGGCGAGTGCATTTCCAAAGATAAAGTGGATCGAGTTCTGCCCAACCCGGATTGCGATGGTTCCAGGTAATTTGGCTACGGCCTTCACCAACAATGGTTGCTGATTCATCAATTACCAGGCTTCGCACGCTAGATGAACCAGCGTCAATTACCAATATATAGCGCTTATTTTTCATTGAGTCTTACTCAATTTCTTTGCGCCGAAGCTCACCGAACGAGGACCATTCTGATCAGGGATTGCCAAATGGTTCAACCATCTATAGTAATCCGAGATTTCTGTTCCAATTTGATCCTCACTCCAACCAAAGTGCTCCGCGGCAATTTCTGCAATCTTTGCGGTAAGCGCGCGACCATGGCCAGCTTCAAAGGCCAGGATTAATCGGCGGACCATGATGTCGGTCAAACTGCGTGGAAATTCGGTACGGATTACAAATTCCACTTCAGCGCGTGTGAGCCCAAGTGCGGTATCAAGATCTCGACGTTTTGGTGAAATTGCACGCGCTTCACGCCAGATCTCTAGTCCTCTTGAACCATAGAGTCGAGCCAATCGATCTGCAACTGTCTTAGGCGCACCTTGTGCGATAAGCGCGGCAATCAACATTTCAAATGAATCAAAGTGCGCACCAGGTAGAAGTCGCTTGCGTGATTGTGAGGTGCCAATGGATCGACCAAATCGCTTTGCTAAATCGACAACTGCATCCTCTGAGAGCTGGCGGAAGGTTGTTAATTTGCCACCTACGACGGTTATCAAGCCATCAAGGCCGGTGCTCTTATGATCAAAGAGAATATGGGTGCGAGTTACTGATGACTCAGATTTCTCTGGCTCATATGGCAATGGACGCACGCCACTGTAAGTGTAAAGAACATCCTCATAACGAAGCTTCGCCTCCGGTATAAGTGCATTTACCTCATTGAGGAGATAATCGAGTTCGCCGATATCACAGCGAGCATCTCCTGGGTCGGTCTCCCAACGAATATCGGTTGTACCGAGCATAATTTTATCGAGCCACGGAATTACCAGGATGAGGCGTCCATCGGTTCGAGTTTCGTAATAAATAACATCTCTCGGCGCACCTGGAAATTTATCAACGATCAGGTGCGATCCTTTAGTTCCACCATTGAGGCGAGGTTGTACTGGCAGATTTGCAGATTCTTGAAAGACTCGATCAATCCACGGACCAGCTACGTTATAGACAACTGATGCAGTGGCGGTAAAGCTCTCGCCGGTACGGGTATCTGTGTAATGAACACCGGTTACTTTATTGCCCTCAATAATCGGTGAATCTACCTGTGAATATATCTTTATTTCAGCACCGTTGGCGATTGCATCGAGCGCAACTTCCACACAGAGGCGCTCAGCAAGTTCAATCTGCCCATCCCAATATTGAAAGCCACCCGAGAGGCCATCAGTTGAGATTCCGGGAAAGCGAGAGATTGTCTCTTTCTTGCTGAGCGACTTGTGTCGAGGAGAAGCTTTGTCATAGGAGAGAAGATCAAAGAAGATCATTCCTAGGCGGACCAGCCATGCTGGACGTTTATTATGCTTATAGACCGGCATAATCCAGGAGACTGCTTTGGCAAGATGAGGTGCATTCTTGATAAGTCGCTCACGCTCAAGCAAGGACTCTCGTACTAGAGCAAAGTCAAAGTGCTCTAGATATCGCAAGCCACCGTGCGCAAGGCGTCCCGACCATGCTGATACTCCACTACAGACATCATCTTTTTCGAGCAGCAAAGTGTTGAAACCATGAAGTGCTGCTTCTCGTGCGATTCCAACACCGTTGATTCCGCCGCCGATAACGATTACGTCGTAGTGGGACATCTATTATGCAGTCTCGATAATTGCTACGACTGTACGAACTTCCGCTGTCTCACCTTCAGGTACCAGGATCTCAACCAGCGTGCCAGTGGCAGGTGAAGGAAGTTCCTCCTCTACCTTCTCTGCCTCTACCTGTGCCAGCGGTTCATCTTCTTTCACTGAGTCGCCGACTTTCTTAAGCCAGAGCGAGATAACGCCTTCACTCATACCCATGCCCCACTGTGGCAATAAAACTTCTACTTTCATGATTCTCTCTTTTCTAGACTGGTGCTGCTACTTGGAGGATGGAACGAGCGGCCGCTGCGATGGAGGTTCTATTTGGATAGAGGCCCTTCTCCAACGCTGGGCTAAATGGAATTTGTGTATCTGGTGTAACCACGCGCTTGATTGGAGCCTGCAGCGATTCAAATGCATACTCTGCAACGAGTGCGGATATCTCTGCTGCAGCTCCGCAAGTTTTATGTGCTGGATCTGCAACAACGAGGCGACCTGTCTTCATTACCGACTTCATGATTCCTTCAACATCCATAGGAACCAAGGTGCGTGGATCGAAGACCTCTACCGATAGCCCCTCCTTTGCTAACTCATCTGCTGCCGCAACTGCCTCAGGAACTGAGCCAGAGATGGCGACAATGGTGAGGTCTGAGCCCGTGCGAAGTGTGCGACCGACTCCGAGTGGAATGCGGTACTCATCTTCCTCAACCTCTTCCTTCATCGCCCAGAGCGGACAAGCCTCAAAGGAGAGAACTGGATCATCGCTATCGATTGCAGAACGCAATAGACCTTTAGCATCACTAGGAGATGCCGGTGCGATGATCTTTAATCCTGGAACATTCATATACATCGGATATGGGCGGTCTGAGTGGTGGGCGCCAGTGCTCATGCCGTAGAACATCGCCGATCTAAAGACGACTGGGATAGATGCTTGCCCACCAAACATATAGCGATTCTTTGCAATCTGATTTACAAATTGATCCATTGCAAGGTATGTAAATGAAGAGTATGAGAGATCGACGATTGGGCGAAGTCCAGTCATAGCAGCACCGGCAGCTGCGCCGACAATAATTTCCTCAGAGATTGGCGTATTGCGAATACGGTTCTTGCCGTAACGCTGCAAGAAATCGCCTTCAACTGCGCGGGACTTGCCTGCGCCAGTTGTGCCATAGACATTTGCTTCAACATCTTCGCCAATAATGATGACGCGCTCATCAGCATCCATCGCTTCGCGTTGAGCAGCACCAATCGCACCCAAGTAGCTCATTACTGATTTCATGCATACACCTCAATTGGTTCGGTATAGAGATCCTTATATGGATCTGATGGGTCTGGATAAGGACTGGACTGGCTAAATTCGAAAGCCTCTTCAACTTCAACTTCAACAGCGGCGTAAATCGCATCGAGTTCTTCTGCAGTCGCAATTGAGTTTTCAATCAAGTATGTACGGAAGAGAACGATTGGATCTTTCGCTAACCACTCAGCCTTCTCATCAGCATCTCGGTAATCAACTCCAAGGCGTAGCCCTTCGGAATGCTCATTGAAGCGATAGGTGACTACTTCAATCAGCGTTGGCCCTTCCCCTCTACGGGCACGCTCTACCGCAGTAGCAACTGCCTCATATACCGCAATGAAATCTTGGCCATTTTCTACGCGAACGCCTGGGATATTAAAGCCAGCTGCACGCTCTGCAATCACGCCACTGGTAACAGTATGGGCAGGAGTTGAGAGGGCATAGAGATTGTTCTCGCAGAGATAGATGGCGGGAAGGTTCCAGATCCCAGCCATATTCATTGACTCATAGAGGTTGCCTTGGTTTGCTGCGCCATCGCCAAAGAAGGCGAGTGCAACTTTGCCATTGTTGAGAACCTTCGAAGAGAGCGCTGCGCCCGTTGCAATTGGAATTGATGAACCAACGATTCCAGATTCACCGAGCGAACCAACTTTGAAATCAGCCAAGTGGAGCGATCCGCCTTTGCCGCCACAGACTCCGCCGGCTTTGCCGACAAGCTCTGCCATCAGTGGTGCAAGTGGTGATCCCTTTCCAATTGGATGTCCATGCGAACGGTGGTTACCGGTCATGTAATCCTGATCGCCGAGCGCCATACATGCGCCTACAACCTGTGCCTCTTGGCCAATACTTGTATGTACTGTGCCTGGGATTTGTGCGCGCTTAACCATCTTTGATGCGCGCTCGTCAAAGAGACGGATGCGAATCATGCGGCGTTGCGCCTCTAATAAAAACTCCTTGGATAGTTGGGAAGTCATTACTTACTCTTCTTTCGGCCGATTTTGAATTTGATTCCAAATTGATTGCGATCAGTCAGTACAGCACCGAGAATTACGGCACCGATTACAACTTGCTGAAGATTTGGATTGACGTGCAAGAGCGCAAGACCAGCATTGAGAACCCCGATAATGAGCAAACCAATAAATGTCTGACCCATTGAGCCAACTCCGCCAGCGAGCGATGCGCCACCAATTACGACTACTGCAATTACTGTGAGGAGATAACTAGAACCGGCTGTAGGTTGGGCAGAGTCGAGCAAGGAGATATTGATCCAACCTGCTAGCGATGCAAGTGCGCCAGAGATAACGTAAACAAAGGTCTTTAACGGTTTTACTGGCAGACCCGATAGTCGCGCTACCTCTTCATTGCCGCCAATTGCATAAAGGGCGCGACCTGCTGGGCGGAAACGAAGCCAGAAACCAAGTGCCAAGAAGACAAAGACGAGCAAGATTGATTGGACTGGAACAAGTGGCGCAGCATCAGCGGTGAGCTTGGCGAACCACTCTGGGAATGTGTTGATGGTATTTCCATTTGTAATAACTAGAGCCATTCCAAGGCACGCTGACATTGTCGCCAAAGTTGCAACGAATGCTTGAACTCTTCCGTATGCAATCAATAGACCATTGACTAGACCGATGGCAGCTCCGAGCAGCAGACCGGCGATAAGGGCGAGCGTAAATGGCACATGCTGAATCTGATATAGCCAGGCAGAGAACATCATGGTTACGGTCATGATTGCAGCGACCGAGAGATCAATGCCACCAATTAAGATAACGAGCGCTTGGCCAGCTGCAAGAATTCCGATATCTGAGCTCTGCACCAGAATGTTATTGATATTTCGAGTGGTGAGGAAGTACGGAGAGGTGAAGGTGAGAATTACGCACATTGCAATAAGTCCGATGATTGGACCATTGGCAAGGGATGTAATTGCCTTACGAATATTTTTGGAGCTATTTGAAGCGTTGTCTAGCTCGTTCTCGGTTGAGCTTGTCATCTGCTTTTCCACTCTTTCCTTAGTGCTCTTATTTGTTATGCGGTTAGTACTTGTTGAGTTGCTCATTTGGTGCCCACCGGCATCGCTAGACTCATTACGCTCTCAGCATTTGCCTCAGTGCGAGATAAGATCTTGCGCTGCTTCCCACCTGACATCACGAGTACTCGATTAGAGATACCTAAAATCTCCTCGAGTTCAGAGGAGACAACTACGACCGCCACGCCACGTGCTGCGGCATCGCGAATGATTTGATAGATCGCCATCTTGGCGCCGACATCCACGCCTCGAGTTGGCTCGTCTAAAATCAGTACTTTTGGCTCGCGAACGAGCCACTTTGCCAAGAGGATCTTCTGTTGATTTCCGCCAGATAGGCGCACCACAGGTTGGTGAATGCCGCCGCGAACATCGAAGGCCTCTGCAGTTCCCTCAGCTAAATCCTTAATCCAACCATTGGTAACGACTCCTACTCTGCGGAAGATGCGCTCCCATGGCGAGACAATGTTCTGCGCACCGGTCTGACCAAGATTAAGTCCCTGTCCCTTGCGATCTTCTGGAACCATCACGATTCCCTCTTTAATTGCACTCGCCGGGGATTTAATCTTTACGCACTTACCACTCATAAAAATTTCACCGGCAGTTGCGCGATCGACGCCTGCGATGGTTCGAACGAGTTCGGTTCGGCCGGCGCCTACGAGTCCGGCAATGCCAAGTACCTCACCTCTTGAAACGGTGAAGTTAATTCCTTCAAAGACGCCATCGCGTGCTAAATCTATTACCTCGAGCACAACCTCATTGTCAGCGGCATCGATAGGTGCGTGATGTTCGAAGCGGAAGTCTCGACCAACCATTGCCTTGACTAGATCTTCAGTTGAAACTTTCTTATCGCCCCACGCCTCAACCACATGGCCATCACGAAGCACGATAATTTCTGAAGCAACCTCTTGAACCTCTTCCAATCGGTGAGAGATATAGATAACGCCGGCACCGTGTTCGCAAAGAACACGAATCTGCTGCAGAACTCGATCTGTCTCATGTGGGGTTAGCGAGGCTGATGGCTCATCGAAGATGACATATTTAGGATTTTTGGAGATCGCTTTTGCAATCTCAATACTCTGTTGGGTGGCGATTGAGAGACCCTTGATCTTGCGGGTCGGGTCGATGTCGACGCCAAGTTTCTTTAAAACTTCACTTGAATCTTTATTGAGCTTTGCGGTGTCGACTCGACCATTCTTCATTGGGAGTCGGCCGAGGAAGATATTCTCGGCTACAGATAACTCAGGGATCATACGAATCTCTTGGTGGATTAAGGCGACGCCTTGGTCAATCGCATCAGCCGGGTTGCCTGGAGTGTATGGCTGGCCATCGAGGATCATCTCGCCGCTATCGGGCTGGACAACTCCAGCAATAACCGAGGAAATCGTCGATTTTCCAGCGCCATTCTCGCCAATTAGACCGACAACCTTGCCGGCAGGTACGGTGAAACTCACTGAGTGGAGCACTTGAACGCCCGCGTAGGACTTGTCTATATTTGTCACTGTTAATGACTTATTAGAACTCATTATCGCTTCACTCCTTTCTAATAAGTAATGGACCCGTTAGCCCCGTCAAGTCGCTAACGGGTCCATTACTTTTTATTGATTACTTCAAGATGGTTTTATATTCAGTTGTTAGAGGTTAATTACTTTACGTTTGGTCCGTAGAAAGTAACTGGATCAACTTGGTTCGCATTAGCTGTTGTAACGAGAACTGTTGGCTTGTACTGAACTGCTGGAAGCTTCTTTCCAGCGAGAACCTTGAGCGCATCAGTCACACCTTGCTGTCCCATGAGATACGGAACTTGTGCCTGTGTTGCCTGTGTTAGTCCCTGCTTGATAGCTGCAACCATTGTCGGGAAGCCATCGATACCAACAGCGATGATCTTGCGGTTTGCATCCTTAGCAGCCTTTGCAGCGCCAAGTCCCATTGCATCTGACTCACCGTAGATCGCTGTGATACCTGGGTTTGCCTGAAGCATGTTCTGTACTGCCTTATATGCCTGAGTCTCATCCCAGTTGGCTGTCGCTTCTGCAACAACCTTGATATTTGGATTCTTAGCAAGTGCGTTCTGGCAACCCTTTGTGCGCTCTACCTCAGCTGTTGAGCCAAGTACGCCGTGGAGGATTCCGATCTCACCCTTGTTGCCGATTTGCTTGAACAACCAAGTGCAGAGCTCTTCGCCAGCTGCAACAGAGTTTGTTGCGATGTAGGTTGCGAGCTTGCCGTTACCTGACTGTGGCTTCTGGTCAACAGCGATTACTGGGACCTTCGCCTTGTTAGCAGCCTTTACACCAGCTGCAGCCGCTGTTGCGTCCTGAGCGATGAAGATAAGTGCTTCCACTTTCTGAGTAAGAAGGCTATTGACCTGTCCTACCTGCTTATTAGCGTCGTTATCTGCTGAGAGAACGATCAACTTAACGTTGTTAGCTTTTGCCGCCTTCTTCATGCCATCGACAGCAGCGATGTAGAAGAGTGACTTCTGATCAGCTACTGAAACACCGATAACACGCTGTTTAGAGGCAGCCTGTGCTGATGTGCTAACAACTGAGCTACCTGCAACAAGAGCCAATACTGCAGCTGTTGCAAGAGCGATTTTCTTACCGCGCATTTTCACTCCATTCTTGACCGGGGTTCCGGCCTCTTGTGCTGAATATATATTCATGCGTAGAATATATATCCATGCAGACATAAAGTAAATCCTGTTAATCTTCGTGTCAACGGGTTTTTTGCTTTATAACGAAATCGTTGTAATCCAGCTAACAGAGGGGGTGAGAACTGGAATGGCTAAGGGTAACAAAGCTGGCAGTTCTGAGGCAATAGTACGGAGCGGCGCGAGCGCAGATCTCGATCTTGAGCGCCTCATGGCGAAGGTCGCCTGGATGTATCACACCCGCGGCCTCAGCCAGGGTGAGATTGCAAAGCGATTGAAGCTCTCGCAATCAGGCGTATCCCGTCTCCTTGAGCAGGCGAAAGCTGCCGGCATCGTCCGAACTGAAATCTCTCTTCCTAACGGTCTCTATACCGAACTTGAGAGCGGCCTCGAGGAGCGATATGGAATGAAGGAGGCTCATGTATTTGATGTTCCAGATTACTCAAATGAGAGCGAACTCGTTAATGATCTCGGCCAGCTCCTCGCTTCACGATTGATTGCAAGTGGCATCCAAGCAAATGTGATTGGTTTTACCTCGTGGTCGCGTTCGCTCCGATCCACGATCAACGCGCTCAAAGGCTTGAAGGATTCGCAGGCAAAGTATGTCGTCGAGATGCTCGGAGATGTCGGCGATCCAGCTGCGCAGCACGAGGCGGCTCTCGCTACACAGCAACTCGCTGAAATTGTTGATGCCCAGCCAATGTTCTTGCGTGTGCCTGGCGTGGTAAGTGAAAAGGAAGTTCGCGATGTGCTCCTGAAGAATGATTACCACGTGCAAGATGCGCTACAACTTCTTGATCGGGTAGAGCTCGCGCTTGTTGGTATCGGTACCTGCGAAATTGTTCCTCCTCTTACTGGTGGAGATAACTTCTTCACCGCAAAGGAATTTGAGGTTGCTAAGAAGGCTGGCGCTGTCGGTCAAGTAAATCTACGCTTTATTGATAAGGACGGTAGAGCAGTTAAGACGCCACTTGATGATCGCGTTATTGGCATTACCTTAAAACAGTTAAAGAGCGCTGAGACCAGTATCGGTGTTGCTGGCGGCGCATCTAAGTACCAGGCTATTCGTGCTGCGCTACGGGGCGGTTGGATCAATACTTTAGCCACCGATGTAGATACCGCTAAATGGCTCTTAATTAACGCTGAACAGTAATGTTTTAATCTACCTTCAATAAATTTGGAATCTCAAATAGCGATTCTGCGATGTAATCTGCCTCGTGTAGCGATTCCTTTATATGCGTAGTTACCATTGCAATTACATCAATTCCGGCAGCTTTACCGCTCTCAATACCTGATGGTGCATCTTCCAAAACAACAACATCTAAGGCTGGTATTCCTAGCCGAGATAATCCAAGAAGATATGGCTCTGGGAATGGCTTGCCTCTCGTAACATCATCGAAGAAGACGCTCTCTGGCGGTAAGGTGATTCCAACTGCGTTAGCGCGAGCGGTACCGAGGGCTCGTGTGCAAGAGGTAACAATCATCCATTTGATTCCCGCGCTATCAAGGTAGCTAAATAACTCTCGGGCACCGGGAAGGAGAATAATTCCTTCCGTATCTACAACCTCAAGCGCATCAATCTTCCTCGCCCAATTATCTATTTCAATCTCTGTGCAATCTGGTAACAAACGACGTAATGATTGACGGGAAGGTACGCCATGGAGCGTTGGCAGAACATCAAGTGGAACGCCTGCCTCGGTGAGGATACGGCTCCACGAACGAGTGACCGCAGCGGTAGAGTCGATGAGCGTTCCATCGAGATCGAAGAGGACCCCTCGTTTTCCTGAGAATTTCATAGGTAGAGAGTCTAACTACCCGCTTCTATACCGATAATCAATGAATTCACCTAAACTTTAGGGATGAGCATGAATAATGAGAGTGCAGAGGTCGGTACCGAGAGTTCTGAGCAGAAGCGGATCCATGATCAGGTGCCGTCAGATCTCTTCGCCAACTTCATGCGCTCTGGTTGGGCGCCATCAGATTTAGCTGACCTCGAACCGCTCGAAGTTGTTACCTATGCCTTCGCTCGTCGCCAGGTGTTGAGTCAAGCTTTTCCTGGAATCCGATTAGTTATTCCCGCTGGCGGTTACAAAGTTCGCTCCAACGATACCGATTATCAATTCCGCCCCCACTCAGCCTTTGCCTACTACAGCGGTGTGCAAGGCGCCGATGCAACAGCAGATGCAGTCTTGGTGCTTGAGCCAACTGAAGGTGGCCACCTCACCTACCTCTATATGAATCCACGTTCGACGAGAGATACCGATGCCTTCTATCGCGATGCGCGTTATGGCGAACTCTGGGTTGGTCGCCGATATACATTGGCAGAGGCGAAGTCTCGCTATCAAATCGATACCCGTTTAGTAAGCGATCTTGCAGATTTACTGAAAGATGGTCGAGAGACGCTCTGCGTTCGCGGAGTAGATTCCATCGTTGATGGCGCGCTTGAAGAGCACAAACGCGAGGAAGAGTTCTGCACCTATCTCTCTGAACAACGCCTGACGAAAGACGAATATGAACTCGCAGAGATGCAGAAGGCGGTGGATGCGACCGGGCTTGGCTTTAGCGATGTCATCGCCGCCATGCCAGCAGCCGTTGCCACACCACGTGGCGAGCGAGTCCTTGAATCAGCTTTCTACGGTCGTGCACGAGTTTTAGGTAACGATCTTGGCTACAACACCATCGTCGGCTCAGGCGCACACGCCTGCGTACTCCACTGGATTCGAAACGATGGCGATGTCCGCCCTGGTGATTTAGTTCTTATCGATGCTGGCGTTGAAGTTGAATCTTTCTACACCGCAGATATCACTCGCACCTTGCCAGTCTCTGGAAAATTCACAGCTGCGCAACGTTCGCTCTACATGTTGGTCTATGAGGCGCAATTAGCTGGTTTTGCTGCGGTTAAACCTGGTGTGAAGTTCTCCGATATCAACCGCACCTGCCAAGAAGTTCTCGCCCGAGGTTTAGCTGATCTAGGAGTTCTTACCGTCAGCCCTGAAGAGTCAATGAAACCTGAAGTTGGCCTCCATCGTCGTTGGACCCTCCACGGCGTCAGCCATCATCTCGGGCTCGATGTCCATGATTGTGCGCAAGCGAGAAAAGAGAATTACCTGGATGGAGAGCTCCGCGAAGGAATGGTGCTCACCGTCGAACCTGGCCTCTACATCCAGCCAGATGATGAGCTATTTGCTCCTGAATATCGTGGCATTGGCATTCGAATCGAAGATGATGTCGTTGTTACCGCGGCTGGCTGTCGCAATCTCAGCGAGAATATTCCTCGTCATCCAGATGAGATTGAGAAATGGATGAAATCAATTCTTCGCTAGCTAACGAGCTCTACACCTAGCCACGCTGCCGCTAAACCAAAGACCACCGATGCGATGAAGTTAATTGCCACTGGTAGCTGTCGGTTGAGGCGAACTCCCAGATAGAGATCGAGCATAAAGGTCGACCAGGTTGTAAAAGATCCAGCGAAACCTACCGCGATGAAATCGCGCCAATTCTCTGCGCTGGCAAAGGTCAGTCCTATGAAGAATGATCCGATGACATTTACAAGAAAGGTGCCCACTGGGTGGTCGGTAAATTTCTTGAAGTATTGATCGATTAAGAACCGAGCTGGTGCGCCGAGAGCAGAGCCTAAGGCAACCAAAAGTGCGGTCTTCATCGGGTATGAATCAACTTACGTGAGAGCGGCAATGAGATGGCAACAGCTGCAAAGCTACAGATGATATTAAGAACAAGATAGATATACCCGCCTTCATTAGGTGCAACCGCTTCATAGGTAATGGCAGAGAAAGTTCCAAGGCCGCCACAGAACCCTGGCAGCAGGAAGTAGCGAAGAGATGTAATCCCGCGCCGCTCCATTAAGACCAGAATGTGGGCGGCAAATGCTGAGGCGATGATATTGGCAGCCAAATTACCTTGAGCGGTGCTCGGTGATAACACACCTAGAAAATAGCGAAAGAGGGAGCCGATGACTCCCCCTGCGCTAACAAGTAGTACTGCCTTCAGAAGGCGACCTTCTTCTTGCTCGCCTTAAAGATCGTTGTAATAAGACTGACGATAATTGAGGCGAAGAGCGCCGACCAGAATCCTGTGACATCGAGCTTCTCTGACCAACGGGCAGTCAGCGAGAGCATCGCGGCATTTACGACAAAGATAAAGAGGCCGAAGGTCACGATTGAGACCGGAAAAGTCAGCACCTTAATCAGCGAACCGAAGATTGAATTAATTAACCCGAAGAGCAGAGCCACCCAGAGGTAGGTAGTGAAACCACCATTGACGGTGATTCCAGGTACGGCAAGCGTCGCCACCCACATTGCAAAGGCGAGAACTGCCCAACGGATAAATATGTTCATTACCTAGTTTCGCTTCTCGCGACGCAAGAGACCGCTAAACATACGTGCTGGGTCGTACTTGATATCGACTACGCGCTCTTTCATAGGAATGATCGCATTGTCGGTGATCTTGATGTGCTCAGGGCAGACCTCAGTACAGCACTTAGTGATGTTACACATTCCGAGACCATGCTCTTCCTGTGCGGTGCGCTTACGGTTCTTAATGCGATCCAATGGATGCATATCGAGCTCAGCGATACGGATAAAGAAACGTGGGCCGGCAAAAGACTTCTTATTCTCCTCATGGTCACGGATTACGTGGCATGTGTTCTGACATAGGAAGCACTCGATGCACTTACGGAACTCTTGTGATCGCTCAACGTCGACCTGCTCCATGCGAGCCTCGCCTGGAGCGAGCTCTGCTGGGTGCTCATATGCTGGCACCTCCATCGCCTTCTTATAGTTGAAGGAGACATCGGTAACGAGATCCTTAATGATTGGGAATGCACGAAGCGGTGTAACAGTGATGGTCTCATCCTCATCGAATGAAGCAACCTGTGTCATACATGCAAGACGTGGCTTTCCGTTGATCTCCATCGAACAAGAACCGCACTTACCAGCCTTACAGTTCCAGCGAACAGCTAAGTCGCCCATCTGGGTCGCCTGTACGCGGTGGATTACATCGAGGACAACTTCTCCCTCATTGACATCAACTACGACATCCTTAAGTCCGCCATCAGTTGAATCGCCACGCCAGATTCGAAGATTGAGTTTGCGTGTCATTAGTTTGAACCGCCTTTCGCAATTTCTTCTGGTGTCATGTATTTCTCCAACTCATGAATATCAAAGAGATCGAAGAGCTCTTTTGGAATAGGTGGGAGTGGGCGTGGTGTGACCACAACTTCGCTGCCGTTATAGCTAGCGATGTTATTGACCTGACGCCACTTGTTATCCATAGTTGGGAAGTCATCACGTGTGTGACCACCGCGAGACTCTTCACGCAAGATAGCTGACTTTGCAGTTGATTCAGCTACGAGCAACATATTGTCGAGGTCGAAGGCGAGGTGGAAACCTGGGTTGAACTTACGGTCTCCAGCGACGCTCACCTTCTGGCTGCGAGCGCGGATATCGGCGATCTTTGCAATCGCCTCCTTGATCTCAGCGCCGGTGCGGATGATTCCGACCAAGTTATGTGTGACCTCTTGAAGTTCGGCGTGCAATGAGTATGCATTCTCACCACCTTCATTCTTAAATGGCGCCTCGATCCGCTCTGCCGCCTTTGCAACAGTTGCATCAGATACTGGATTTGCACCATTGGCCTTTACATACTCAGCAGCTGCGCCACCTGCGCGGCGACCAAATACAAGCAGGTCAGAGAGTGAGTTACCGCCGAGGCGGTTAGAGCCGTGCATACCGCCAGCAACTTCACCTGCTGCGAAGAGCCCTGGGACTCCTACCGCTGCCGCTGTATCAGGTTCGACATCGACGCCGCCCATTACATAGTGACAGGTTGGGCCAACTTCCATCGGCTCCTTGGTGATATCTACACCTGCGAGCTCATAGAACTGGTGCCACATCGATGGTAGGCGCTTCTTAATGACTTCAGCAGATAGTCGCTTCGATACATCGAGATAGACGCCACCGTGTTCGGTGCCACGGCCAGCTTTAACCTCAGAGTTAATTGCACGAGCAACTTCATCGCGTGGCAGAAGCTCTGGCGGACGACGGTTGTTGTCCTGATCGGTGTACCAACGATCAGCCTCTTCCTCAGTAGTTGCGTACTTATCTTTAAATACATCTGGGATGTAATTAAACATAAAGCGCTCACCCTTATTGTTGGTAAGAACGCCGCCTTCACCACGAACAGATTCGGTTACAAGAATTCCGCGAACTGAAGGTGGCCAGACCATTCCGGTTGGGTGGAATTGCAAGAACTCCATATCCTTTAGATTTGCACCAGCTTTGAGGGCGAGCGCATGTCCGTCGCCAGTGCCCTCCCAAGAGTTTGATGTGATCTTAAAAGCCTTACCTACGCCACCGGTTGCAATAACAACTGCTGGTGCTTCGAAGAGAATCTCATCGCCATTCTCGCGGTAGTAACCATAGACGCCGGCAACTTTTCCATTCTCTTTCAAAATATCGGTGACGGTGAATTCGGCATAGACCTTGAGGTTCGCCTCCATATCGCCAGTCTCGCGACCATCCTTCTGCTGCAGCGCAACAATCTTCTGCTGCATGGTGCGGATGAGTTCGAGACCAGTGCGGTCACCAACGTGAGCAAGGCGTGGATACTCGTGTCCGCCGAAGTTACGTTGTGAAATCTTTCCTTCCTTAGTGCGATCAAAGAGCGCACCCCACATCTCAAGCTCCCAGATGCGATCTGGTGACTCCTTCGCATGAAGCTCTGCCATGCGATAGTGGTTGAGGAACTTTCCGCCGCGCATAGTGTCGCGGAAGTGGACCATCCAATTGTCATTGCTATTGGCGTTACCCATTGAGGCAGCAGCGCCGCCCTCAGCCATAACAGTGTGGGCCTTACCAAATAGCGACTTACAGATGATGGCAACGCGAAGACCTGCTTCACGCGCCTCTACAGCTGCGCGAAGACCTGCTCCACCAGCACCGACGATAACTACGTCGTACTTAAGTTTCTGAAGATTCTGTGGCATTTATATAGTCCCTATCTTCTTATGAGAAAAAGTAGAAGTTGGTCCATGCGCCACTGGAAACCTGGCGTACATAGATATCGGCAAAGGCAACTGCTGCAAGTGAGAACCAAGCAAATTGCTGGTGCTTAGTGTTAAGGACAGAGACTGTTGTCCATAGCTTGTAGCGAAGTGGGTGCTGTGAGAAGTGCTTCAAGCGACCACCAACTGTATGGCGACATGTGTGGCATGAAAGCGAGTAAAGCCAGAGCATCGTTGCACTCAGAGTGAGAACGATCGATCCAACTGAGAGCGCACCCCACGAACCATCCTTACCCTTAAAGGAAAGAATTGCGTCGTAGGTAAGGATTACGTTAAAGACAAGACCTGCGTAGAAGAACCAACGGTGTGCATTCTGCAGGATAAGTGGCGCACGTGTTTCGCCGGTGTACTTCTTATGTGGTTCGGCAACTGCACATGCTGGTGGTGAAAACCAGAATGAACGGTAGTAAGCCTTGCGATAGTAGTAACAGGTCATACGGAAACCGAGTGGGAAGATCAAGATAATTAGCGCAGGAGATAGCGGGAAGCCAAAGACTTCAGCGCTTACCGGCGTCCAACCAAAGAGGGTTGAGCCTTCTACACATGCATCAGAGAGACATGGTGAATAGAATGGTGAGATTAAATGGTCTTTGTAGTAATTAGCACCTTCAAATGCGCGGAAGGTTGCGTAGATTACAAATGAGAAGAGCACACCAAAGGTAATTGCAGGCTCTAACCACCACTTATCTGTTCTGAGTGTGCGCTCTTTGATCTTGGCGCGAGTTGGAGAAAAGACTCCGGACATTGCGACTCCCCTTGTTCGGCCGGCGTTGGCCGCTAATTAATAGGTGTAAGTGTGCGCTTCTTACCCCAAAGTATCTAGGCGGGAGGGCGAATAAGCCTTATGAAGTCAGCCACAACATGCACGAAACCCGCCTGCAGTGCATGCAGACGGGCTTCGTTTAGCGCGGAGGACGTGGGATTTGAACCCACGAGGCTTTCACCTGCCGGTTTTCAAGACCGGTGCA
>JACCDW011946063.1_pt1 | contig 27945 bp, 57 predicted proteins | sample 7449781 | NCBI WGS metagenome assembly JACCDW01 (sample SAMN15323449, study PRJNA562643) | freshwater metagenome | isolation source: river surface water | place: USA:Blue River Watershed | collected 2017-08-18
ATATCTACTAGATAATCCAACAGCAACCTCTAAACTTGTTATCTGATTAAACAAACCGCATGGTTGGTATAATTGATAAAAAATACTTCCCATTTTTACATACTCGGTTCATTATCATTTTTTTGAGCACGAATGCCAGTATACAGATATTTTGGCCCTTCTGTAAAAAACCAATGATCTGGTTCTGTATAAAAAAAGAAAGCATTTGCAACAAGATTTGTTTCTGGATTTGGAAACTCTTCTCTCCAATGCTCTTGATCGTTACCATAAGAAATAACTGCATCATTTTCTTCTGGCTCAAACTTAATACCCTCTACATAAAAATCCCAAGGGGTTCTATGAAAAATTGTATAGTTTATATGATATGTACAAGCATTATCGTCTTTATGCTTCCAAAGTCTTGCCTTGTGTCCTTGATAAATACTTATAAGACACCATGAAGGAAGCAATGTATCTGAACCAAACTCCCTTCTTGCTATGGGAAGCATTAACTCGTGAAATCTTTTTAATGGTTCAACTTCTGGCCTATGTGTCCCATCCCATATTGCCCATTGATGCCTTCCAAAACTTTCATCAAATGTGCTTTTATCATTTTCCCATAAAGTAAATGCAAAAAGTTTTAATTCTTCATGATCCTTTTGAGATAAAACATTTTTTAATAAGTAAGGGTCTTTCATTTTACCACTTCCCAATAGGGCATGTTGCAGCCTGCATTTTTGTTTTTATTGCCATAAAGCATCCACACTTCTTACACTGTTTTGAAATATTTATTAACTCTGGACATGCCTGACAAATAGAAAACCTCTCATTAGCCACTGACTCTTCTGCCCACTCTGTACCTGGCTTTACAAGGTCTAGGGGACTAACAGATGAATTTTTATTAGCCTCAATTATTTGTTTTATTTTATCTATTCTGCTTGACATAATTATATTATACACCACCAGCGGTTTTCTGTAAACTAGCCAGTGACCTTTCTAATAAAAGATGTAAGCGTATACCTATTACCAGATATAACTTTTGAAACTTTGTGTTTTTGATCTCCAGGATGGTAAACAAGCATACCAGCCTCTGGTTTTATACTTGTTCCAGATTCTGGGTATATAAGTTCTCCCCCACTAAAATTATCATTTAGATATATTACTACTCCGTATACAATTTCTTTACCCCCAGAATTATCGGAGTGCTCTTCCCAGAAAGAATCTTGATTTGTTTTATGAATCATTCTAATCATCTGAGTATGATATTTTTTATCAAATAGTTCGGCAACTCTATGATGTATATCAACCATCAACTTATGATTTTTTGATTTCAAAATAAAAATTCCTGTATTTTCATTTTGAATTTTCCAGTCATCAGAATTGTCTGCCTCTTTTAACAAAGACAGACATTCCTCATTGGTTAGAAAATTCTTGATAATCACTATAACTACTTATTGTGAATCAATATACCGCTTACAAAGAACCAGTCATAAGGTTCGCAAGACAACTGATAAACAGTTACAACTTCATCAGCAAAGTGATCAATTGTTGTTACAGGAACCTCTACCTTGTCTCCTGCTGAATCAATCACTATTAGACTGTCTCCAACTTCAACATAGTATGCTTCTTTAATCTTGTACTCATTGGCTGCAGTCTTAACAAATACTGGTTGAGTATAAGTTAGTCGTATGTCAAGGTTTCCGTTGAAGCAAATAATGTCTGATTCTTCTACAGAGTCAATTGCTGTAATTGTTGTTTCAACTAGATCGCCAGTAGTGAGGCTTGTAGATGTCCAAGCATACTTCTGCCAATCAGGTTCTGAAGCATCAAGTTCAGTAATTGGTGTTGACCAGATTACATCGCCAACTTGTAGATTCTTTACTGGAATTTGTCCATTAGGAGTATCTACAAGAGTATTTTCTTCAACACATGGTGGTCCGAACCAAGGGATGATTACTGCGTTAAATGTTGGGAAATATGGTGGGAAGAATGGAGGGAAGAACGGTGGTGCTACTGGTGTAGGTTCTGCCACTGGTGCTGTAAATGTTGGGAAGAATGGGAAGAATGGTGGGAAGAATGGAGGTGCTACTGGCACCGATCCTCCACAGCACTGCCATCCTGAAGGTACAGAATAGGTACCTGATCCACCTAGATATTCTAGACCAAGTTCGCTACATGTATATGATGCTGGGTTTGTTGCTTGTCCTGGGCAAGCCTGTAATGCTACAGGTGTAGGAGCAACTGGTGTAGGAGCAACTGGTGTAGGAGCAACTGGTGTAGGAGCAACTGGTGTTGGTGCTACAGGGGTTGGTGCTACAGGGGTTGGTGCTACAGGGGTAGGAGCAACTGGTGTAGGGGTAGTGGCGCATGCACTAGGGATTCCTAGGAGTGCAATAATTTGTGAAGATGACAGTCCAGAATCTGTTGTTGTTCCTGTAATGTTAGATATTCCAGAACCAGTTGGTGCAGTTCCATATCCACCGCTATAGTTTCCACTAAATCCGTTACATGTTACATAAATGCTATAGGTTGTTACAGGTGCAACAGGTGTTACAGGTGCAACAGGTGTTACTGGTACTGGTGTAGGAGTTGGTGTTGGAATTGCGCTTCCGCAGCACTGCCATCCTGTAGGTACGGAATAAGTTCCAGATCCACCAAGGTACTCAAGTCCTAATTCAGTACATGTGTATGATGCTGGATTAGTTGCTTCTCCTGGGCAGGATAGAAGCGCTACAGGAGTAGGGGCAACAGGTGTTGGGGTGGGCGCTGTTGGTGTTACTGGAGCAACTGGGGTTGGAGCACATGATGAAGGAATTCCTAGTATTGCAATGATTTCAGATTCTGTCAATGATCCATTTGCAGTAACTCCAATATTATTTGATATTCCAGAACCAGTTGGTGCAGTTCCATATCCTGCAGAATAGTTGCCATTAAATCCATTACAGGTTACATAGATATCATAACTTGAAGCAGTAGGCGCAACAGGGGTTGGTGTAGGAGCAACAGGTGTTGTTGCACATGCTGTAGGAATTCCTAGAAGTGCAACAATTTCAGATGATGTTAGTGTAGAACTTTCAGTTGTTCCTGTAATATTTGAAATTCCTGCACCTGTTGGCGCTATTCCATAACCTCCTGAATAGTTACCGCTAAATCCATTACATGTTACATAAATGTCATATGTAGTAACTGGTGCAACAGGTGTTGGTGTAGGAACTGGAGCACAAGATGTAGGAATTCCAAGAAGTGCTACTATTTCTGAACTTGTTAATGTAGCGCTTGAAGTTGTTCCTGTAATGTTGGAAATTCCAGCGCCAGTTGGTGGTGTTCCGTATCCTCCTGAGTAGTTTCCGCTAAATCCATTACAGGTTACATAGATATCATATGTTACTGGAGCAACAGGGGTAACAGGTGCTGTTGGTGTTACTGGAGCAACAGGGGTGACTGGTGCTGTTGGTGTAACAGGAGCAACGGGAGTTGGTGTAGGTGCAACAGGATCAACATGAACTGGAGCAATTGGAGAAACAGGTGTTGGTGTAGGTGCTACTGGAGTAGGAGCAACTGGTGTAGGTGTAGGTGCAACTGGAGTAGGTGTAACATTAGATCCTTCATAAATATCTCCATATGCTATCCAATTATCTGTTCCAACTTTTATAAGTGTTACCTGACCATATTGTGTATCAATAAAAAGTTGTGAATTTTTGCTATTAATATTAACACCAGCATCTGGGCTAAATGTTGTAACTCCTTCTCCAATTTCAATTACATGATATTGATATCCAACTGGGATTGCCAAAGAAGAGTTTGATGGAATTGTTAGGGTCATTGTTGTTGGTGTTGAAAGAAGGATAGTCTTTGATGCATTTTCAAGATCCAATGTAAAACTAGATGATTTTGTAACAACAGAAGCAAGATTTCCAACAACCGACTTTGTTGCAACAGTATTATCTATATTAAATGTTGAGTCTACTGCATTCCATTCAATTCCAGTTCCAGCCAATAGTGACTGATCTACTGTTGAGTTATCTATTGCATCATTAACATAACTTTTAGTTGCTAATTCAGAAGTATCTTCAATTCCGTGGACATTTGTAGTATCAGAAGTATGCGCTGTAAGTGCTGCGGTTGCAGCAGTATCAGCATCTACTAGGTTTTGTAGATGTTTTGCAATTGATGGATTTACTAGGTTTGAGGGGTTAGTGTTCGCACCGTCATAAGTATAAGAACCGTAGTGATATAGTCTAAGTGCTGCCTGAATATCTGCTGCATCTGAAAGACCTGGAACTTTGGCAGGGAAAAGACCAGTACCGTTAACGGTATTGTCAATATTTTCTGCTGCCACTATAAATCACCCTTTTTCATTATACCACCGTAATAAAGAGATGGACATATTTTGGACCAGACATAGGTGCCCACTGCCCATCTAGATATTCTACCCCATTTATTTCAAGTGGTAGTGCTAAGAAGCCTTGAGAGGTTATTAATTCTTTTACTATTAGATTTGTTGCTAGTGGACCTGAAGTTTCTGGGGAAGATATAGAATACTGTATGCTAAATCTTGATGAGTTAACAGTTCCTTCTGATATGTCATATATATCAACTAGGTTAATTGGTGGTATTGTAATTTTCCCATCTACTGGAGTTAGTGGTCCTTTTGTTTCTGAATAAAAATTTGTTTTTAGGCTAACAAGTGGTGTCCATTGTAGTCCACCACCTGGGGTTGTAAGATTTTGAAAAACTGTCTTATATGTATCTGAACTTGGGGCATAATCAATTGCAATGTCTAAAGCCTGTGTATCTTGTGTAATAGAACTTGCAACACTTGATTGTCTTGGATCGCCCTGTACTCCAAAAATTATACTTCCACGATCACCTGTTGGTCCAAAATCTAGATCAAGACTGATAGTTTCTGGTCCACCAAAAACAGTTAGGTCATCGTTAGATAAAAGTATATCTGCCATGACTAAGCCTCTGTTGCAGGGAATACTGCAGTAATTATTCCTGAGTTAATTGGATTTGTAACAATTGTTGCATCTTCTATTGTAAACTTGTTTGCAGGAGTACCATTTATATAGTATGGAGCCTTTGGAGTTATTGTAACTTTTGCAACATAAACAGTAGATGCAGCAAAATTACCAACTAGCGGTGTAGTTCCATCTGACTGAAACCAAGATATTGTTCCTGAATGCTCTGATGTTTCAAATACTTCTGTAACTGGGGTTTGTCCCTTAACTGGCTTAGTTACTCCTCTAATATTATAATTTGACAAGGTTGCACGAGTATTTTCTTTTGCTCCAGTAATTTGATCAGTAACAGTTATTTTGCCTGTCATTAAAGTGTGAACTTTTTCATAAAATGGATTTTCGTAATTTCCTTCTGCTGCTCTTACCTCAACATCATAAACATATTCTGTTCCTGCTTCTAATTCTATAGAGTCAGATGGTCTAATTGCACATTGAACAAAAGTTCCATCATCTGAAATTCTAGCAAAGCATCTAATTGACTTTGTGGCACCACTTCCACGTACTTCTGCAATAGTAAACTGAGCACTATCGTATGGTGCAGATGTGTCTAAAACATAGTCTGGATTATTTGCAAAATTTGTTGGCATTGTAAATGAACTCAAAAGGTATACAGTTCCGTCATTCTTTTTCGGGTAGATACGAAATTCAAAGGTATCACCCTTATAGTAATTAAAGTCATAGGTCGCTGGAAATGCCATGGTTTTATTATACCACGCTGACATAGACAGAATTGAAAATTACTGATGCATCAAAGTCTGTTCTAATTTGCGGGATTGCTCCATTTCCCCACATTCTTGTATCCTCTATGAATATTTGCTGAGTTACAGAAAGATTATAGGTATTCTGGTATTTTAAAGATCCAACAAACTGCACAAACTCTTGATCTTTGCTTGCAAAGTAAGTTCTTAGCCAAACCTCTGTGTTTGGGGTATAAGTTGTTAGTTCAAAGTTATATGTTACAAATACCTGAGATCCCTCTTTGATACCGTGAAAGTTTAAGGCTCTCTGGTGACTATTCCATAGGCTTGTACACCCTTTTGGTAAATAGTTTTCATTTTGGGTTTTATCTTTGGTATCTAGTTGTAAGGTTACCCAGCCATCATCACCTTGAGATATTCCTAGTTTTATAGGTTTGGCAATGCTATTTGTATAAGATGCCCAGCCTGCTTGCTGTCCTGAAGAAGATAAAGAACTTAGTCCATCTTTACCTGCAGGGCCCTGTGCTCCTCTTGGACCTGGCTTTCCTTCTGGACCTTCGGGACCTTCTTTTCCGTCTTTACCATCTCTACCTGCTGGACCCTGTGGTCCTACTGGTCCAGGAACTGGAAGGAAGGATAAAGTATTTTCTTGATATGGAGAGGCTTGACTTTGTTCTACTTGTGCAGCATAACTTGATTTTTTTGCACTAGGAAAATCCATAGATTTAGAGGTAGCCATGGTAGCATTATCTCACATTATTCAGAAATATAGGAGAATGACATATGAAACTTATCTCCAGTATCTAAAACAAATGGAGAATTATGATCAAATGGTTCATCAACCGCACTTGACTTTAAATTCCAGACTGTCAAAGTTGTACTTGATGGAGATAGGTGTCCTTTGATACTGTAATGATCTGTTGCTCCATTATTTGCATGATGAATAGATCCACCGTAAACATCTGTATGATACTTTGATGCAAATGGTATTGTTAAAGAGTACTGACCAGTTCCAAAGTTAGTTACATTTGTAAATAAAACATCTATTTGAACTTGTACTAAGTTTCCAATTTTTACATATGATCCTGTTGCTGGTGTTCCAGTAAAAGTTAAACCTGTTCCAGACCAAACTGGATAATATGTTTCAATTTTTGTTGTAAGACCTCCTGCATCACCAAATGCTGGATGTGTAAATCTTGCCATTACTGACCAACCTCAAGACCAGTCTCAAGGATTGCTAAATTCATATCTGCTGCTGAAGCAATAGCATATAGCGCATCATAACCAGGTAGTTCAAAAGAAATTGAGTGGTTTGGCATAATTCTAAAACCATAACTAGATGCAGTTACTCCTTCTCCACCTACATAAATATATCCAGATGCATTTACATTTTGTAATGTAATATCCATACCAGAGTGATCTCCATTTGGAGTTAATCTTATTGCCTCAGTATTTCCAAGGGCTTGTAATCTGTGTGATGTCATTTTTTACCTACCTTAAATGTTTTATTTTTAATTCTAATTACTGGTGGTAGTTCTGGTCTTGGACTTGAAACTTTAACTACTGCCATTATAGGCTACCTGTTACATCTCCAAGTACGGAGATTGTTCCAATCAAAGGAGTCCAAACTGTATCTGAGTCAATAGTTACCTGTAGGTCAAAAGTTAGTTCTGTTACAACTGACTTATATCCAGTTCCCCAGTACTGAGTAATTGATGCTGGAGCCATAATATCTACATACCCATTTCCAGGGGTAACCTCTAAAGAGTCAAGATAGTCAGATTGAGGGTCATAAGAAGTAGCCTCATATGTCCAGTCTGAGGTATCAAAATATGTTGTTTCGTCATCCTGCAAAAATTCTACACGAAGCGGAGAGGTATCTCCTCTAACAATTTGCCATTTAATTCTGGCTGGATCTGCTCCAAATACTTCTGGTCCACACATAGTCATAATACTTGATTATACCATGAAAAATGACTAATACCTAGGTTGGTGGGTATAGGACAAACCAAGGTATTAGCCAATAATAAATTATACCATAATAGACAAAATGGACATTGATATTTAAAGTTATAGAATTGTTATAATTGATAATGTCCGTTTTGTAACTTTTAGTACAGAATGCCAGGATTGCGATAGTGTATACTTAAATATATATAAAGAAAAAGAATATCTTTATAGTTTTAAAAACTATCTTATATATTATATATATAGAGAAAAATTATTATTTTTGCAAAATACTTTGTAGTTAACTTTTTCTCCATTAAATGTTATCACATGATTGTCGTAATTAAAAACTGTTTTGTAATCTTTTGAATGTGAAAAATAATCATGATTAAAAAATATAAAATCTTTATGGGTTTTTGCTATTTCTGAAAAAGTGTGATTTTCTGGAAAGGCAAAATCTAATTTTGGAAAATCTTCTATTTTAATTTTATCATACTGTAGTAGCAAAGAGTCTATGATTGATTTAATTATTTTGCTATTTTTTACAACTCCAAAATTTGAACTATTAATTCCTGTATGCTGAAAACCTTCTGGAGAGCAAATGAGTTCTTGGCCTTTATAACCATTTTGTAACATTTCATCTATTGGCATAGTACATACAGAATCCATGTCTGCATAAAATCCACCATGTGTGTACAGCGCTACAAGTCTCCATATGTCTGATCTATGAAAGTTGTCTGATGCATTATAGTACTTATATAGTATTTCGCTATAGCCTTTAACATCTACAGACCTCTGGTTAGCATCTACATATCTGTAATCCCAGGCTGGGTTTAGGTTTTTCCATGTACCTACAATATTTTTTTGAAACTTGAATAGGTCTTTATACTCTTTTTCATGAGTTTGCCAAATTATTTTTGGTATCATTTTTACTTAGATTTCGCAATATATTCAATAAACAAATCATACATGTGATCTATTTTTTCAGACTGTTCGGCACGTTTTTTCCTAGCATTTTCTTGCTCTGCTTTAATTTGCTTAATTTCATCACGCATTGATGATCCGCCATTTGTTTTAGTTTCTGATCTAATGTCATCTACCGCTTCTTTGATTGGCTGAATTTGTGTTTGGATATACCACTTGACAGCGCCAGCAACTAATGCTAGAATTGATAGTGATGTTAGTATTAGGCCTAGCCAATCTTGAGCGCTCATAACTATATTATTATAAGGGGAGTTTTTTAAAAATGAAAACAGAAATACTTGACACAATAGAGTATTCTAAGAATTTAATTATATCTCCCGACATGGATGGGTTTATGACCGCAAAATTATTAGAGCGTTTTAACGGTTCGAAAATAGTGGGTTCATATGATAAAAACATTTTATGTTTGGCCGACGGAATCAATCCAGAAGAATGTTTGTTCGTTGATTGCGATATGAATCGACAAGAGTTTGTTTCACTCGGAAATCACATGCGCTTATTAGAAGATAATATGTCAGTCGAGTCGTTCAATCCGAATGTGCACTTCGGCGTGACGACATATAGCGACAAGTTTCCTTACGCAACTGCGTTTTTAATTTCGTTCGCAACAGAGGTTCAAACCTCCGACTCTGACCTCATACGCATGGCTTTCGCTGATTCAACTCTTAAGAATATGGAGAAGTACAGCGATAACATGCGGAACTGGTCAAAACGGATGGATCATGATGCAGTAAGGTACATAATAGACAATTCGGACATTGCAAAAAGAAATGATGCACAAGCAAGGTTTGATTATGTTGATCAATCTTTTACATCAAAACGGTATGGCAAGGATCGATACCTGGATACCCTTAATAAGGCCCTAGAAGGGCAGGGGATGAAGTTTGAGCCACTTACTAGGGGTATTAAGTACCTATGCGATAAAGTTGGCAAAGAAACCCTTATAAGGTATAATAGAGATATCATATCTTACGCAGAAATATTCACAGGAGAATATTCTGTAACTTACAACGAAGAAAAGGAATGGACATGACAAAAGACGAAGCATTAGAACTTATGCTAAAGAGTATTAACGATGATAATCGAGACATGTGCGAAAAGGCTGGTATGACACCAGAGGATACAGAATCTCAGATTTCACAGAGCCAGCCAGCGCTTGGTTTAATTGTTTCAAATATGTATGACCGTATGAAGGTTGCTGGACTAATTGCCTAAATACTACTACAAACCAATTCTTTCCAAGATCCAAGAGGTCTATTTGGTAAACGCACAAAAAGAGTACGAGCCAGGATTTGATATTGAGTCTAATGTTCGTATTGTGATCGAAGCCGAAAACCAGGATTTGGCAGATACCTCTAGATGGGGTTTTGTAGATATTAATATGTGGGAGTTGGAAAAGATCGAAGATGAAGGTAAATAGGCTATCTCCAGATATCTATGAGATCGAAGATTTTATAACAGTCGATCAACAAACCAAGATACTGGAGTATTGCCAATCTTTAGATGAATCCGATTGGTGGCATGAGGAGCAAGAAGGTACTTTCTTTTATGGCAAACAGAAGTTAGGCCAACTCCCCGAATTTTTTGACGAGATCAATCAAAATGTTCAAAACCTTTTTTCAAATGTCCTATATGTCGGAGATGTCGCTTTACAAAGATATCTAGATAAAGAGCCAATGCAAGTTCATAAGGACTATTGGCTAAAAGATCTTGATTATTATATTCGTTATGGAATCGTTATATATTACAACGATGATTATTTAGGTGGCGAGATATCATATCCAGAACTTGGTATTGTTCACAAACCAAAGGCTAGGTCTTTAGTGATGCATGGTGGGAATATAACACATGGTCCTTTAAAGGTTACTAGTGGTGGGGCTAGATACTTCTCTACCGCTTTTGTTAGAGGTTCTTTAGAGTCGCCGACTGTTTTAAACAAAGATATATTTGGCGATATTGAATTACATGATGGGTCAGATTACCCAAATACTTTATGACTTGCAGGAACAGTTTTCGCAGCAAGTTTCTGAAAATAACTTTACAGCCAGCGATGTATCTTCTGGTCTTCCTAGATCTTCCCAAAACACTTCTCTACCCATGTTATCTGTTATAGGCATAGGTTTAGATTCAAATAGGAACTCTTCGTCCCAAGCGCTTTCTAGGTTATCTAGAATGCCCATATTATTCCTCTGTAGATACTGGCTTTGAACTATGTGGATTCTCGCATGTGCATCCAGCACAGCAATTTGGTCCTGTGTATTCTTCTGTCATGAAATAATTATAGCATAGATTTGTATTCGCTAATAGCGTTTATTATAGACTCGTACTGCGTCCCAGGCGTATTTTCATGGAGCAATACTCCGTAGACATTAGCCTTTTTGCAATCGTCCAAAAATCTGAAAAAATCGTTTTTTGAGAAAACTTCTAGATCTTGATGCTCTTCGTCAGATTCATCAAAAACTGGACATATAGATATTATGAATTTAGTGTTCTTTAGATCAAACCTATTTTGCTTATACCAGACATATGGGACTATCATCGGAAACTGGTTTTGCTTGCATTTCTTGAAAACCTCATCATTGGTTGTAGATACGTAGAAACTAGGAATGATCGTCTTTAGGCTTTTAAACTCTTCTGCATACTCTAACATATACTTTGATCTATCTACTGAGGATGATCTGTCATTTGGCTCTGTAAGTACCCCGCCAAAATTATATTCGTATTCCTTGATCCAGCCAGTTAAAAAGTTTATGCTTACCCTGTTACGATATTTTTTGTTTAAGGATTTACAAACCATTGATAGGTACTGAGGAGATATCACATATGGCCTGATAGCAACTATGTACTGAAACTTATCTACCTTTTGTTCTGCTATCTTAGTAAAGAAGTCTCCACAGTCTATGTCGTATGGATACATTGTGCCAGAGAAACCTTTGGCTTTAAGTTCCTCTGATCTTTGGGATAGATCTTCTATCTTCCCCGCATCTCTCTCAAACCAGATTATGTTCACAATCCATTATAGCAAAATCTGAAAAATTTTGTAAAAACCAAAATGACTAAAATCTGAATATTTTGTCCAGATGTACGATACATGATCTATAAAAAAAATATCTAAAAAGATAGTGTGCCCACAAGTAAGTGCTTAGTCGCACTCACCACAAGGACATTGAGGGAACTCTCGTTCCTGCTTAATGCGATTAGCAAGTGCTACCACCTTTTTGTAGGTATCAGCACTAGCACCTCTAAAAGATACTACCTCGCCATTAGCGACTTTTTCAGCAGCGATAACAATTCGCTGTTCTAGGTTGAGATGTCCATACTTAGAGGACTTGATGTAATTTTTATCTAGTGTAATCATTTTTGACTACCTTTCTTTTTAATCTAACTTAACTTTCTAATACTGCAAGTATAGCATAGAAATGTCAAAAAGTCAAGTTTAGACACGGACAAATCGGACATTTATTGTGTGATTTAGACCACATACCAAATCGGACATATCGGACATCAACACGCCCCGCATTTGTCAAGCCGACACACCGATGAATTTAAGATTGTTACGGAAATGTTATTATTCCCCCTAAAAATGTGACCCACATCACATGTGACCTACCTCACAATGTCCGTTTTATCCTATTTGTACCCCCAAAAATGTCAGACCCCCCTGCTATACTTGTATGTATACAAGGTTGAAAAAGAAGTAAGCCCCTTAAAGAAAGGAAGTCAAAATGACTTCACTAACAATTAACGAAGTGTGTAAATCACACACCCCTAATTTATCCGCTATCTCTACTACGGGTTTCTATGGAGATACCCAATACACTTTCTGCGAAGTGTGTGAAAATAACATTGACCGATTTTGGTTAGAGTTTGATGGTGACCGACTAGACATGTGGTCAGATTGGAAAGTGACTAAGTAATGAGTACCTATGTAAACCTTGCCTCTGTATGTGGCAAATCTTATGCTTCTGTTGATGTCTATGATGTAGACCTTAACCCTCATGGTGTTATCTGTTGTGATAATTGCCAATCTATTTTAATCTGCCGTAAGGCTTGGGACTTTTTATACAAGGAGGTCAAATAATGACTAAATACAATGTGCTTGTTTCGTATGTATGCGAAGCAGATTCAGAAATCGGTGCTATCTTCGCACTTAATCGCTCACTCTATCCACTTAGCGAAAGCGAATTGGAAAAGTTTGATGCCTTTCATGTAGAGGAGGCTCTTAATGCCTAAGTTTATTTATACTATCGCTGTTGATGTAGAAGCAATTGACCAAGATGAGGCAACTTGGTTAATCTACAACACACCTCTAGAAAAACTAAATACCGATTGCCTAGAAATAGAAATTGAGGAAACAGAATGAAAACACTTCAAGAAAAACTAAATGATTGTGCCGAAGCACTAGAGCCAGTGCTATGGGAATTGCTAAATGAAATTGAGGAAACTAATGAATAACTTTTATCAAACTTTTTTCGTAAGCGGTAATGCATTGCTATGGTTTTCACTAAGTTGTTTTGTGTATGGATTTTATTTATTTGTAAAAGAATAAATGGATCCCGCAAAAAACGGGACGTGCAGTTATCCACAGGCTGTGTATAACTAATGTGATTAAAGTCACACGAAAAAACCCCCGATTTACGGTGTGTCGATTTGACTTTTTGGACTTTGTATGCTAGTATTACTACTATAACAATTAAATAAAGGACAATTTGGCTAATGAGCCTAAGCAAATAAATGTGAGATAAATCACAGTGAGCCTTAGCAAATAAGTGACCAATTTGTCAGACCCCTCTGCTAAGATAGTCTTATCAGTTAAAAAAGAAAGGAAGTCAAATAATGACTTACACTATAAAACTAGAAACCACTAATGGTTCTGTAAAATCTATCAACCTACCTAGCAAGGGTGCGGTTGCTCAATTCATCTCAACTTATCCAACACAAATCCCTGTTGGTATTGCTATGCGAATTTCATGTGATGCCTTGTGTATCTCTGGCATAATTCGTGGAAAGATGGTGCTCTAATGATAAACTCTGTCTTAACAATTCCATGCGACGAGTGCAACTCTACAGGGTTAATCTTTTTCGGTAATGGTAATGACTATGATGTCGAAACTTGCGATTGCGATTTTGGTGCAGAGCAAGACCTCAATTTATTCAACAACTAAAAGAATAGGAAATAAAAATAATGACTAAAATTGAACACTCTCTAAAGTTTGTAACCGAGTTTGATGAAACTCATCCAGTAGCAAAGCAGGCTCTTTCAATTCCTCACTCAGAGTTAATTGCTATGCTTGAAGGTATGCTAAAAGAAATGGTTGCTCCAATGATTCAGCCAGTGCTTGATGAAATCAACGCAAATGGGTCCTATGCGATTCTAAAGGTGGCCGAATAATGATGACACGAAAAGACTATGTAGAAACTGCTAAGATTCTAAATAAGTTTGTTGACAGAATCGATTCTAAAGATTTCAGCGATTTAGTTTTTGAATTCAGCGAGTGGTTTCTTTCAGATAATCCTCGATTTGATGAAAACAGATTTGCAGATGCCTGCTATAAGGAAATGGAGTTAGCAAAATGATTTTAGATAACGGAACATTGATTGCAATTGTAATTGCACTCACTGGATCACTTGGAATGATGATTGCATTTTGGAATCAAAACAGAAAACTAGAAAAAGAAATTCGCAGATTGCAAATTGCATTGCGAACCGAAAGACTAAAAAAGTAAAACAAATTCCTGAGCAAGAATAAAAACTGCTCAAATTTTGCACGTGGAGTTATCCACAGGCTGTGGAAAACTAATGTGTTTAAGATTACATAAAAATTTTCATGGTTTACGGAGTGTCGATTTGACAGACAAAACGGACATTTCGGTGTGACCTTTATCACATGGTTTATGTGTATCACTATTTGAGATTACTGGCTAGTAGGTAGAAATTTGTCGGTGGTATAGGCTAGGATAGTATTATCAAGTTAAATAAAGAAAGAAGGTCTGCCAATGGCTACCAAACTATACACTATCGAAAACCTACTTGTAGGAAAAACTTATACCTCCCGTAATCGTCACTTTGAGGGTGAAATTATTTCTGCCCGACCAAGAACAGAAATTTGGTATGGTGAAAATACCGAAGCATACTTAATCCAAGTTTATGCTAAGGGTCACCTCCGCAATAAGTATGCGACTATCGCAGTAAAGGTTGGTGAATAAATGATAGATACAAAATACATAGATGAAAATGAATTTTATCTTGTTAAAAATGAAATTAAATTTTGTTGTGGCGAAAGTCAATTTGTCTATGTGTGTAAAGCACATGGAGAGCAACAGGGTTGCTACTATTGCGAATTTGATTACTCTAACCCATGCGATTGTGAGGGATAAAATGGGATACATAGAAATATTTAGACTAGACGAAAATGGTGCAGGTTGGGTAGATTTATCCGAAGCAACACCAGATGAATTATTTAATTTAGAAGTAGGCTTACTTAATGAGGGTGCTTTATTTACAACGAAAGAGGCAGAATAATGGAATATGAATACTCAGTAACCGCTACCAATGATAGCGACATGACAACAACTTGGGTTGGTCGCTATGACAATGCACTAGAGGCAGTTAATGTCTTTAATAAGTTTATTGACTATGGATTTGCACTAGAATACCGCACAATTAACTTGTCAGAGCCTAATGGCAAAATGCATACTAAGATATTTTATCGTGACGGAAAAGTAGGAGGAAAGTAATAATGGGATACACAACAGCGAAAGAGTTAGCAACAATTCTAGACTTAGAAAGTGCTATTGCTATGCACTTGAAAGTTAATCACTATCCTCCAGTGCCTTACACAATGGTTCAGCCTTGTATCGATGCTATCGATGCTTACTGGGAAGAAGACTATGAACAGCCAATTAAACTTCCAGAGGGTTGCTCATGGAAAGGCGAAGACTATGCACCTGCCTATGCTATCGTTGAAGCACACCACTTAGATGCATGGTTGCCACATGGTATTGATTGTGAATGCTATGATTGCACGGAAGCGGGGGAATGAAATGTCTGATACAATGATTAGCATGGAACTAGTTCATGCAGATAATCTAACCGCAGATCAATTAATGGTTGATGATTTAATTAAAATTGAAGATGACATTCTTACAGTTATCTCAGTTAATAGCGATGGCACTGGCGATAACTATGAGATAGAAACAGAAAATGAATTTGGTGAAAGAGAATTTTATACATTCAACTACACTGATTTAATTCCTTTCTATGTATTTATTGATGAAGAATAGTTAAAAGTATTTTTATGCACTTCCCCGCATAAAAATGCACGTCACAACTTTGCACGTCCCGATTTTGTGAGATTTATCACATTTAAGATTTTGACATTTTTCCCCCTGTATGCTAAGATTAAGTTATGAAGAAAACTCCCGAAGAATTACGCAGGCTTATGGAATTGCGCCGTAGCAATGCAGCGACCCCTGTTAAATCTAAGAAAGTTTATTCTCGTAAAGGTAGAAAAAGTCAGTCCGAACTGCTACAATTAAAATACAAGAACCGATAAAGGAGATAGCCCCTATGACATATGAAAACGACGAATTCCTAGATGAATTCTATGCAACCACCTGCCCTTCATGCAATGAAAATGCAGTTGACCAATATGAAGAAAAATGCACTAGTTGTATGCTAGATGAATTTACTAATCTTTATTCTGAGGATATTGCACTAGAAATGAGCCTAGGCCTTGACTACTAATACACTTAAACTAAAACGGTCTAAAGATAGAAAGGTTGCTAATGCAGTCACCCCTAATGGAAAACAAGCAAGTATCGCAAATACCTTTGGTCTACCTGCTGGAAAAAATTTCTCGTGTCCTGGTGCCACTAGTGTTTGTGAGAGTGTTTGCTATGCAGGAAAACTCGAAAGGGTCTTCCCCACAGTAAAAGTTAATCTACTACACAATTGGGACCTACTTAAGTCTGCAGATCTCCAGACTATGTACACTCTACTTTCTGAGATGATTGCAGACTTTAAAGCAGAATGCGTAAAGAAAAGTGCCCCAATGCTATTCCGTATCCACTGGGACGGAGATTTCTTTAGCGATGAGTATGCACAAGCATGGCGAATGGTTATTGAAGAACAACCAGACATCCAATTCTGGGTATACACTCGTGTGAAGAGTGCTGCTCTTATTCTTAATGGTATAAGTAATCTGTCTCTATACTTCTCTGCAGATAGCGAGAATGTAAAAACCGCCGTTGACTTAAAAATTAATAACGGTGTTCGCATGGCATACCTTGCTAAAAACTTTGCTACTGGTAAAGCAGACATAAAAGAAATGATTGGTAAGCCTGCTGCTAAATGCCCTGAAAACAATAAGCAAATTAAACTTATTAGCAATGCTGGCTCGGCTTGCGTTTCTTGCTCACTTTGTGTATACTCTAAGAGTGACATAATTTTTTCATCGAGTAAGAAATGAGATAAATGAACCGCCTTCAAATTATTTTTTTATTTTGGTTACTTGTTTTTATTTTAATTAACCAATAAAATTTGAAAGGCGGCACGTCGGCAAAATCTAATTTGTCAAGTTCCGACACACCTTTAAGATGTGATTAAGGACACACCCCAGATCCCCCCCCTCGATTTGTATTTTTGACATTTTTAGTGTAAAATTAAACTATAAGCAATTAACCCCCACGAAAGGAAAGACCCAATGACAATGAACGGATACACTTATCAGATTGGTGACCTATTCACAACATCAAAGACAGGTGTTACAGGTCGTATCGCAGGTTTTACACCAATGTCTAATAAGGTTACTAGAGTTTCACTTGTCCTAGCAAACGGCTCTCGTCGCTTGGCTATGGTCAAGACATCTAAATAATGTGATTTTTATCACATCTCAAAATGTGAGAAATGTCAGAAATGGATTTGACATTTTTCTCCCCAAAATGTTATACTTAGGTATAACGAAATAACAACCCCTAACAGAAAAGGAAATAAACAAATGGCAGTAGCAACAGCAACTTACAAGGTCGGCGACACTTTCACAACACAGAAGTCAAAGGTTACAGGTATCATCACCGAAATTAACCCACAGGCTAATGGAAATGTTCGTGTAAAGTTAGATGTCAATGGACAGGCTCGTTACACAACTTGGACAGCCAAGTAATCTAATTACTAATTCCTGAGCATGAATACAAACTGCTCAACTCAACCCCCACTAACAGAAAAGGAACAGACCCAAATGGCAAGAGGCAAAGCAATAAATGTAAAAATCGCAACACCTAAAATCATCAAGGCACTAGAAAACAAATTAGCAGAACTAAACAAGAGTTGGGCTACACAAGGCGAGAACGAAGCAAAGTATGAAAAGGCAAGAGAGAAGTGGCGAAAGGAAGTTGGCAAGTATGCTATTGCTAACATCTCAAAGGCAGAAAACTTCCGCACATCTTATCGTTCTTGGAACAAAACTCTCAATGTAGATTTTGACCTAATTTGTAATGAGGGAGATTTCCCTGCTGAACCACAAAGAGATTTTGAGGTTCTACATCAACACTCTTACAATGAAATGAAAGAGGAAATTGAAAATGCTATCCGTATCCTCAAAATGACAGATGAGGAAGTTGTAAGCACTTCTACTTACAATGCGGTTGCTCGTTATCTATAATTAGATAATCCACCTGAGTATGTGGCTAAACTGCTCACTCTATACCCTGTGCTCCGTAGGTTCCCTGGGTGTATTGTTTCGCCAGGCTGATTAGGGCGATCATAGAAATACTATAGAGCCACCTTATTGGGCAGGTGTAAGAACCCATACGAAACAGATCCAGTTTGTGAGTGTTCTAGGATAATGTCGTAAGTAATAACTCTCCCCTTCGGGGGTTGACTTTGTCAGTGCCCTCGTGTACAATTGAATTAATCAAACAACAAAGAAAGAGGCCCCCATGGACCATAACAACCTATCAACACTAGCAGGTGTAGTTAATGCTACAGAAGAATTCCTTAAGTCTCAGATTGTACAAAAGGATGAACGAATTGCTCAACTTGAGGAGCACATTCAAAAAGTAACTCAACGGTCATATGCAGATTCTGCGGACCATAACCGTATGGTTGAAGCAATGCAAGAGTGGACCATTACTGGCCTGCAGCAAGGCACAATCGAAGAATCAGAAGCAGAAGAAATTGCAGATATTTGCGGATTCGATTTAAACAAAGAGTTTGAAGTCGAAGTCACAGTTATGTATTCAGTGACTGTTAATGCTCGTACAGAAGAAGAAGCACAGAATGCAATCTATGATATTGATTTTGATTCTGTCTCTTATAACGACGACAACATTTCTTATCTATCGTCCAGTGTCGACAGAGTAGATTTTTAGTAGGGGGCTACTAAATAGACATGTCGAATGTCTTTAAACTAGGCAAGGGCCCTGAGTACGGCCATGTAAACTGCTCACTATTTATTTTTTAAAAAATTGCACGTCCCGCCTTTGGTAACTTTGTCAAGTCGACACACCGATATTTACGATGTGATTTACGACACCCCGTAAAAAATGTCCGATTTATCCATATTTAACTATCTCGATTTGCATTTGTCAGCCCTAGGGTGTATGATTGACTATATCAACAAACAAAAAGGAGAAAACTCATGGCACATGACCTAGAAATTCAAAACGGAAAAACATCTTTTGCATCTTTCCGTGAACCTGCTTGGCATGGATTGGGTACCGTTTTCACAGAAGAAAAAACAACCGCAGAAATGCTAGAGGCTGCAAACCTCAATGGTTGGAATGTTCGTCTTGAAGATTTGGAAACCCCCTCACATCTAACAAGCGACAAGAACTACCAATATGTTCTTCGTACTAATCCTACCGATAACACACAGACAGACATTCTTGGTGTTGTTGGTGAGCGATACCATGTATTGCAGAATGAAGATTTATTCTCATTCGGTGATAACATTCTTGACGGCGGAGGTCGTTGGGAAACCGCTGGCTCAATCAAGGGTGGTCGTGTCGTATTCGGTGCTCTTGCACTAGAGCGAGAAACAATTCTTGACCCTAATGGTGTAAGTGATAAGGTAAAAACTTATTTGCTTATCAACACATCACATGATGGCTCAATCGCAATTCAAGCAAGTATCACACCTGTTCGTGTTGTGTGTGCTAATACTCTCAATCTTGCACTAGGCAATATTGGTCGCAAGAAAAATAAGGGTGTTAAGCAATCTTTCAAAATTCGCCACACACAAACAGCAAGTGGCAAGGTGCAGATTGCTCGTGAAACTCTTGGGCTTGCAAATTCTTACATGGACGAATTCGATAAAATGGCTAAGGCTATGATTGAGAAAGAAGTCAATGCTAAGTCTTTCAATGATATTATTCTCGCTGCTTATCCAAAGCCTGAAAAAGATGCTAAGGGTGCACTCAAGAAATGGGAAAATAAAATTGACATCATTAACGACATCTACACAGGTGAATTTAATGGTATGATTGCTGGTAATGCTTGGGGTGCTTTCAATGCACTAACTGAGCGACTAGATTGGTACCGCACTGCTCGTGGTGGTAACAATGAAAGTATCCTTGCAAGTGCAAGTGGTTTTGACCCTGCAATAAATGCAGAAAAAAATCGTTTGCTAAAAATTGTACAAAATGTAATGCAACTCGCATAACAAAAAATCCTGAGCAAGATTTAAAACTGCTCACCATTTGGTCCGTTAGAATAGTTGGTTAGTTCGCTACCCTGTCACGGTAGAGGTCACGGGTTCAAGTCCCGTACGGATCGCTAGTAAATAAATATGCAATGCAACGCATAAAAATTTGCACGTGCAGACAAACCAGACATATCGGACATAAAAATGTCATTTTAAAAAATCTTTACGAAGGCTATAAAAGATCCCCCAAAATGTCAAACCAAAAAATCTTTACGATAGAGTTGACATTTCCCAGGTTCTCGGCTACAATTAATACATGACCCAAACAAAATACAAACCATATACCATTGAGGAACTCGTCATGGAAATATGGGAATCAAACCTCTCTCATTTTGAATTTATGGAGAACATGAACGGTGGAGACTGTGATTGTGACCTGCATACTACTATGAATGTTATTGTCAAGTATTGGGGTGATTGTTAATGAAAGTTAGGATTGCCATTGAACAAGAATATGATATTGATAACGATTTGTTATTTATAAATGACGACCCTTTCTTTGAAGAGAATAGGGATAGTTATACTACTATTGAGAGGGTAGACCTTTTGCTAAACCGCTTTCTTGAAGACATTGACTATCTTGTTAAATATAATGAAGTTGACCAAGCAGTCATAGTAGAATATATAGAGGATTAATATGTGGACTAAATATACTTTTACTTGTGACCCCGAAGAATGTGATGCTCTTGTTGAGTTTACCGCCAGGGATGGGTTTGGATTTCCTAATGGTGAGGTAGCCCTTCAATGTGCCTGTGGCAGAAAGTTAAACTATATTAGTTATGAGGAGATCTCAGAATCTGAGACATTCCTCTGTTCCCGTTGTAATCAAACATTAGATAAAGAATCAGAGCACTGTGACCATTATCTCACTGTCTGCAACTATTGTTGCGGGTGTGGGTGTAGTCAGATTTGATATTTGTCAGACCCCTCCGCTATAATTATTACATAACCCACTAAGAGAAAGACCCCCAAATGCCAACATACGACATTAAAGTAATCGTAGAGTACAACTACGAAGTAGAAGCAGATAGCCCTGAAGAAGCAGAACAAGAGGGCTGGAACTATGAAGAATATCCATATGGTGCAGAAGTTTATTCAATCGAAGTAGATGAGCAGGCAGAATAATGAACATTACATCTCGTGAAGTAACTTATCGCTCTGCCGTTGAGCAAATCTTTTTTGAGGACGGCACAGAACTTTGTATCACTATTGGTACTGACACATCTGGTGGCGGTAGCATTGATATTGAGTATGACTGGGTAACTGGCAAACCTGACTGGGCAGACTTCCTAGATGAATCCACACTAGTAAACTATGAGGCAATCTAATGGACATGAACTCACTGATTGAATATCTTAAACTACATGTTATTTCTTTAGAACAAGATTCCGAAGAAGTAGAAAAAGAAATGATGAACTATGATGACCTTGACTGTGATGAGTACAAGGACTTAGAGGTAGAGGATATCTCTATTACTGGTCAATTGATTGCTACCCGTCATATTCTGGAGGTGCTAGGTGAGCGATAAGTATCCACTCATACCAGAGTATCTAACTAAATCATTAGAAGATGTATCTGTACCCCTAATCGATCTAATGCATGGCTGGCTAAAGGTTGAAATGCTTGATTGCCAAGAGGCTATGGAAGGCAAAGAGGATGACAAGTTCCTTGAAGGTTATATGGAGGGCTTGACAGCAGCCTACTGTATGACATATAATTTATCTATCGACAGAAAACTAATAGAGGAGAGTTTGGTATGACCCCACAGGAAATGCTAGAAGATATGATTGATAAGGCTTGGGCTGATTATGTAGACCTACACAAGGCTGAGATTGATTCTGGTTACGATGATGCAATGGATGGCTTTGAACGAAAAGAAGCAGAGGGCTATGCCATGGGCTTGGAAGCAGCCTACAGTGTGGTCTATAACAAGGTGTACGAATCAAAGGTACCTGAGTTTGACCCTTACGAATATGAAGATAATCAAGGGTAACTTGACAAACCACTAGCCATAGTGTAGAATTATATTAAAGACCTAGTAGAAAGAGAACCCCACAATGCCGAATTGGGTAAGCAATTCAATCAATATTTCTGGTGAGCCTGAGCAACTAGAAAAACTAAAGACTCAACTTAATCAACCATTTTCAGTTGTCCACGATAGTTGGAATGTAGATACTGGTCAAATGGAAAAGAAGCCTACCGAATATAATAATCCTATCTTTGCTTTTTGGAACATTGTTAAGCCTACTAATCTAGAGGCATACTTTGGAGAACAACCTAAGCATGACCCTAGCAAGCCTGTTGCTTTTGATTCAGACCACTGGTACGATTGGAATATCCGCAACTGGGGAACTAAGTGGGATGTTGCTAATCAAGACAATGACTCACCATATAATGATACAGAAATGGAATACTACGGCAAAGCAATCATTTATAGTTTTAGTACTGCTTGGTCTGTTCCTTTCCCTGCTTTAATTAATCTATCATCTCAATACCCTGATTTAAATATACAACTATTTTACAGAGAAGAAACTGGCTGGGGTGGAGAGGCTCAGATAATCAATGGCAAGATAGTTAGAGAACTCACATATGATTCTCAATGCCCTGAGTGTGATGAGATTGACTGCATGGAGTACTGCGAGGAAAACGATTGCGGTGAAATCTGTACTAAGTGTAACTATCTAGGTGAGGCTGACCTTGATGCCGTTGCAGAGTGCAAGGTTCATAGTGAATTCTTAGATGAGGACCATGTACCTACCTACCAACTTGACAAAATACAAGGGTAATGAGATAATGGTATTAAAGACCCAAGGAGATAAAATGGATAAAATAAATGTTAATCAGTTAAAGCAAATCGGTCAGTTCGCTGTTGATAGCGGTCAAGCAATGGTGGGAGACCCTTGCTATCTAGACCAATGGGAAACCAATAAGGGCGAGGAGTGGAACCTTGACGGCAGAATTGGAGAATACTCTTATCAAGGGGCTAGTGCCTCAATGGGAACACTAGGTAACGGACTTTCTGTTACTTTCCCTACAGGATACGGAGATGGCCTCTATCCTGTCTATGCTAAGTTTAATGAAGATGGTCGCATTTCAAAAATTGTTATCGACTTCTTTGATGAGGAGGAATAATGGCTAAGTGGTCAATTGAAGTAATTCATGAGCCAACAGGTCAGTACATGAATTTCACTGCTGATACTGATACAGATGACATGGACGAAGTATATAAAGAAATCCTATATGACATTAGCATTGTTGCACTAGAGAGATTGGATGAAGAGTAATGGGAGCACGAATTAATTTTGTATTTACCGACGGGACTGACTCATCTGTGGTCCTGTACAGTCACTGGGGCCAGACAGAATGGCAAACAGATATCGCTGCAGCCTTGCTGCATGCAAAACCCCGCTGGAGCGATTCTTCATATGGCACCCGTATGATGATTAGTTATCTTATTCAAGACAGTGTCCTGGATGAGACAGGGTTTGGTATCTATGCGGTCCATGGCAATAACTTTGACCTGGGAGAGCAGACCGTAGTCATCGACTTTGTCAATAAGACTGTTACTGATAATGTTTCTGTGTCCTGGGATAATTTTATCCAGGCATATGGGCTCGTTAGCATTCCTGCATAGCAGGTAATCAGTCAGCGGATGGGTCCCGCTGGCACCTTGGGAGGGGTAACCGTGGGGGTTGCCTCTCCCCCAATTTTTTGGTACAATGTATATAAGGGAGAACTATGAGATTAACTAGGAGAATAACAGAAGAAGAGAAAGTTGCTAACAAAATTGGTAATGTGGTTTCTGACCTCAGAGTTGATTTGGAATTAGTCGGGGAATATTTAGCAAAGTCCCAACCATATGTAGTATATAATCGCTTACAGGTAATTGCCGAGTCAGCAAAAGAAACGAAAGAGGGTACCAACTATGCCAACAACAACATTTGAGAACAAGGCTTTAATCCTTGGCCAACTATGGATCAACTATAAAACCGAAGATGAGTGGATGGACTTCATGGTTTATAACGATCTTGGTTTGCCACTTGCTTTTGCTTTTGCAGAAGGCATCATCAATCACACACCAACACTGGAGCAATACATAAACGAAACCTGGTTTCTGTTCCTTGAAGGTTTGGATGTTGAGGATGAAGGGTTTGACAGCATTGAAGATTTGATGCGGGACTAGCCGTGCATCGCCCGAAAGGGCACGTGCCATACTTTTGTCTATTTGTCAAACCATAAAATCTACAAACCAAGACATTACGAACCTCCAAAACCTTCCCCCTCCAGAACATTACGATCCAAACCTTTATTTCCCCAAACCTTATACCATAGATATCAAGGTTTGTCAAACCATGTTATAATTGTATTATGAGTAGAGATCATTTTGCACAGATGTATAAGAATAAGTCACATCGCCATGATCAACTTCATGACTCATATCAATTCAATAAAGACTTCGGTACTATATGTGGTATGTTGTATTCTATTATTACCTTTAAGGCTTTCTTTCCTAAATCCCCCGCTGCAGCCGTGACTAATAATCCTGTCATTCACGCCGAAGGCGGGGATCAAGAAGAGCAAAACCACCTATAATACAATAACAAACCTTTTCTCCTGGTTTTGGATATTTTTTAAATGTTTTTAAAATAAAAGATTACGATATCGCAGATTTTTCCCAGATTTTGGGAATTTTTTTTGCAGCAAATGGGCTTGACAAACCATCGTTTACGATGTATAATGCCCAAACCTTGCATATTAAGGTTTGACAAACAAGGTTTGATATGCTAAAATGCGGGACACAAAGGTTTTGAGGTTTGAAGGTTTGTCGGTTTGACATTACGAGGCCTTCTATGATATGCTCCCTACTCCACTATCCTCCACAACCCTCCACTTCTAGACTATCTATTTAAATAATCAGTAAGATTAATCTGTGGATAAACCTGTGGATAACTATCATCTTAAGGTACTATAACACCTTAGAAAACCATCAAACCTGTGGATAACTCTGATATAATCAAACCATGAAAGCCAATAAAGATCTAATAATTTATTTTATCAGCCTATCATTCTGCTCTTATCTAGTATTTGTTATCAAACCATAACCTGTGGATAACTCTAAAAAACCACGGCATATAAAGATTACGATAGACCAGATATCCCCATATCTGCTATACTGAATACATGCTAGATGTCCTATGTTTTGACTGTGGTGGTATGTATCAAGTACCCTATGGCACAAACCAAGTAACTAAATCCTGCCCTAAGTGCTATCCACCAGACTGGTGTGATGACTGTGTCGTAGTAGACAGTAAATGTACTATATGTGGCTATACTCATGGATGTTAATACTAGGGATTACGAACCCTTCTTGACTTCCCCCGCCAAAACCGCTATACTGGATACATGCAAACATTTCTACCATCCAGCGATTACGAATACTCTGCCCAATCTCTAGACAATAAGCGACTCAACAAACAAGTCCTAGAAGGCTATCAAATCCTCAAGGTTTTATCTGGTGCTTCTGAGTCTGGTGCTTGGCGAAACCATCCAGCAGTTCTTATGTGGAAAAACTCTGAGAAACACCTCATGGACTATATCGATCATATGGTTTACGAAGCAGACTGGAGAGGCATCAAGACTGATAAGAATGTCTCAAACCTTAGAACCCTAAAGCGTAACTTTAGCCATCTCTGGGGCAATGAACTTCCTGTCTGGCAAAAGCCTCAGCATGTAATGCGAGTAGTTGATAGCCATAAGGCTAATCTATATAGGAAAGATCCTGTTATTTATGCTTCTTTCAAATCATATACCGCCGAACCTTGCTGCGACAGATGCCAATATTATTGGCCTACCCATGTTGAAAAACTGCTCAAAATTTGATAGACTGGTCATATGATAAACCTAGAAATCCCTGATCCATTTACTGAGTTCAGGATAGAAAAATATAATCGCACAAAAGGATTACGATATGACTTCTTTTCTGGCGAATGGGATATGGATTGTGCTTGTTGTGGTGAGCCTTTAAATGCCCCCACAAGAAAGATTATGACTAAGATCAGACTTTATCACACTAGGAATGAGTGCTTAGGAGGATACTAACCGCTATTGCCCTGTTAGGGCATAGGAAGGTTTGTTACTCTATTTTGCGCCGAACTTTAAAACTTGACTTACCGCCGAACTTTTGATATACTGGAATCATGAAAAAGAACTATTGTAAGGAATGCGGACTGTCATACAAGGACCCAATTTTTTGGGATACTCACCAGACAATGAGCGATAATAGCATTTGGTGCACAAAAAGGAGAAAAGCATGATGCATTTTACGCAAGGTCTTATATGCGGGATGTTACTAATTACTGCTATTATTTGGTTTGCTACAGGTTCAGATGAGTAAAGAGCCAAAGATTACAAAGATGGACTGGAGAGCCTTGGGCTATTGGCCTGTCTATAAGGATGGTAAGTTAGTATGGGAGAAAGAACAAAATGAGCAAGTGGATTAAACTAATTGGAGAAAATGGTCATGAGTGTGACCTACCATGGTCAGTAGACGAACCAAGAATGGGTGTAACACACCTTCAAAAGCGACATGCTGGTTCAATCTGGGAATGTGATTGTGGATTACGATACGAGTGGGATGGGAGAAAATTCCGTGGGGCTATGTAAGTGTGGATATACAAAAGATGTAGAAAAGAACTGTGATGGATCTCATAAGACCGTTAAGGCAGTCAAAGAAGAGATCACAAGAAAGATTGAATCTGTTCCAGTAGAAACCATTGCTGCAGAGGTTAAATTGGTTGCCATAGATATTGTAAAGAATGCATAATGTTAAAGTATTCAACACAACATCATAGAACTAAAATACTTCCTTTACGATGGATTGGAAATATTTGTGGAGGATTTGCTGCAAATAATTTATTTTTAGCAGCACTTTTAGAAGAGGAAAACAAAATAGGTTTGCGCCATAAATATCATAGCCTAATGTGGGTTTATCTTAACAAACCCTATATGTGGTGGGGAACATATTATAGTATTGATATGGAGGCTTGGGCTGAAGAATTAGATCAAATAAAGTCTGATATGTCTGGGTCTGGTTGGGACGACTATGATGAAAATGGAATTCCATACTGGGAAAAAGATGAGTAGGGTTCTTATCTGTCCTATTTGTAAAAAGGAATGGGATTTGCGTTGGGGCATTATGGCTAATGAGTCTATGTCTCGTCATATAAAATCAAGCCACAAGTGATTCGTGGTATAATTATGATATGAACAAGACTAAGTGTTTTCTTTGTGAAAAAGAAGCAACATATTATGATGTGGTAATCAATAATGATACCTACATTGTTGCTGATGTTTGTTCAGATCATTTTAGTCAAGAGTTTGTATCATAAATGCATAGAAGAATCCTGAAAGATGGCTCTGAAGTTGATTCTTTTGATAAACCAGTTGATTTAATTATTCATACGAAGGCCCCTGGAAAATGGAAACTAATAGACCTAGAAACAGGCGAAGAGTATATTGGATCTGAAATTAGTACTGACTTTGCAAGTGTTTTAAGAGAAAAAGTTAATGTAAATAAGATAGGTACTTGGGTAAAGACCAAGTGGAAGCAAGC
>JACCDW011390548.1_pt1 | contig 27939 bp, 27 predicted proteins | sample 7449781 | NCBI WGS metagenome assembly JACCDW01 (sample SAMN15323449, study PRJNA562643) | freshwater metagenome | isolation source: river surface water | place: USA:Blue River Watershed | collected 2017-08-18
CTACCGTATTGGAATTAGAAAGCGCCAAGCTGATGATTGGACGGTTCACCTCCATCGCGCCAGAGGTCGTCATCATTTTGGGCGACCATCGAACCGACAGCGTCACAACCTATCCATTCAAAGCACTGCGTAGACACTGGCACACCGCCGAACAAACGCAGGCAGACCACACATCCAAAGGTGATGTGGTGATTGGTAATGATGTCTGGATCGGCCAAGGCGTAACGATTCTGTCGGGCGTAACAATTGGTGATGGTGCTGTGGTCGCCGCACGCAGTGTGGTTACCAAAGATGTGCCCGCTTACAGCATCGTGGCCGGGAACCCAGCACGATTGATGAGGCACCGATTTGATGAGACCACCATCACCCGACTATTGGCTTTGCGTTGGTGGGACTGGTCACAAGCGCAAATTGATGAGGCGATACCGCTGCTGACCGCACCTGATTTAAAGGGGTTTTTTGAGTGGGCTCAAACGCGACAATTCAACGTTTGAAGACGCAAAGCGTGCATTGAGTTCTGCGGCTCGACGTTTGTATAAATCCAAATCAGGGGCATGAATGTTTTTTTGAAGGCTGTAGTCAACCTCCATCAACAGCGCATCTTTGGCAAATACAAACTCATTGTGAAGTTTGGCCAGCAGTGTTAATTCATCATCGGCTCGATGTTTGATGTATTGGTCATAAAAAACGTTGTGCTCTCCATAGTGTTGTGCGGTAAATGCAACTTTCACCAAAGCAAACTGTGCAAGATTTCCGAGAAACCTGCCTTCATTGAAAGCACACACGCTTTTGTTTTCATCAGTCATTTGCCGATAAGCTTTAACAAGCCAGTTTTTGCCCGCCAATGCGTCTTGTGCGACATAAGCAAGGTATTCAGGTTGGAGGCGATTAGAGACCGCATTAACCGTTTTGATAAAGCCTTGGCCTATGAAATCTTTGACGATGATCATGCGCATAGGCATGCCTGCAAAACGCGTCATACGCTGGGCAGCCAGCACGGCTTGAGTGATGTCGGTGGCGGGCATGACCACGGTCACGCCGTCAAATGCTTGATCACTGAAATCGCCAATGAAGCCGTCTGCGTGGGTTTCGATGAGTTCTAAATACATGGCGCTGACTTAATTGACTTGAACCAAACCAGCCTTCATGAGCCAACCCATTTGGCGCTGTAGGTGAGGGTTCGTTTCGGTGGTTTGAAGCTGTTCAATGGAAAAACCATTCGCCTGCGTCGCGACATGTTCAATGACTTGTGCAAGCAGCTCCGGATTGAGTTGTTGTTTGAGCTTTTCATAAATTGGTCGCTCCAACTGCAAGGCCAACATGGCTTGACGCTGCGCTTTGTCTGCTGGCAGCAAAGGACCCGGCAGCAACACCATGTTCGCAGTGAGTGTAGCGCTCGGGTAATGGGAGAACGAGTGAAATGGATCGCTGCGGCGCGGGTGACGTGAGCCCATGTGTGCATCCATGGCTCTGTGCGAGGCCTTGGCCTGCTCACGCACTTCGGCCAGATCTGCAAACAGGGCCATATAACGGGGAATGAGCTTAGACCAATCGTATTCTTGGCGTGCACGCTCTCGCCCCTGTGCCCCCATGCGTTGACGCAGCTGAGGATCTAGCGCCAGTTGCACATAGGCGCTCGCCGCTTGCGCGATGTCAATGCCGATGAACGCACTGGCTTTGCTCACGTAATCACGGTAACCCAGAATGGCGTCAGCATGGTGGTCAATCAAGTCTGTGGCTTGCCCCGCTTGTGGCTGCCAGGTGCGCACGCGAATGCCGTCGACCCCATCGCGCACCGATTCGCGGTAACCGTCATAGTCCGTCACCACCACGGGCAAGCTGGCGGCCATCGCTTCGATAGGGGTGAGCCCGAAAGTTTCTTGAATGTTGTCGACCAAGCTGGTGAATATATCGGCCGCATGCCACACGCCTTGGCGTGCTTCGGATTTACGACCGTCTTCAAAAATCACGCGCACATTGGGGCAGGCTTGCAACACGGCAGCTCGCAATGTGACTTCATCCCACTCAGAGGCGAACCAGCCCGCCAACACCAAGGTCAGTGAGGGTCCTTGGTTGCTGCGCAGTTGTTGCGCCGCCAACTCCAGTGCATCGAGCATGGGATACAAGTTGGCTTTGGTGCGCAGATCAAGCCGACCCATGTAGAGAACGCAAATGTCTTGCCCTTGCAAGGTCCATTTGCTTCGCCAATATTGACGATGTTTGGCTCTATCTTGTGCCGACATGTCAAGGCTGTCGCAGTCCACCCCCAGGGGCACAATCGGCAGTTGGGGACGGTTGGTGCATGAGGCGCCCGTGTGGTGTTTGAGCCAGGCCGCTTCATCATCCAACAAGCGCTGCACCATGGTTTGCACGGACGAACTGGGGCAAATTTGGGCGTCCCAAGGGTAGACAGGTGCCGTCAGCATATTGGCCAACGCGTCCTGAATGGGCAACTCGCAACTGGTGTGCGTCATCCCAACAATGCTGAAGTCGGTGGCATTTGAATTGGCATTGCGGTGACGCATCCACGCCACATCGGCCACTTGCGGGCCAGGCAGGTAAGCCGTGCCAATTTCACCCACCCGATGAATGTTGTTTTGCGAAAACCAGCGATAAGTCGGCTTGAGCGGGCGTGCATGATGCACCTCCTCGCCAATGCGGGCAAACACTTGGGCCTCATCCTTGAAACGCGCCAAACTGATGAATTCAGAATGACCGCTGTATTTGAACCAAGCCTTCAAAAAACCTTCGTTGGCCGATTGACGGCCCATGAGTGTCGGGCCTGAGGTGCTGTAGCTGTCTTTCGCGGGGATGCGAATGACGCAGTTAAGAGGTTTACTCGTCATGATGTCCATGGTGCGTCACTCGAACGGATGAGGAGCTTGTTCTCCCCATTTGTCGAGGTATTTTTGATAAGCCTCACGCCAGCCCTTGCTTTCGTAACCGCCTACGCTTTTGTGTGTAATGGCAATGGGCCAAACGCCCAAGCGCAATCCTGCCTGAGTGGCTGACCGACAAAAATCGAGGTCATAAAAATGAAAACCCAGCGAGGCATCAAACTGAACGTGGTGATTGATCAGTGTCTTTCCACGGGCAGCAATGAACACCCCATCGAGCAGCTGCGCGGCACCAGAACTTTCCCCAAACCGGGAAAGCGCATGCATTTTTCGCCGTGCATTGGGCATGTCCATGGTGGCGTGAAAAACACTGCCAAGCAAATCGTCCTTCGGACCCTCTTGTTTCAAAAACCGCGGACGGTGCCATGCCGGTTGACCAAAATAACGCCGACGGTTACCCGCTACGCCCACGACGTCGTAATGCTCAAGCGCTTCGTGGAGACGATGTGGAAGATACATGTCATCAAAACGCACGTCGTCATGCACGAAAACGATGATGTGGTTGGCCCACCGTTCAAGGATGGCGGCGTTGTAGACGGCGCCAATCGCTTTGGCATTGTTCGCGGCGGCATGCACTTTGATGCGGATGCCGCGTTCGCGCATTTGGGTAATGGACTGTCCCAGAGCAGTGTGCGTAAAAAACCGTTCTGCCGACTCTCTTGTCGCGGTCACGATGAGCAGTTGTTCGGGCTGCACCTTGGCGCAGACATGCCCTTGGACGCTCCAAGCGGCAGCCTCGTTGCCTGGGGCGTGGGCCAAAATATCACTCAATGGCTCTTCGCTCACCCCCAGTTGAGCCACCAAAAGGGGTTGGCCATCGGCATCGCGCAAGACGCACCGCGGATGCCGTTGCCACCACTCGTGCATTCTCGAGACAAGATGGTAATCATCCACCTGCAAATCATTGGCGCTCCACACCGTGCCAAGCGCTTTGCCTTCACGAACCGCTGTCTGTGAAGCCTCCCAAGTCATGTCTGGGCACAAGCTCACGCGAGGGTCTTTGGCCACATCCACCAACAGGGACGAAGAGGCGCTGCGGGTCAGCCATTGCACTGGTGGCACAGCTTGCGCCGGGCCTTCGTGTGTAGGGATGAAGCGTGCAGCGCTGGATTTATCGCGCATTTTTTGCAAATAACGCACCGGCGCCTGGATGTAGCGGTGAATCTCAGGGATGTGTTGGGTGTAACGCCAAAAAAACACATCGGCCACAGTCAGCGCACCCGAAAGCGGTTTGGTCTTTCCGCTGTAGTGCAACACTTTGTTGTTGTAAGTGCCCAAGTCTTCAAAACATCGGCCCAGCGAAAGGTTGACTTGAAAGTTAAAGCGCTCCGGCAACATCCAAATTTGCCCGCGAAATACCACGTTGAGCAGATCTTGATCATGGTGCTTTGCACGTGGATAGGTGATTACAAAGCGTTGAAGCTCATCCAAGAGATCGCGCGAGATGCGTGAGGGGCGTATCCCGAGAACACCCGAATTGATGTATTCATGTTCAAGAAGACCTATATGCTGCAGTTCCCGCATTTGTGATGCATCACTGGTGAACAAACTGTCCTTCACCGCCGCAATCGGGTGTTTTTCTGGATCGCTTTCAATGACCGCGACCAAGTCTGCAATGTCCACCTGATTGAAAATGACGTCCGCATCCAGATAAATCACCAACTCCAGATGCCGCAACAGTTGAGGAATCATGAGGCGATAAGCTGCAGCAGGGCTGAATTTTCCGAAGTCGATGGTCTTTGCCGCATCTGGCAAGGCCACCGCATGAAAACTCAAGGAATTTTGGTGTTTTTCACACAGGGCTTGCAACGCCTGCCGGGCAACGTCGCGCAAGGTGTCGTCATGCAACACATGAACGTGCAAAGCACTGCGGGTGTGCGCGAAGACCGACGTGAGTGTGACCACCACATAAGGCCAATAAGCACCTTGTTTGTCATGCAGCGCAAGTGCAATGTGTGTCATTTTCTGGGAAATGCTCTCAGCATCGGGGGAAGACGGAACCGTTCATAAGGGCTCAAGATCCAAGCCTCATGGCTCTTTGGGTGGTGATTTTGGGGTGTTTTCACGGTCCTTTTCACTCTCAGGTGCCGGTGGCACTTCGCCTTGAGGTCGCCCTGAAAACATGGTCCACCAAACAATCACTACAAAGATGAGCAAGGCCAGCAACGCTTCCAGCAAAATAAGGGCCATGAGCAAAATTCCGTTTCTTTGGATTAACCGGTTTCATTCCGGCTGCATATTGGCTACGATTGTAGGCATCCTCGTGGGCTGTTCCGTTGCCCCCGTAGTGGATGTGGATGAAGCCGCACCAACCACACCCGCGTCTTCGACAACGCGCATCGATTTGGGACCACTGCCTCCTGCCATCATGCAAACCCAAAGCCGATGGGTGCCGGTGCGCTGGTCTGACCTGCCTGGGCTGGAGACTGACGCCTTGAGCGAAGCTTGGCCTGCATGGCTGAAAAGCTGCTCACGCGCCACAAGCCCCTGGGCCACACTGTGTCCAGAAATTCGGCAACTGGCCAATGCCTCTGTACAGGACCAACGCCGATGGATTCGGGAAAAACTACAGCCGTACCGGGTGGAGTCGCATGACGGCCAAGCACAGGGAAAATTGACCGCTTATTACGAACCACGTTTTGACGCATCACGCTTGCCACGTGCCGGCTTCAACATACCGCTGTATGCGCCACCACAGGGCTTGGCCAAAGGCACCCCTTGGTTCAGCCGTCAGGAAATCGAGACCCAACCTTCAGCGCGTCAGGCACTGCGCGGAAAAGCCCTTGTTTATCTGGCCGACCCGATTGACGCCATGGTCCTGCACATTCAAGGCTCCGGCTTGATCAACGTCACCGAGCCCGATGGCCGTCAACGCACGATGCGCATGGCTTTTGCCGCATCGAATGAACACCCGTACAAAAGCATCGGCAGCTGGCTTTTGCAACAAGGTTTGCTGAAAGACGCCTCTTGGCCAGGCATCAAGGATTGGTTGGACCGCAACCCTTCGCGTGTGAACGAGTTGCTCTGGAAAAACCCCCGGTTCATCTTTTTCAAGGAAGAAGCCCTGACAACAGATACGGCTCTTCAAGGGCCCAAAGGGGCACAAAACGTGCCCCTGACAGCGGGTCGCTCAATCGCTGTTGACCGCAACAGCATCCCCTACGGCACGCCGGTTTGGCTGATGTCCAAAGGGCCGCAAGTCACGTTGGATAAATTGGTGATGGCCCAGGACACCGGCAGCGCGATTGTGGGGGCCGTGCGCGCCGACTACTACGCGGGCTCTGGCAAAGCCGCTGGAGAGTTCGCAGGGCGAATCAACCAGCCACTTCAACTGTGGGCGCTGTGGCCCCGATGAGCCTGTCCTGCCGCCCGGGTTGTGCGGCCTGCTGCACAGCCCCGTCCATCTCGTCGCCCATCCCGGGCATGCCCAACGGAAAACCCGCAGGCGTGCCCTGTGTGCAACTGGACGAACACTTGCGCTGCAAAATCTTCGGCCTACCCGAACGTCCTGCTGTGTGTAGACAACTCCAAGCATCTTTGGAGATGTGCGGCCCACAAGACGACGGCGGTGCGTTTGCGCGGGGCTATCTGATGCGGCTGGAAGCTTTGACACGACCGGCCTGATGCCGGAAGATACCGCGACCTCACATCACCACAACACCATGCTGCTTCAACCTCAAAATATCGCGCTGTTTTTCACCGTCGCCTTGCTGGCGGTCACAGCCTATTTTTTGCTCGGCTCAATACCCCTGCTGACTCTCAAACACGACAATCCGGTCGATGCGCGGTTCATCCGTGCTTTCTACATGACCTATTACAAAATCGCGCTCACCGCCGCCGTGGGAACGACCATCAGCTACGCCCAGGCGGGGCGACCTGCCTTCGCCACCGGCGCAGCCGCGATCGCCACCCTGACCTTGGTACTGCGCAATCGATTCATCCCGCAAATGGACCAACTGGCCCCGAAGATCCTGGCCGATGAAGTTCAGGCCATTCCGGCCTTCCGAAAAATCCACAAGACGGCCATCCTGATCAACACCACCCAACTGCTGGCGATTCTGGGAAGTTTGGCAATGATCTGAGACCACGCACTGACCCTCAAACGCCGACCCAAACGTGGTGCAACAACAGTCCTGACAAGAGCCACATCGTCAGTCCAATCAATCCGTCCAGCGCTTGCCACGCCTTGGGCTGAGCAAACAGTGGGGCCAGCCAGCGCGCCCCGAAGCCCAAAGCGCAAAACCACAACACACTGGCTGCACTGGCCCCCGCTACAAACCAGCCTTGTAATGCTTGCGGCTGTTGCGCACCAATACTGCCCACGAGCAAGACGGTGTCCAAATACACATGCGGGTTGAGGAGGGTGAACGCCGCCGCTTGCAGCAATGCCGCACGCAAGCTCAACCCCGAAGAGCCCTCGGCTGCCATAAGCTGACTCGCTTGTCGGGCCCGGCGCAGCGCCTGCCAGCCATACACCGCCAAAAATGCCGCCCCGGCCAATGCCAGCACACGCGCTAGGCTTGGCCGCTCGCCCAAAGCCTGCGCCATACCCAGCACGCCCACCGTGATCAGCACCGCATCGGCCAGTGCACAAAACACCACCACCGCAGTCACGTGCTCACGTCGCAAGCCCTGGCGTAAGACAAACGCGTTTTGCGCGCCAATGGCGACGATGAGTCCCAGACTGAGGGCAAGTCCCTGAACAAACACGGGCCAGACGACAGGAAAGGTGTTCAAAAAGTTCATCCACGCAGCTTGCCATCTACAAAGCATGAAGGCAAACTGCTTTTGCTTCACTCACATAAGAAATTTTCATCTCCTGCTCGACTACGCAGCACTTCATGCACTGACAGCCGTGATCCGCGAAGGCAACTTTGAACGCGCGGCACGCGCACTGCACGTGACGCCCTCGGCCATCTCACAACGCATTCGCTTGCTCGAAGTGCGGGTGGGCTGTGCTCTCGTGGTGCGCGGTCCGCCCTGCGTGGCCACCGAAACGGGTCGACGCCTGTGCCACCAGCATGTGGAATTGCCTCGGCATACCCGGCCTTCCGCTCACGCCTTTGAAACCGCCTTGGTCGGCATGGGCTGGGGTCTGCATCCGCAAACGATGATTGCACCTCTTCTGGCCAGTGGTCAGCTGGTTGAACTGGTGCCTGAATTCCCGTTGGATGTGCCTTTGTACTGGCAAGAAGCCCGCGCCGCCTCTTTACTGCTCGACGGTCTGAGTCGCTTGGTGATAGCTGCAGCGCGGGCCAAACTGCAAGCGGTGTAAGCCCCCATCAACAACCAGTCTCCAAGACGTCATCCACATGACGCCTAGGTCGTTAAGCTGGCGGTTCTTATTTACCCGGAGTCTGTCCATGGCGTTTGACATCCCCTCATTGAAAGACAGCGTTCATCCCGACGAATGGCAATTGCGTCTGGATTTGGCCGCATGCTACCGCTTGGTGGCTCTGTACGGCTGGAGCGATCTGGTGTTCACCCACATCAGTGCCAAACTGCCTCACTCGGTGGCGGGTGATGACCACCAATTTCTGATCAATCCCTACGGTCTGATGTTTGACGAAATCACCGCATCAAGTCTGGTCAAGGTCGACATGGCCTGCAACAAACTGCACGACAGTCCATTTCCAGTGAACCCGGCGGGTTTTGTGATCCACAGCGCGGTGCATGGAGCGCGACCCGATGCCGGTTGCGTTCTGCACACCCACACCCGGGCAGGCGTGGCCGTCAGCGCCCAGGCACACGGCATTTTGCCCATCAGCCAACAAAGCACTTTTGTATTGGCCTCACTGGCTTACCACGGCTACGAGGGCGTGGCCATCCGCGACGACGAAAAGACCCGTTTGCAAGCCGATCTGGGTGAAGCCAATTACCTGATGCTGCGCAACCACGGCCTGTTGACCGTGGGTAAAACGATTGCCGACGCGTTCTTGTCGATGTACACCTTCGAGAACACCTGTCGCATCCAGGTCGATGCACTGGCAGGTCAGTCTGGTGCGGCAAACCTGACCGCCGTCAACCCGCAAATTTTGACGGGTGTGGCCACTGCCATGCGCGTGCAAACGGGTGGCCTGGGCGGTGCATTCGTCTGGCCCTCTTTGCTGCGCAAGCTGCAACGTGAAAGCCCCGATTACGCCCATTGACGTTTTGCCAATCCACCCTTCCTCTTTTGAATTGCCCACATGACCTCTTTGTTTGAAGCTTGCCAAGTCGGCACCATGCATCTGGCCTCACGCATTGTGATGGCCCCTTTGACCCGCAACCGCGCACCCGGCGCACTGGCCAACGCGCGTATGGCCACCTATTACCGGCAACGCGCCAACCCGGCCACGGGAGCGGGCCTCATCATCACAGAGGCCACGGCCATCAGCCAACAGGCCCAAGGCTATGCCGATGTGCCCGGTATCTGGAGCGAAGAGCAGGTCACGTCTTGGAAGCAAGTCACAGACGCTGTGCACGCCGAGGGCGGGAAAATCGTGATGCAGCTGTGGCACGTGGGCCGGGTGTCACACACCAGCTTGCAACCCGGGGGCGCAGCGCCCGTAGCACCGTCGGCCATCACCGCCAAAACCAAAACAGTGCTATTGATCGACGGCCAAGCCCAATTCATGGACACATCCACGCCACGTGCGCTGGACGCCGCAGAATTGCCCGGCATCGTGGCAGATTACCGCCACGCCGCCGCCAATGCCATGGCGGCTGGCTTTGATGGTGTAGAAGTGCACGCCGCCAACGGTTACCTGATCGACCAGTTCCTGCGATCAGACAGCAACCACCGCACCGATGCTTACGGCGGCACCATTGAAAACCGTGCCCGTTTTTTAAGTGACGTCATGAGCGCCGTGGTCTCGGAAATTGGTGGGCAGCGCACAGGCATTCGCCTGTCACCCGTCACGCCCGCCAACGATGCCCATGACGACCAGCCTCAACCCTTGTTTGAACACGTGGCCCGATTGCTGGGCCCGATGGGGCTGGCGTATGTGCATGTGATTGAGGGGTCAACCGGTGGTCCTCGCGACCACCAACAAGGTACGCAGGCTTTTGATTACGCCGCGCTGCGCAATGCCTACGTTTCCTCCTCAGGACAAGGCGCCTGGATGCTCAACAACGGGTACGACCTGCCACTGGCCAAGCAAGCGCTGTCGCAGGGTGCCGACCTCGTGGCATTTGGTCGCCCCTTCATGGCCAATCCAGATTTGGGTGCTCGGCTGCGACAAGGTGGTCCCTTCAACACCCCCGATCGCAAAACCTTTTACGGAGGTGACGACATCGGCTACACCGACTACCCTTGCTTGTAAAACAGGCCCTCGTGCGGTGCGGATGGTTGGTTAAAACTCTGTTGCTTTTAACCCATGCCAATGGGCGATGGTGCGCGGGTCAAAATCAAACTGAACAACTTTTCAAACTCTTGTGCTGGCGGGTGCCGGCCTGTGAGCGGGTCAGCGTTTTGGGCAAACGCCGCATCCAGCACGCGCCAATCGTCTTCTGAAAAACAGCGTTCTGCTTCGGGCAGGATGACCGCCTCTTCCAAGTGCATGTGTTCCAGATAAAACTGGACATATTGTCCAAACGCTTCTTCAAAAGCAAGGCGATGGGACGGCCCCAAAAGCTCCCACTTGAGCAGCAAGTGCTGCAGGTCTCGAGCCGCCTTTTCGCTGTACATGTGATCGCGTTCAAGCTTATCAATGGCCCCCATGACTTGTGGAGAAGCCCTGACCACCCTCGGAAACAAAAGGTTCGACTCTTTGGGGTGATGAAGACGCTCTGGAAACTCATCGATGTAAAACAACATGGCGCGAACCACATCAAAAAAAGCTCGCCGATCTTCTTCTGAACCTCGTTTGATCATCAAGCGCATTGATTGCAGCATGGCCGCCAAAGAGGCATGTTCGTCTCGTATGACTTGCAAACTGCTGTGACTTTTCATCGCGTTCTCCAACAAAGTGTTGGCAAACAGTTTGAAATAATTCCCTCCCTGATGCCGTGACACAAGTCAAGAAAATGTGAAATGCCCCATCAAACAGGTGGCCGCCAACGCTTAAGCAAAAGTGCATTGACCATGACGCTCACCGAGCTCAAAGCCATGGCCCCACCTGCAATGACCGGGTTCAAGTAACCCAGCGCAGCCAATGGAATACCTGCCACGTTGTAAGCAAAAGCCCAAAACAGGTTTTGCCGGATCTTGGTCACGGTGCGTGCGGAGATGTCGAGCGCCGCGCCCACCAATGCCACATCCCCGCGCATCAGCGTGATGCCTGCGGCATGCATGGCCACATCAGTCCCGTTACCCATGGCCATGCCCACATCAGCGGCGGCCAACGCTGGCGCATCGTTGACCCCATCACCCACCATCGCCACGATGCATCCGTTTTCCCGCAGTTGCTGAACTTTGGCTGCTTTGTCGCCAGGCAACACATCGGCGAGGACTTCTCCCTCTTCGGGTCTCAAGCCCAAGCGAAGAGCCATGGCTTCGGCCGCGGCGCGGTTGTCGCCTGAGATCATGACCAACTTCAAGCCGCGCGCACGTAGAGCCGCCAATGCCTCAGCAGCACCTACCTTGGGTTCATCTCCAAAGGCCATCAACAGCAAGCCCTGCAGGCCTGTTGCTGTACGTTCAGCCAGAGCCGACAAGGTTGCACCTTGTGCCTGCAGTGCAGGCACATCTTCGGCCCACTGCGATGGGTCCAAGCCTTCTTGCTGCAACCAACGCAAGCTTCCGAGCAGCAAAGACTTGCCATCCACCACCGCTTGCACACCCCTGCCCGGCACAGCGACCAAATCAACTGGCGCGCTCAAGCTGAGCCCTTGTGCCTTGGCAGCAGCCACAACGGCACGGGCCAAGGGGTGTTCACTCCCGCTTTGCACACTGGCCGCCCAGGCCAGCGTGGTAACGGTGTCTTGTCCGGGTGCCACCACCTGGTTTGTCAAGCGGGGCTGTCCCACCGTCAGGGTCCCGGTCTTGTCAAAGGCCACGGTTTGCACACGATGGGCCATTTCCAGTGCTTGAGCGTCCTTGATCAAAATGCCGTGTTTCGCGGCTACCCCGGTGCCCGCCATGATGGCTACAGGCGTGGCCAGGCCCAATGCACAAGGACAGGCGATGACCAGCACCGCCACCGCGTGGATGAGTGCCGTTTCAAAGCTGGCTCCCATGAACATCCAGACTGTCAGCGTGATCAGTGCAAGCAGTAAAACCACCGGAACAAAAACCTCGGCGACTTTATCGACCAAGCGCTGAATAGGCGCTTTGGCCGCTTGCGCGTCTTCCACCAACCGGATGATTTGCGAAAGCACCGTCTCGTGTCCTACAGCCGTCACACGCATCAGCACACGGCCATCCCCATTGATGGAGCCTCCCGTGAGTTTCGCCCCTGCCATTTTGATCACGGGCAGCGGCTCGCCTGTCAGCATGGATTCATCGACCTGCGTTTGGCCTTCAAGCAACTCGCCGTCGAGTGGGAAGCGTTCACCTGGACGGACCACAATCTGATCGCTGGTCAAGATTTCGTCCACCGGCACATCAACTTCACCGTCTTCGCTTATCCAGTGTGCCTTATCGGGCCGCAAGCCGTGCAATGAGCGGATGGCCTCCGTCGTTTGGCGTTTGGCCCGTGCCTCCAGCCACTTGCCCAGCAGAACCAAGGTGATGACGAGGGCTGAGCCTTCGAAGTACAGATGAGGTGCATGGTGACTGCTTGAGGTCAGCCACAGCCACACCGACAGCAGCCATCCGGCGGTGGTGCCCAATGAAACCAGGAGGTCCATATTGCCTGTGAACGCTTTCAGGGCATGCCAGCTCGCTTTGTAAAAGCGTGCCCCTAAAACGAACTGCACAGGCGTAGCCAGCGTAAATTGCAGCCAAGCAGGCAGCATCCAGTGTTGACCCCACAAATCACCCAACATGGGTACGACCAAAGGCATGGACAGCAGCAATCCCAACGCGACAGGAGCAAATCCAGCCCAAGGCGAGGTGTTGTTGACATCGTTTTCAACAGCGTCCGTCGAGCGCGGCTCATAACCCGCATCGCGTATGACGCGGCGCAAACGTGCATCGGTCAGCTCAGCATCGTTCACATCGATGCGAGCCGATTCGGTGGCTAAATTCACGGCTGCAGAGATGACACCCGGTACCTTGTTCAGTGCCTTTTCGACTCGCGCCACACAAGAGGCACAAGTCATTCCCCCAATGCTGATATCGATGGTCTGGATGTCGTTCTTGATCTGTGTCATTTCAGGGTGGGTGTTTTCAACTATGCTTTGAATTGACTCAAATAGGTTTGTAGTAAAGGCACATCATGAACCAAATTTTCACCGTTAAGGGCATGACTTGCGGTCACTGCGAAAAGGCGGTAACCAAAGCGTTGCTCGCATTGGATCAACAAGCTAAAGTAGTGATCGAGCGCACTGAAAACAAAGTTCAAGTCGACTCTGATCAGCCTCGCGAAGCTCTGGCCAAAGCCATTGCCGATGAAGGCTATAACGTCATTCACTGATTTTCAACGCAAGGGAGTTTTCATGACAAAAAACATTGGCGGTATTGAGCGCATTGTGCGCATCGTGGCAGGCCTCATCCTGATTGCATTGGCTGCAACTGGCACAGTGGGTTTGTGGGGGTGGTTGGGCTTGGTGCCCATGGCCACGGGTTTAATGGGCTGGTGCCCACCGTACAGCTTGTTGGGCATCAACACCTGTCAAAATCGCAACACCTGATAAGCATTCTTTTTGCACACCTCCACCCCGCCTCCTGCGGGGTTTTTTTATTTCATTCTTCTTTACAAAGGTGTGCACACCGTGCACGAAGCCGAAACAAGTGGGGTTCAGACTTCAGTCATCCCATTAACTCAAGGATGTTTTTATGAAATCGATTCGCACCTATTTGATTGCCACCAGTTTGCTGCTTGGCGTCACCGGTTTGACTTTGGCACAAACAGTATCTGAACCCCAAACCCATGGCCACCGCGCTGAACGCATGGAAAAAATGCACGCAAAAATGAGCGCGCTTCATGCCAAGCACATGACCGATCTCAAAGGCAAGTTGAAACTCGAAGCAAATCAAGAAGCGTCATGGTCCACTTTTGAGCAAAGCATGCAAGCCCCCACGAAGCCAATGTCGCGTCCCGATCACGTCGATATGGAAAAAATGACTACCCCTGAACGAATTGAAAAAATGCAAGCTCGCAAAGCCTTGCACGATGCTGAAATGAAAAAGCATGCTGATGCAACCATCACCTTTTATGCAACGCTGAACACGAACCAAAAGAAAATTTTTGATTCAGAATCTGCGCGTTTCATGAAAAACATGAACGGTCGCATGCGTCATGGCGATCACCATTCTGGTCACCATTGATCCATTTGAATCAACAAAATTGATCTTGAAACCTTGGCCGCTCTTTGAGCGGCCTTTTGCTTTCATTTTCAAATTTGACCCACATCAAGCCCAAGAAAACAGAGGGTGGTTAAGCTTTGCCTATGCCTCAAACACCACACACTGACGCCTCAAAGACGCTCTCTGGCATTTTTTTGCCGCGCATTTATCCCATTTTGTTAGACCAACCCATGCAATGGTTGGCACTAGGCTTCAAAGACATGGCCAGGGCACCCTTGCTCAGCATCATGCATGGCTTGATCTTGGCAGCGATGGGCGGTTTCATCGCTTTGCTGGCCCATGATCAGTTTTGGTTGTTGGTGGGGTATCTTTCCGGCTTCATGGTTGTCGCACCGGTGTTGGCCACCAGCCTGTATGCCATGAGCCGCGCCATGGAGCGAGGCGATACAGTCAATTTTGATTTATTGGTTCAAACTTGGACACAGTGGCAATTGCGGTTGCGCCACCAGCCTGACAGTTATTGGAGCCTGATTCGATTCGGTCTTTTGCTCGGTTTAGCCGCAACAGGGTGGGTCATCACTTCCGCCGCCTTGATCACTTTGCTGGCTCCCACTCCCATTCATACGCCTGTTGATTTCATACGCCATGTGGTCTTGGCCAAAGAAGGTTATCTGTTCGAACTTTGGGTGGGATTGGGCGCCATGATGGCTGTGCCGGTTTTCGCATCGAGTGTGGTGTCCATGCCTTTGTTGCTCGACCGTCGTGTGACTGTCTTACAAGCTGTATTGACCAGTTGGAAGGCCGTTTTAACCCATCCTTTCCAGATGACTTTATGGGCATTCTTGATCATTGGCTTCAGCACATTAGGCATTTTTTCCTTGTTTTTAGGCCTGATTTTGGTTGTTCCCATGTTGGGACATGGCAGCTGGCATGCCTACCGTCACCTGGTTGATGTGTCAGAACTTCAAGAACGCATCTCTGAACCAGGTGAATTGTGATGTTCGGTTTCAATGAAGAACAATTTGCTTGGTTTGGACTGACCATCGGGGTCGGCGCTTTCATGCTCTACATGCTGTTCATCATTGGACAGCTGGCTTGGGAGTCCAAAGCTGGAAAATTTGGAACATTTGTCATCTTTTTAGGCTTGGCATTTGGCATGCTGGGTTTTGTGGCCAAAGGCGTCATTCAATGGCTGCTCAAAACTTGAATTCAATTTTGGATAACCCTGTGGATAAAAAAACAACAATCAGGAACTTATCCACAGCTTGAACGCTTGACTAAAAGTTGTTCATTTTTCCGAAACACCAAAAAACCTGAGGCATGCACATGATCGACGCCAAGGTAAGTTGTTGTCATCGTTGATAAAAGTGAGCTTGTCCACATCCAAGCGCTGTCCTTATCTACTACTGCTATTTAAAGATATAAATCTATAGAGAAAGAACAAAGAACAACTGCGCTGTTAAGATTTGCTTCTTTCATACCCTGACGGCATCATGGCGATCGTTTCAGAAGACTCTCTTTCAAACTGTTACGACATCAAAAGCGCAGATTTGTCTTTGGTGGCTTTGGTATTGAAAACCACAGACATTTCAGCCATTTCTAATGCCTTGGTTCAAGAAATGACAGAAAGTCCAGGTTTTTTTGACCAAGACCCCGTCATCATTGATGTCAGTTCATTGAATTTTGAACCCAACACGCCATTGATCGATTTTGAGGCCCTGTTGCCTCTTTTGCGTGAACACGGCTTGTTGCCATTGGCCATTAAAGGTGCGCAGGGTCAACTTTTAGCCCAAGCCAAGGGGGTTGGGTTGGTAGATGCCAGCGATGCCCGCATTCGACGTTCTGTGCCCCTTGCTGAGCTTGTTCAAGAAACACCTGCTCCTGAATTCAGGGCTGCTCTTGTTGAAGAGCCTTTACCCTTGGGTCCCATGGTGATCGACAAACCTTTGCGTTCTGGTCAACAGGTTTATGCCAAAGGTCGTGACCTCATTGTTTTAGCCATGGTCAATGCAGGCGCCGAGGTCATTGCCGACGGCCATATCCATGTGTATGCCACTTTGCGTGGTAAAGCCATTGCAGGCGCGCGTGGCAACACGCAGGCACGCATTTTTGCGCAAATCATGGAACCCGAATTGATTTCCATCGCTGGCATTTACCGCACCAGTGAAAATGCGCTGCCCAAAGACGTTTTGGGCCATGCAGCTCAAGTCTGTTTGCACACAGGACCAGAGGGTGACAAATTGTTGGTGTCAGCTCTCAAACCTTGAATATTTGAATTTGTATTGATCTCTTGTCCACGAAAGAAAATCCCATGGCAAAAATCGTCGTTGTGACCTCCGGCAAAGGTGGTGTGGGTAAAACCACCACCAGTGCCAGTTTCTCCACAGGTCTGGCACTCAAAGGCTTCAAGACAGCCGTCATCGACTTCGATGTGGGTCTGCGTAACCTGGACTTGATCATGGGATGCGAACGCCGTGTCGTTTATGACCTGATCAACGTGATTCAGGGAGAGGCCAATTTGAACCAGGCCTTGATCAAAGACAAACAATGCGACAACCTGTTTGTGCTGGCTGCTTCTCAAACCCGCGACAAGGATGCCTTGTCACAAGAGGGTGTTGAAAAGGTTTTGAACGACCTGAGCCAGATGGGATTTGATTACATCGTTTGTGACTCACCAGCAGGTATTGAAACAGGTGCTCTGATGGCCATGCACTTTGCTGATGAAGCTTTGGTGGTCACCAATCCTGAAGTTTCATCCGTGCGAGATTCAGACCGTATCTTGGGCATGTTGGGCAGTAAAACCAAACGCGCTATTGAGGGTCTCGAACCCATCAAGGAGCATTTGTTGATCACTCGCTACAACCCAAACCGTGTGGAAGATGGGCAGATGTTGTCTTTGGAAGATATTCAAGACATCTTGCGCATCAAACTGCTGGGTGTGATTCCTGAAAGCGAAAATGTCCTGCAAGCATCCAATCAGGGCACACCAGCCATTCATATGGCACAAAGCGATGTGTCTGAAGCCTATAAGGATGTCATTGACCGGTTCTTGGGTGAAGACAAACCCATGCGCTTTACAGAAGCGGACAAGCCCGGTTTCTTCAAACGTTTGTTCGGAGGCAAGTGAACCATGTCGTTTCTTTCCTTCCTCTTGGGCGAAAAGAAGAAAACCGCCAGTGTGGCCAAAGAACGGCTGCAAATTATTTTGGCCCACGAACGCAGTGGCCGAAATGCTGCTGAGCCCGATTACCTGCCTGCTCTGCAGCGTGAGTTGGTCGCAGTCATCAGCAAATACATCAAGATCAATCCGGACGACATCAAGGTGAACTTGGAGCGTCAGGACAATCTGGAAGTGCTGGAAGTCAAGATCGAGTTGCCCGACGCACGTTGAAATTCACTGTTGTGTTCGCTTGCAAGGGGAGCGCGCAACCAAAGCATCTTTGACGATACCCGGTTGAAAGCCACCCTCAGGGTGGCTTTCTTTTTTCAATGAGGCTCCAATGAAGCCCAGAGTGTCCGAGCGGCTTTCAGGTTGCGCTCTTTGACATGACCAAAGCCTTTGATGTTTTCTGGTACGTTGGCAACGTTCAAAGCATGTGCATGGTTTTCGTGGTTCAGCAGTGGCATAAGCGCTTCGATGTGTTGCATGTATTCACCGATCAATGCTCTTTCTGTTTGCCGTTCTTCTGAATGCCCAAACACATCGAATGGGGTACCCCGTAAGCCTTTCAATCGCGCCAGCAACTTGAAGCCTGTCAGCATGGCAGTACCGTATTTTTGTTTGACCAGTTCGCCTTTGTTGTTGCGCTTGGCCAAAAGCGGTGGAGCCAAGTGGTAATGGACCTTGAAATCACCCTCAAAGCTGTTCTGGATGCGTTCGAGAAATCCTGATTGGGTGTGCAAGCGCGCTACTTCGTATTCGTCCTTGTAGGCCATCAATTTGTACAGATGACGCGCCACAGTTTCCGTGAGCACGGTTTTGCCTAAAGGGGCTTCGGCTTTTTGAACACGCTGCACAAATGCCAGATACCGAGTCGCATAGGCGGCGTTTTGGTAATCGGTCAGACGGGTCATGCGGTTTGCAATCAGGTCTTCCAATGTTTCGCGCTTTTTGAATTGCACCACTTGTACAGGTTGGATTTTTTGCATCAGCACATCCAATTGGTGTGCGGCGTGACGACCCCACTCAAAAGCAGCCAGATTGTTTTTAACTTGCACATCGTTGAGTTCAATCGCGCGTACCAAGGATTCCTGTCGTAATGGCACCCAGCCTTTTTGCCAAGCGTAGCCCAGGATCATGGGGTTGACATATATCGTGTCACCCATGAGTTGTTTGGCCAGTGTGTCGGCATCGAAACTGCCCACGCCATCAACACCCACCTGAGCCGTGATTTCAGACACACATCGCTCTGCTGGATTTTGCCAATTACCGTTCTTCACGAATGCAGCCGTTGGCGTGCTGCTGCTGTTGAGTGCCACATGGGTGCGACCTGCACGCATGCGAAGTGTGGTTTCCTTCGAGGCGCTGACGATTGGATCGCAACCGATGATCAAATCAGCAGCCGCCATGCTTACACGTGTGGTGCGGATTTCGTCTTGTGTGTTGGCCACCAAGACGTGGCTCCAAGTGGCGCCACCTTTTTGTGCCAAGCCCGCAGAGTCTTGCGTGACGATGCCTTTGCCTTCCATGTGTGCCGCCATGCCCAGCAACTGGCCAATGGTGATGACGCCTGTCCCACCGACACCCGCGACCACCATGCCCCAGGGTTGGGTGATGACTGGCAGTTCAGGCTCTGGCAATGCGCCCAGGTGGGCGGGACTCAATGCCGAGGTGCCCGACGATGACTTTTTCTTGAATGTGCCACCTTCCACGGTGACAAAACTGGGGCAAAAACCTTTGAGGCAGCTGGTGTCCTTGTTGCAAGTGCTTTGGTTGATGGTGCGTTTGCGTCCCAGATCGGTTTCCAGGGGCTCGACCGATAGACAATTGGACTGTACCCCGCAGTCGCCACAGCCTTCACACACCTCTTCATTGATCATGACCCGAACAGCCGGGTCGACCATGGTGCCACGCTTGCGTCGTCGGCGCTTTTCGGTGGCGCAGGTCTGGTCGTAAATGATGACCGTGGTGCCTTTGATTTCACGCATTTCGCGTTGGATTCGGTCCAGCTCATCACGGTGAAAAACGCGTACGCCTTCAGCCAAAGTCACCCCATCGTATTTTTCAGGTTCATCGGTGACCACGTCAATGCGTTGAGCACCTTCAGCGCGCATGCTCATGGCAATTTGCACCACGCTGTGGCCTTCGGGTCGCTCACCCACCTGTTGACCACCGGTCATGGCGACTGCATCGTTGTACAGAAGTTTGTAGGTGATGTTGACGCCCGCCACAATGCTTTGGCGAATGGCCAAAATGCCGCTGTGGAAATAAGTGCCATCACCCAGGTTGGCAAAGACGTGTTGTTCCTTGCTGAACGGTTGTTGACCTGTCCATGGCACACCTTCTCCACCCATTTGCGTGAAGCCCACCGTGCTGCGGTCCATCCAGATGCTCATGAAGTGGCAGCCAATGCCCGCCATGGCGCGAGAGCCTTCTGGCACTTTGGTCGATGTGTTGTGTGGGCAGCCTGAGCAGAACCAGGGTTGACGTTCGGCAGCGGCTCCCAGGGTGAGCGCTTGCATGGCATTTTCTTTGCCATCGAGGACAGCCAAGTGGGCGTCGATTTGGGCTGTTGTGTCGGCGTCAAGGCCCAGCTTTTTCAGACGCTTGGCAATGGCCCGCGCGATGATGGCGGGCGTTAAATCGGCATTGGCCCGCAGCAAAGTGCGTTCGGTGGGGTTGGGAATAGACCATTCTCCACCCGACACATCGCCATCGGCTTCATCGAACTTGCCCAAGATGTTGGGACGTACATCGTCACGCCAGTTGTACAGCTCTTCCTTGAGCTGGTATTCGATGATCTGGCGCTTTTCCTCGACCACCAAAATTTCGCGCAAACCAGTGGCGAACTCGCGTGTGGACTGCGCCTCTAGTGGCCAAACCACAGCCACTTTGTGCAAGCGGATACCCAACTGACGGCAACGTGTGTCATCCAGCCCCAGATCGATCAAGGCTTGGCGCGTATCGTTGTAGGCCTTGCCGCTGGCGATCAAACCAAACCGATCGTTGGGACCTTCGATCACGTTGTGGTTGAGTTTGTTGGCGCGAATGTAGGCCAAGGCCGCATACCATTTGTAATCGAACAACCGTGCTTCTTGTTCCAGTGCCGTGTCGGGCCAGCGAATGTGCACGCCTCCGGGTGGCATGACGAATTCGGGCAAGACAATTTGCACACGCTCTGGGTCGATGTGGGCGGTGGCGCTGGACTCAACGATCTCCTGGATCGTTTTCATGCCCGCCCAGACACCCGCGTAACGGCTCATGGCGATGGCGTGCAAGCCTTGGTCGAGGATGTCTTGTACATTGGTCGGGAAAAACACTGGCAAGCCGCAGGCCTTGAAGATGTGATCGCTCTGGTGCGCCGCGGTGGAGCTTTTGGCCACATGGTCATCACCGGCCACTGCCAACACGCCGCCCCAGGGCGTGGTGCCCGCCATGTTGGCATGTTTGAACACATCGGAGCAGCGGTCCACGCCTGGGCCTTTGCCGTACCAGATGCCGAACACACCATCGAATTGGTTGGTGCCAGGTGGTGCAAAGCCCAGTTGCTGAGTGCCCCACAAGGCGGTTGCGGCCAGCTCTTCGTTCACGCCGGGTTGGAAGACGATGTTTTGGGCCTTCAGGTGGTCTTTGGCTTTCCACAGAGACTGGTCGTAACTGCCCAGTGGCGACCCCCGATAACCGCTGATGAAACCCGCTGTGTTCTTGCCCTGCAAGGCGTCTCGCTGGCGTTGCAGCATGGGCAGCTTGACCAGCGCTTGCACGCCGCTCATGAAGGCGCGACCGACATCGAGGCTGTATTTGTCATCCAGCGTCACCGTCTCAAGAGCTTGACGAATCGAATCGGGCAATGGGGCGTTCATGGGATGTCCTGGGGCTGAAATGGATGGCACAGTGTAGGACGGGCCAGCTGACAAGTGCTTGCTTTCGGTGACAGGATTTGCCCTATGATTTGAAAGATTCTTGCTTAAAGAGGCTAATTTTGGAAACGTTGGATAAATTCGACTGGGCGATATTGAATGAACTGCAAAAAGACGGGCGACTGACCAATGCAGAACTGGCACAGCGCGTGGGTTTGTCTGCCGCACCTTGCTGGCGGCGAGTGCGTGCTTTGGAAGTGTCCGGGGTTATCCAGGGTTACCGTGCCGAAATCAACCGCGAGAAAGTGGGGCTGGATGTGTTCGCGTTTGTGCGGCTGGACGCGGAGCGCAACCGGGGTGACGTCACGCGGCAATTGGAAGAGGCGATTCGTAAAATTCCAGAGGTCATCTCCTGTCATTACATCAGTGGCTCAGGCACCTTCGAGTTGCAAGTTGTGAGCAAAGATCTGAACAGTTTCAGTCAGTTTGCACGGGATGTGCTGCTTAACCTCCCTAATGTGAAAGACCTTCACACCAGTTTTTCCTTGGGCGAGGTCAAGGCCTCAGGGGCCTTGCCTTTGCAGGGTCACAAATGACACTCAGGGATACAGGCCACGCAGTTCCCGCGCTTGCAAAATACGCGTGCAAGCCACGATGAAGGTCGCGGTGCGCAAACTGACCCGGTGCGTATCAGCCACTTGCCAGATGGCAGCAAAGGCCTCCCGCATGATGCGCACCAGACGTGCGTTGATCTCGTCTTCACTCCAGAAGAAGCTGGAAAAATCCTGCACCCATTCAAAATAGCTGACCGTGACGCCCCCGGCGTTGGCGATCACATCGGGCACGACCAGGACGCCCCGCTCATGCAGGATGTCGTCGGCCTCGGGGGTGGTGGGCCCGTTGGCACCTTCGATCACCATCCGGGCCCGGATCTGTTGGGCGTTGGCGGCGGTGATTTGTTGCTCTAAAGCGGCCGGAATCAGGATGTCGCAATCAACCCCCCAGAACTGCGCATCGGGCAAGACCTCTGTCGACTCAAAACCTTGCACACTGCCATGTTCGCTGACGTGGCGTAACAGGGCGGGCACATCCAGGCCTGAAGCTTGGTAAATCGTGCCGCCATGGTCCTGCACTGCGACGACGGTGGCGCCAGCCTGAGCAAACAGCTTGGCCGCAATGCCACCCACATTGCCAAATCCTTGCACGGCGATCCTGGCTTTTGTGATGTCCAGACCGATGTGTTGCGCCGCTTCTTGGCCCACGGTGAAGACGCCACGCCCGGTGGCTTCGCGTCGACCCAAAGAGCCGCCCAACGCAATGGGTTTACCGGTGACCACGCCTGACGCGGTGGCCCCTTCATTCATGGAGTAGGTGTCCATCATCCAGGCCATGACCTGCTCGTTGGTGTTGACGTCTGGCGCGGGGATGTCTTTGGTCGGGCCGATGATGATGCCGATCTCGCTGGTGTAGCGGCGTGTCAGGCGCTCCAGCTCGCCGCGCGAGAGTGTTTTGGGGTCCACGCGGATGCCGCCCTTGGCGCCGCCAAAAGGCAGATTGACGGCTGCGTTTTTCACCGACATCCAGGCCGACAGGGCCATGACTTCGGACAGCGTCACGTCTTGGTGAAACCGCACACCGCCTTTGCCTGGGCCTCGGCTGGTGTTGTGTTGGACACGATAGCCTTCAAAGTGCGCCATGGTGCCGTTGTCCAGCTCGATCGGCACGTCCACGATCAAGGCGCGTTTGGGTCGCTTGAGGGTTTCGATCCAGCGCGACAAGCTGCCCAGATAGGGTGTGACGCGGTCGACTTGTTGCAAGTAAATGCCCCAAGGGCCGAGGTGCTCTGGGTTTAAATAAGAGGGCAGAGCATGGGCGCTTGTGGCGGGCATGCTTGCGGGTGAATTGGACATGTTTCGTTGCCTTTCTTGAAACTGACGGCTTGTCAGTGGGCAAATGGTAGGTTGTGTGGGTGGCGCTGTCCAAGGCCGCTTGGCTGTTGAATCATGCACTTTACGCATAACGTTTGGCTCTTGATGTGCGCTGTGGCACAGCCTGGACCTTGGTGTAGGGCACAACCCTGTGCAGACCCAAGGCGAGACCCCCTGCCTGTAAAATAAGCAAATCAGCCGACCCCGTGGCAGGGCGGCTCCATGGCGCAGGCGGCGCCCATTTTTTGGCCCTCAAGGGGCAGACTTTCATGCTTTACCCTCAAGAATTCGACGTGATCGTGGTCGGCGGCGGCCATGCCGGAACAGAAGCGGCGTTGGCTGCAGCGCGCATGGGTTGCAAAACCTTGCTGTTGTCGCACAACATCGAGACGCTGGGCCAGATGAGCTGCAATCCCAGCATCGGTGGCATCGGCAAGGGGCACTTGGTCAAAGAGGTCGATGCCTTGGGCGGTGCCATGGCGCTGGCCACCGACGAGGGGGGAATTCAGTTCCGCATTCTCAACAGTTCCAAGGGGCCGGCCGTGCGAGCCACGCGTGCACAGGCCGACCGCATTTTGTACAAAGCCGCCATCCGCCGCATGCTGGAGAACCAGCCCAATCTGTGGCTGTTCCAGCAGGCTGTCGATGATTTGATGGTGGAGGGCGATCGCGTGGTGGGTGCTGTCACGCAAGTGGGCATCCGTTTCCGTTCGCGCACGGTGGTGCTGACTGCCGGGACTTTTCTGGATGGCAAGATCCATGTGGGACTGCAGAACTACGCGGCGGGTCGTGCGGGCGATCCGCCTGCCGTCAGTTTGTCTGCCCGCCTGAAAGAGCTCAAGCTGCCGCAAGGCCGCTTGAAAACCGGCACGCCTCCGCGCCTCGACGGCCGTACCATCGACTTCAGCCAATGCACCGAGCAGCCCGGCGACGGCGTGCCCGGCGGCATGAACCCCGAGGGTGGGGTGCCGGTGTTCAGCTTCATGGGCAACGCGGGCATGCACCCGCAGCAAGTGCCGTGCTGGATCACCCATACCAACGAACGCACACACGAGATCATCCGCTCCGGCTTCGACCGCAGCCCGATGTTCACCGGCAAGATCGAGGGCGTGGGCCCACGGTACTGCCCGAGCGTAGAAGATAAGATCAACCGTTTTGCCGACAAAGACAGTCATCAAATTTTTCTGGAGCCCGAAGGCCTGACGACGAACGAGTATTACCCCAACGGCATCTCGACCAGCCTGCCGTTTGACATCCAGTACGACCTGGTGCGCTCGATGAAGGGCCTGGAAAACTGCCATATCCTGCGGCCCGGTTACGCCATTGAATACGACTACTTTGACCCACGGGCGCTGAAGAACAGTTTCGAGACCCGTCAAATCAATGGCCTGTTTTTTGCCGGGCAGATCAATGGCACCACCGGTTACGAAGAAGCCGCGGCGCAAGGCTTGTTTGCGGGCATCAACGCTGCGCTGCAATGCCGGGGCGAAACGGCCTGGACGCCTGCACGCGACCAGGCTTATCTGGGCGTGTTGGTGGATGATCTGGTCACGCAAGGCGTGACCGAACCCTACCGCATGTTCACCAGCCGCGCCGAGTTCCGATTGCAGCTGCGTGAAGACAATGCCGACGCGCGCCTGACCGAGGTGGGGCGGCAGATGGGCTTGGTGGATGACGCCCGCTGGGATGCGTTCAGCCGCAAACGCGATGCTGTTTCACGTGAAACAGAGCGCTTGAAATCTACCTGGGTGAATCCACGCAACTTGCCAGCCGAAGAGTCAGTGCGGGTGTTGGGTAAAGCCATTGAGCACGAACACAACCTTTTTGACCTGTTGCGCAGACCGAATGTGTCTTACCAAGCGCTGATGTCTTTGGATGGGGGGCGTGTTGCCAGTGCCGATGTTTCACGTGAAACACTGGGTGAATTGAGCGAGTCGGTGATTGAGCAGGTCGAAATCGCTGCCAAGTATTCCGGGTACATCGATCGCCAAAAGGGCGAGGTAGAGCGGGCAGCGTTTTACGAACACTTGCGCTTGCCCGAAAGCCTGGACTATATGCAGGTGTCGGCCTTGTCGATCGAGGCGCGCCAAAAACTGGCTAAACACCGGCCTGAAACACTGGGGCAGGCCTCGCGCATTTCGGGCATCACCCCGGCGAGTGTGTCGTTGCTCTTGATTCATCTCAAAAAGGGTGGGTTTAAGGGTTTCATGCAGGCCTCGGAGGAGGGGGTGCAGGCATGAGCTTGAATTTGGAAGCGGGTCTGCGCAAGGGCGCGAAAGCCCTCGACTTGAATTTGTCAGATGAGCAGGTTCAGTGCCTTTTGGGCTACATGGCGCTTATTCAGAAATGGAACAAGGTCTACAACCTGACCGCCCTGCGCGATCCGGCGGACATGCTCACTCACCATCTCTTGGACAGCCTGACCGCTATCACCCCCTTGCGCCGACACACCCAGGGCTTGCCCGCCAAGGTGCTGGATGTGGGTTCGGGCGGTGGCTTGCCCGGTGTGGTCCTGGCCATTTGCATGCCCGAGTTGAATGTGAGCTGCGTGGACACGGTGGCCAAAAAAGCCGCCTTTGTGCAGCAGGTGGCCGTCAGCCTGAAGTTGCCCAACTTGCGCGGTATCCATGCACGGGTCGAGTCCTTGACCGATCCGTACGGCGTCATTTGCTCTCGAGCCTTTGCCTCGTTACCAGACTTTGTGACTTGGTCGCGCACGGCGCTGGCTGAAAGTGGCGTGTGGATGGCCATGAAGGGTAAGCATCCGAAGGACGAAATGGACGCCTTGCCTGCTGATGTGAATGTGTTTCACGTGGAACCATTGACCGTGCCCGGCTTGGATGTAGAGCGTTGCATGGTTTGGATGAAGCCCAAGGTGGCATGAAATGGGCTTGTGTTTCACGTGAAACACGCCATCTGACGTGGTGCCAAGAGGCCATCACGTACACTCGCGACATCCCCTGAAAGTGCATGCATGTTTGGTATTTCGGATTACGGCGCATTTGCTGCAGCCTTTGTTTTGCTTTTGTTTTTGCCTGGGCCCGGTAACCTGGCTTTGATCAGCTCTGCCAGCAAGGGCGGGGTGGCTGGTGGTTTGGCTTCCGTGTTGGGCTTGCTCTTGGGTGACCAGATCTTGCTTTGGCTCACGGTGGTTGGCGTGGCCGCCATGCTCAAAACCATGCCCGTGCTTTTCATGGGGCTGCAGTGGCTGGGGGCTGCCTACTTGGCTTGGCTGGGGTTCAAGATGATCACAGCCAAACCGGGCGAAGGCCCCAGCATCCAGATCACGCCTGGGCATTACTTTCGCGAAACGATGTTCATCACCTTGCTCAATCCCAAGGCGATCATGTTTTATTTCGCGTTCTTTCCGCAGTTCATTGACCCGGTGCATCACCAGGGCTGGATCACCTTCGCGGTCATGGCGGCCACCATTGCGGTGCTGGGTTTCACTTATTGTTTCGGCGTGGTCTTGATCACCCATTTCATGGCGCAGCATATTCGTTCCAATCCCCGGTTTTCGGGCTTTTTGCAAAAGCTCGCAGGTTTGTGTCTGATTGGTTTTGGTTTGAAGATGGTGGTTGCCAAATGAGTTGGCGCCTCGCTGTATGACTATTCTGAAAGCTTCACATGTTCTTTGGCATTTCTGACTACGGCGCGTTTGCTGCGGCCATTGTGTTGTTTCTGGCCATTCCGGGTCCGGGCAACCTGGCGCTTATCACCTCCACCAGCAAAGGCGGTGTGGCAGGGGGCTTGATGGCCACCTTGGGCGTGATTCTCGGCGATCAGGTGCTCATGTGGTTGGCCGTCGCGGGTGTGGCGGCGGTGTTGACCACGTATCCGGCCGCTTTTGCTGCCATTCAGTGGTTGGGTGCTGTCTACTTGGCTTGGTTGGGTTGGAAGATGCTGTCGGCCAAACCTGGTGATGCCCCTGTGATGAACATTCGCCCGCGTCAATATCTGCAGCAAGCCTTGGCCATCACCTTGCTCAATCCCAAGGCGATTGTTTTTTACATGGCGTTTTTCCCCTTGTTCGTGGACCCTCAAACCCACTTGGGCTTGATCAGCTTTGCTGTCATGGCTGCCACCATTGCGGGCTTGACCTTGCTTTATGGCGTGGGCATGACCTTGCTTACCCACCATTTGGCTGAACGCATGCGTGCGAACCCCGCGATTGGGCGTGTGCTGGAAAAACTGGCGGGTGTTTTTCTTGTGGGTTTTGGCATCAAGTTGGCTATTTCCAAATAACCGGGGCAGATTCTCATGGCGAAAATATTTTGTGTTGCCAATCAAAAAGGTGGCGTCGGCAAAACCACCACCACCGTCAATTTGGCCGCAGGGTTGGCCAAAGTCGGTCAACGTGTGTTGTTGGTCGACTTGGACCCGCAAGGCAACGCCACCATGGGCTCGGGGATCGACAAGCGGCAGGTTGAACTCAGCGTGTACGACGTGTTGCTCGAATCGGCATCGATCAAGGAAGCCGTGGTGAAGGCCGAAAAATGCGGCTATGACGTGCTGAGCGCCAACCGCGAATTGGCGGGTGCCGAGGTCGAACTGGTGCAACTGGAGCACCGCGATCAGCGCTTGAAAAATGCCTTGGCCGTGGTCGATGCCGATTACGATTTTGTGCTGATCGATTGTCCGCCTTCGCTGTCCATGCTCACCCTCAATGGTTTGTGTTCGGCCCACGGCGTGATCGTGCCCATGCAGTGCGAATACTTTGCGCTGGAAGGGCTGACCGACTTGGTCAACACCATCAAGCAAG
>JACCDW011519873.1_pt1 | contig 27905 bp, 48 predicted proteins | sample 7449781 | NCBI WGS metagenome assembly JACCDW01 (sample SAMN15323449, study PRJNA562643) | freshwater metagenome | isolation source: river surface water | place: USA:Blue River Watershed | collected 2017-08-18
AGGGTCTAGTGAACCATTCTTTCCTGCACCCTCTGTAACAACATTCTGTCCTTCGTTTTCTCTCTGCTGAGCAGCTTCGAACTTGTCTTTTGCTGCAGCATTAGGAGTTGAAATCTTAATAACATCGTAAGCATCATCTGTGTATTTAGTTCCAAGGTCAATCTTGGTTCCGTAATACTCTTTGTCGTTATCGCTAGGTGCCCAGCTCTCATCTTTGCTAAATCCTGCTGGTGCATCTATTTTTACAAGTTCTGATTCTTCAATTACAGGGTCGCCTGTTTTTACCTTTGCAGGTGTCTTGCTATATCCATCTGGACCTTGAGCAGACTTAAGAATTGCCTTAACACTTTCAGCAGACTTTGCTGGGACACGAACTAGGTCACCATTTGGTAATTCCATATCAAAGGTGTCGCTGTTTTCATCAGTTGCAACACTTCGACCAGTTAAAGATTGAATAGCACCACTTGCACGACGGATAAGAGCACGAAGTCCTCCACCCATATAAGCAAAGCGACCCTTACGGTCACGACGCTGACGCATTGCACGAGCACGACGAGCAGCAGATGAGTTTCCATCACCCAAGGCTGCTAGAAGTGCGTACTGAGGAACAGAACCTTGAGGCATAGACTGCAAACGAGCAATTGAATATTCGTACTCAGGAGATGCTGGGTGAGCAGTTAGAGCAGAAGCAAGAACTGTTCTAATAGTGTCATCTTGAATATTTGGGTCATCGCAAATCCAGCGAGCGCGATAGCGCATAACCTCAGCGGTGCTGAGTTCGTGTTTGCGAGTAGAACGTGGGTGTGCAATTGGAAGTAGGTCAGTATTTTCAACAGCGGTTGAGAAAACCTTATTGTGCTGAGCAAGTTGAACATAGTTGTTCAACTCTTTAAGAGAACGAATGCGACGAAGAGAGTAAGACTCACCCTCATACTTAGTAAGAGAGCGATTAAGTACAGCAAGAGCAGCACGACGAGTGATGATTCGAGAACCAGAGAACTTAGAGTTAGCTTCTTTAACTATCTCAAGACCAGTATCAATGATTCTCTTGTTCTGCTCTTCGTAAGAAAGAACGGGTACCTTTACTTTGCTCTTGGCAATTTCATTATTAGCCATCGCTAGTTCTTCCTTTTCGGCAGAAGGTCTGAATCCATGCTGTCGTATGTCATTACTGCAAGAACAGATGCTCGCTTGAATGGATTTTCATTGTTGCGAACTGCACGAAGCCAAGCAGCGCGGAAAGCTGCTTCTGCTTCATAACCTAGACCTGCAAATTCTGTCATAGCAAAGATTGCTTGTTCTGGAGTTTCGTAGCTTTCTTCAGGCTTTAACTCAACAGTAAGTTCGGCTTCTGCCTGTGCAGATGCAAGTAATAAATCTAAATCTTCAGTGTCACGAACAGGAACGTCATAGCCAGAAACTGCTCCTTCTGGGAGTACAGCAAAACGGCACTTACCATCTGCTTCAACTTCAAGAGAAATTATTTGACACTTATTTGGTCCTTGGAAGAATACGCAATTAGCGCACTTAACTCCAATATCTTTTACTTCGTTATCGTAAGCAGGTGTGTAGCCAGCCCAAACGCCATCACCATCTTGGTCAAAGGGACCATGCTTTTGAGTAATTGCAATAAGTGCATCTGCTAAATCTTGCTCTTCTGGAATTAAACCTGAAGCAGTGATAACTGAAGCACTCTTCTTTGAAGACTTAGGGTGTGATGCTGGTAGAAGATCATTGTCTGCTTTGTATGCAGAGTTTGCTGGCTTACCAGACTTAAGCAAACGAAGGAATGCATTAACACGACCCATCGCCCACTGGTTGCGTGTCATCCCAGGTCGATGAGATACGGAATAGGCTCCTGCACCCCTGCGGTATACCGCTTTGAGTGTTGATACCGAAGTCTTGCGACCGTTTGGTGCCTTCTCGTTGTGGTCCTGTACTTTCTTTCGAAGAGAAGCTTCAATCGCAGGAGTAAAAGTGATTTTCTTACCGCCTGAAGCTGAGCCCTTTGAATTTTTACTAGAACCTTTGACACGGTCTTTTTTAGGAGCTGGTGTTTGAGAAATAGTCCGCTTTGCAAATTCTGTTGCCTCTGAAGAGTCTTTTGGTACACAGTTTGGAACCATCTTTCCGTCTTTGCCTTTTTTCATCCCTACTTGAACGTAACCGTCCCAGCATGGACCTTGTGCAGCGGTGATTGGTTCAACTTCATCAATAATGTCAACTGCAGCAGTTACTGGACCACCAGCAACCCAAGCGCGACAGGTGCGTGCTGATGCACACTTAAAATCAAATGCTTCGCAATATCCTAAATCCCCTGCTTCGGAGATTGAATCAAACTCATCTGCGTTATCTGTCAAACCATTTTCAATGCAAGAAAGCATCTCTGGAGTTTGAATAAAAACAGCACAGTTACCGCAGCGTTGCTTCTTTGCAGTTTCTACATCAACGCCCCACTCGGCTCCTAGTGCAGTCCAGTACTCTTCGTTTGGTTCCGCAGGGTTAAGTGGTCCATACATTGCAGTGTCAATTGCATTTTTACGGTTCTTAAGATTTAGTGCAATGTCTTGCGTTGCTGGAGGGCAAGTTTCTTCAGCCATTTACTGCTGAGCCTCCTCTACTGGTGGAGTGGCTTCCTCTGCTGGAGTTTCTGCTGGAGTTTCTGCTGGAGCTTCACCAAGTGCACCATCTAAAAGATTTTGTAGTTCTGGTGTCATTGGGGCAACAGAGTTTTCTTGGCTAACTTGCTGAACTGCTTGCATCACATCTGGTGCAACAGCCTTGAGCATTGCTTCTGTAAGTTCTGGAGTAATCGCTCCACGCTCTTGTAGAAGTCGTAGTGCAACTTCTGTTGGAGTTGGTGCATCTTGGTCAGAGAATCCATGTGCACGACGCCATGTATCGCCAGAGATTGCCATGCGGTCAAAGCCAGCATCAGCATCTGCAGCACGGTCATTACGAGTTGAAACTGCTGATGGGTCATACCAAACAACAATGCGGTTTACTTCAGACTCGGTGAAACCATTTGCCATGAGGTATGGACGCAAGTAAACAACTGTTAGTGCATCAGAAATCAAAAGCATCAATGGTTCGATGTGTGCCTTATACAAGCTCTCATCAATCTGCATTGCGTTTGAGTACTTAACATTTGCAAGACCTGTAACGATGTCTTTTGGAACATCTAGTCCTTGAAGAATGCGCTCTAGTACACGGTCTGAACGCTCAGCAAGTGCTGGGTCAAATGAACGCTCGAACTTGAACTGCTTAATCTTGTCGCCAAGTTCTGCAGGTCCACGAATGATAAGAGGAACAACGGCGCTCGCAGATTCTTCATCGCGAATCGGAGTTGTCATCGCATCAATGAGTTGCTCTTCGAATTCGTCTTCTGCTTCTTCTGCTGTGAAGCCCGCTCCCATTCCGTCTTCAGAATCGTATGGATAGTTAGGATCTGCTTGTGCAGCAACAGAAAGTCCATCTGGAAGATAAAGTGCTCCTGCGTTGAGACGAGAGCGTGCAGTTGCACGGAATGTTCTGTTGAGGAGAAGAAGTTCAGCACACATATCTAACAAACCACGAAGTGATGAATCTGCTTCATCTGAATAACGTGGATGTGAACGCCAGATGCGTCCTACGAATGCATTCTTAGTAAGTTTGCTTACGCCAAAAGATGCACCGCCACCTTGTCCTGCACCTTGCTCACGACGACCAATAACATTAAATCCACCACGAGCATCTGTTACTACTTCATCGACAGAGCGAATATCCCAAGACTCAGGAATACCACTTCCTGGGCGAGCTGGCATTTGTACCAAGTAGCATTCACCAGCGACTGAAAGATTAAGAGCTGCATCTTTGAGAAGACCTGCTTGACCACCATATGCAGAGTTTAGACGGTCTAGTGCACGCTCTGCTGCTGACGCAAGTCTTTGGTCAAGAACTCTAGACTCGTGTACAGAAACTGGAGCCTGTGATGGGTCATCAATTGCTGCTGCATAAATACGAATGCGTGAGACAACAGATGCAACAAGATTAAATGCGTATTTAATTTCACCAATTGCGTCGTAGTATTCCCAAGCTTCTGCTTGCCATGCGCTAGAAGATGCACTTCTGCGATTTTTAAATTGCTCGAACTCGCCTTTGTCATTTACTTTGACTTGAACTGCTGCTGCAGTAAGAGAACGAGGAACGTTATATGCAAGAGGTGCTGGAGATGATGTAGAACTGAAAACTGAAAGAAGCCCTGAAGGCTGTGGAGTTGGTGTTGATGCAACAACTTGAGGGGAACGAGTAGTACGAGTACGGCGACTAGAACGTGGTTTCTTAGTTGCAGAAACGACTGGTTCTTGCGCTGGCTCTTCTTTTTTGAATACCGCCACTGTCTAACCCTTCACTTTGTTACGGAGCATGAGCTATTTGTCCTCATACGCAGTCAACAGTCCTGCTACGGCTGATAGTGCGAATGGCACTAAAAGAATAACAGTTACTGATGTAATGATAAAGCATCCATAGATAAGTGATGCTGTCCAAATCGACATACACCACTCACAGGTGAAGAAGTAGCCCAACTTTGAGGACTCGGGTGGGTACTTCTTCCAGACTCTGGTTCTTATTGGTTCGGTAATAACGTCTCGCGTTATTAGTCTGGTGATACGAAAGGTAGCCAAAGCCAAAATTACAAACTCAAACAATTCCACTTGGGTCCTCCGTAGAACTAACGATACCTCCAAAAGGGTTCCAACTACGTAGACGGGAACCACAACCACAATTGGTGTCTTTAATAAAGGCAAGCATCTTGCCTGACTCGGTCTTTACGCGGTCCAAGCCTTTCTCATTAAGCATTTCGGTTATCTTCTCTCGAAAGACCAACTTTGGACCCTCAGGGGAATCGACCGCAATCAAAATCGTGTCATTCATAACCACAACCCTGCATCGGTCCAACTTCCTTGTCCCTTGAGGCATATCCCCTTTGACGTTAGCGAGGCTTAGGTCGGAAAGGGAGCCCGGAGAAATGACTTTTACGATTGCTGGAAATACGTCTAACTGCTTTCTCATTCTTCCTCAATATATTCAGTAGGGATATAGAAGTTCTCCCAACCCAATGCTGACTTAGCAACAGGCATCGGAACAATCAAAGGACTGTTCCTTGTGCTTTTTGGTAGAAGGTCAAAGACTTCTTGGAAGTTATTCACAAACTTAGCCTGACGCCACTCCCTCTTTTTCTTTAGGTAGGCAGTAGGAAAAACAATAGGCATAGTTGAATCTTCAGTAGTCATAGTCTCAAGGGCTCGACCTCGACCTTTTGGATTAGACCAGACAACAATAGAAAGCTCAGAGGGTGCATAGGAGCCAGTCTTATTCTTGAAGGTCGTATTCATTTTGTAATCCTTCGAATCATGGCTCTATAAGAAACCCCAGCGGCATCTGCCAACGCTTGAGCAGGAACCCCCATTGTGTAAAGGGTCTTAACCATGGTTGTCAGTTGGTCATTAGAAAGGGCAACAGGATGACCTGCGGGGGTCTTGGCTCGAAAGAATCGCGCCTGTGAGGAAAGCTCTTTAATCTCACTCTTAAGGTGCTCTGGCACCCCTGGAGAAATAGGCCTGACACGAGGGGCAGTCTTAGTAGGGACGCTTGTAGTTAGTGAGCGAGGAGGCGGTGCTGGAACCTGCCTATGCTGTTGCTCGGAAGCGGCTCGCTTGACCCAGAAGTGGACGGTGGTCTTTGGGCGAGGCGGATTGAGGGAAGATCCAATTGATTGCAGCGACCAACCAATCTCCCAGAGAGCACGCATACGAGCCTCGGCTTGCGGTCTAGGCAAAGAGGCTATGAAGGTGACTTCATCAGAGGGGAGCTTTGGGATTTCCACTTATCTATCGTACAGCATTTTGAGGTAGGCGTACGGAGCCACTTCATTGTACGGCAGCAGCGATTTTATGAACCTTAACGATTTTTGCTTTTGGCCTGTGAGACGGCTCCGCTTTTATTTGGCCTTCCGCCAAATCGTTCCGGGCTTTTTTTCTTTTGTTTTTGTGTTTTTGTTTTGATGTGCCAGGATTATTTTTGTGCTAGGTCTTATGTGCTTTTTTGTTTTTTAGTTTTATAAATCTTGGGAAAGGTTGATGCTTTGATGTTTTATGAGGCTTTTGTGATGTGATTGTCAAGGGGGGCTTGATGTTATGTGTCTAAGTGCTTGACTTGTTGTCTTGTTAGATGTGTTGATGTGCTTGTCAATGTTGGACTAGGTGTGGTCAAGGCTGGGCTATGTGTAGTGATGTCTAGGTGGGCTGGGCTTGATGTCTAGGTGGGCTAGTGGTCAAGGGTTAGTCAAAGGTTGGTCAAGACTAGAAAGAGTCAAGCTACTGGCGAGTAGCAAATGTTTTGTCTACAGATACAAACAACTTGTCAAAGTCTGACCAGGTATGCCTGGTCAATCTAGTGCCTGGTAACTACCTACAATCTGGGGGATAGGGGGTAGGTGTATGGTCTTGGGTCTAGTTGTTCTGATGTCAAGGCTTAGAAACTTGTTATCAAATCGTTATCAAATGTGGGGGAAATGGACTTGACAAATGTCAGGAAGATAGTAGATTAGGGGTGTGGTGAGAGGCTCACCGCATAAATGACGAAAGAGGCAAAGATGTTTGGAAAGAGTTACGGCATAACAATTACCGCAGGTGGAGTTCAATACAACTTCCACGTGGACACTATCAAACAAGTGCGTGAGTTATTTACAGGCTCTCGCTTCATTACAGAGTTCACCGTAGTAGAACAAACTCACAGAGGCACCGCAGTGGATTACCGCACTATGACAGACACAGAGGTGCAAGACATTATCTGGGGGAGGGCTGCATAATGAAGGCTCTAGTTCTAACAACTACAGGTGAAATCAAGGAGCTTGACGGCATTAGTCTTCAAGACTTACAGTCCGCAGTAGGTGGCTGGGTTCAGGCTATTGACTTGTCAAATGACTTGACCATGTGGCTCAATGAGGAAGGCAAACTCACAGGGCTACCGCACAACACAACCGCACAGAAACTCTGGGACAAGACTTTCTGGGTGGGTTCAGATTTCGTCGTTGGTGATGTCGTTCTCACTGGTGGCACAGATGAAGAGGGTGTGACTCTTCCTCTGGGCGACGACACCGCACAACGCGTCCGCAAGATACTGGTTGCCTCCTAGTATCTAAGGAAAGACCCCCTTGGCTTAGTTCACCAAGGGGGTTTTTTCGTTATCAAACTGTTACACGACACGCCGTAAATAAGTGCAGGAAAGACTTGACAAAGTGCAGGAAGGTGTTACTGTTCTACTTAGAGGCAAACGACGAAAGGAAAACAAATGTCAGGCTACTACCCAGAGGGTGTCACAGGAAATGAGTGGCAGATAGCGGGAGCACAACGCGAGTGGAGTGATGTTCGTGCAGAGGCTTGCTACAACGAAGAGTGCAAGATGTTCGAAGTTGAGGACATTGAGGCAGATGTTGAAATCGAGTTGTATCACGATATGGAGTATTACGAATGGAAGTGTCCTACTTGTGGGGCAACCCGCGACATTGAGAGGAATGTTGAGTAGACACGCCGAAGGCTAAGACTTGACAAAGTGCAGGAAGGTGCTAGAGTTCTACTTGTAAGGCAGAGAGTCTTACAAACCGAAACGACGAAGGAGAAACAAATGAAGTGCAAGACCCCAGGTTGCGAGAGAACAGACCTCATCTACTCAGGTGTAGACGCTATGATGAGAGGACTACCCGCAACAGAGAAGTATTGCTACGCCTGTGGTAATGCTTATTACACAATCAAACAAGAGGTAGAGGCACTAACTCAGGTTGAAGTTAGCAACTAAAACTAAATAGATTTAAGAAGACCCCTCAGGAAACTGGGGGGTTTTTCTTTTGCAAGAAACGGAGGAGCTTGACAGGGGTAAAAATTCCAGGAGCCAAGCTCCTCCGCATCGTGATGTGCTGGTGAGTTGCGTCCTTCTTACCCAAACTCATACAAGCGTTACAAACAAAAACGCCCAGCGGTCTGATTCTCTCAGATGCACTGGGCGTTGATGTCTATAAAACTATGGAAGAACCTTTACTGATGTTCCAGAGAAGAGAGCCTTCACAAGTTCTTCGTCGAGCATACCTACCTCAAGGTCGTTATCGTTCTTGAAGTTCTCGAGTGCTTCAGCAGTTCCAGCACTAATCCAACCTTGCTTGTCATCTCCAGCAGTGACATATCCAAGTTCCATCAAGCGAGACTGAACCGCACGCACGGAGTTACTATTCTGCTCATACTCAGATTGGAAAACCATCTTAGACATATAGACAGCAGTTCCATCTGCAAGCTGCGTTGGGACGAAAGCTGTTGATGCAGATTTTTTACCCTTACTCTTCTTCGGAGCTGCGTCTTCAACGATCAGATCAGGCTCAGCAACAACGATTGGATCTGGTTCCGCAATAACAACGGGAAGAGTTTCAGGCTCAACCGCGAGCGCGATTGGCTCTTTAGCAACAACTACAACCTCTGGAGCAGGACGCTCCCATTGGCTACCATCTTGGAGAAAGCCATCGGCATCTCCATCGGTGGCATTAGCATCAAACTCTTGAGGCAGACTAATACCAGCCTGATGCAAGATGTCTGGGTGCTGCGTATTGCCTTCTAAACTCTTATCTTCGCTCATGGTTATCCTTTACTTGGGTATTCAGCAAGGAAAGATTCAAATCTTTCACTACCCTGATTATACCCTTGCACTTTCCATGCCGAGAAGTCAGTTCCACCCGCACTCATGTGGAAAGCAACTTCCGCATTGGTTACTGGGTCTAACAAGTCCTCGTTCTTCTTGAGTTCAAACTTCTCGATGCGAGCATCACCAAGTGCTCCTATCATGTTGATTTGGAACAACCCGTATGAGTTATCGCCTGTTCGAGTATTTGAGTTATGTGCCTTAGGACGGGCATTGGATTCAGTCATCACAACAGCCCACGCTGTCTTCAAACCTTGACCTTCAAACCCAACCAGCTTGAGCAAGTTCTTCAGCTCAAGAGGGGCTAAAGGGACAGCTCGGTCTTCAAACAACTCGAGCTGTATCTGAGTCTTCAGATTTTTTACCTCTGCAAGCTGCTTATCTCGAGATGCAGCTTGAGTAATCCGCGCTGTTGCAATCTGGAACAACCGCACTTCTTCTGCTGCGGCTACTTCAGCCGCAATTATTTGTTTCTGTTCTTCGTTCTCTGTTTCTGCATTTGCTGCCGCGCTCCACACGACTGCTCCTGCTAGCACTGCTGCTATCACACCAAACGTAGTAGTTTCGGCATGGCGAAATGAAAGGTTTCGCATTTGCTTCTCCTTTGTTAGGGGACATGGGCAGGTTGCTAGTTACTCGCAACCAAGGGGCGCTGACGCCCAATCATTTTGTCTAAGGTGTCTTTTCATCACTAAAACCATAGCACATGTGCAGGAAGGTCTGTCAAATACAGACACGCACGCTAGGCATAAGGCAAACTGTGTTCTTCTTCATACCAGCGAGAACCTAAAGTGCTTCCTTTTTTGGTCTTTTTGCGCTTGTCAGACACTTCTAGCATCTCATACCAGACTCCGTGCAGAGGTTCCGCAAACTCATAACCGCGAGTCTTCGTCACCTGAGTCTTGAAGTTGTCGTAATCCATCTGCTCGATGCGACTTGAAATCCATTGAGTCAGTTGTTCCTTTGTCAGGTAGACGCGATACTCATAATCACGATGCTGCAGCTCCACAATTTTTACCTTGAACATCTTCACAAAACCTTCAAGGGACTTCTTGTCGCGAGCGCGAACAGAAATCTTGCTTCGGTCTTCCTTTGAAACAACCGCACTAACGAAACCTGTATCGGTAAATAACCACATTTATTCTCTCCCACTCAAGATGGCAAACGAAATAGATAGCGCACCAAATGCCATCACAAAATCTGATGCTCCTACAAATGCAGAGATAACCGCACCTGTTCCTGCGAGCGCCGAAATCAGCGCTGTCCAAACAATGTTCTTAGGCATTGGTCAAGTTCCTATCTGGACGGGTTCGCCCAACTAATCTCTGAGATGGGTCACGAAACTCGACTCCACCTGCTCTAATGGCTTTGCGTGCTGTTCGGTAGGCGACTCCTAATCTTGTCGCTACCGCCTCAACTGCAAGTCCCTCTACATACAACTTTGCTGCTTCTTCAGCCAAACGCTGGCTCTTAGCCATTTTTTACCCTTCTTCTCTTGGTCTTTGAACTGCTTCCTTTGGGTCGAAACCCATGTCCCGCATTTTGCGTTCCATCTCATCTCCACCCTCTTCACCTGAAACGGCACGACCCGACTTCCAAGTGAAAGGTGTTGTATCTCCCATCGCTAAAACAAACAAGTGATACTGATTAGCACCATCAACTAGTAATGCTTCAGGTGGGAAAATCTCTATGGCTTCTCTCTGAGCACCCGCAAGTTCGTTCTTGATGCGTTGGAAATGACGCCAATCTCGAATTGCCTTGCGCTGTTGATGTCTGATGCTCAGATGGATAGGTCCATCATGTCCGTGTGCTGTCAAGTAAGTTCTGAACACCACATAAAACTTGTTCTGCCACATTGTTTCGCCATCTGCAAGTAAGTCAGGTCTAGGCTGACCACCAACCATCGGCGTGCATTCAACGAAGGCGTCCCAAGTTGGCGCGGTTGTTCCAGCTTTTTTACCCCCCGCCATCACTTCCTCGCTTTCAGTTTTGGAAGAGGAAGACTTCTTACATAAGCCCGACGCGCTTCTTTTGTCGGCAAGGCATCTCGCTCCGCGTGCTGAGCATCTGTCATGAAAACCATCTTCAGTAATGTCTCGGCGAAATCGTCATCTGACATCAAATCAAGGTCTTGACCAAATCTACCTTTACGCATTATTTAGTCTCCTTTGGAAAGTGGCACTCAATCATGTCGCCCCAGCAGTAGCCATCTCCAACCCACCATAGGTTCGCTGATACTTGCCAAACCGCAAACACGATAACGGCGAGCGCAATAGAGAAAAACACATTACGACGCACTACATACTTGCGCTCTTGCTTCCACTTGCTAGTGTCTGCTAGTCCTACAAACTCAATCGCTTTGTCAAACATCTTTCTGTCCTTTCGTCGTTTTTGTCCAACAAGAAAACTTTACATTATCTTCCTGCATTTTGTCAAATCTATCGGCGTGTTGCCTTTCGGCGTAAGTTCCAAACATAGAGAGCGTGAAGTAGTTCCTGCACTATCTCTAGGAAAGTGAGTTCCTGTCGGCGACTACGGCGCTTGCGTGGCTTTAGGCGCTTGTAAGTTCCGTAGATGGCACTATCAGGTAGTCCCCTCATTTGTTCTTCCTTTCGTCGTTTTTTCCTTACATAGAGAACTTTACTCAGAAATGCAGGAAAGTCAAGTCCAAATGCAGGAAAATGAAATAATTTTTTTGTGATAAAGACCACATGGAAAATGTCCGAATTGTCTTAACACTTTTGAGGCTAAGGCGGAGAGGGGGTTTTTAACTTCCAAATAACTTTAGCGACTTGGCTGATGACACTCGTCTTGCTGAACCGAGATTAGCAACTGACCACCCGTATTAGGTTCCAGGCTAGATGCAATCTCCAGCGAGCGCCGCACAGCAGCACGAACGGAAGACACCGTAAATTTTTTACCCTGGAGATCAGCGTGCAGCGATCCGAGCGCATAAGCTCCGCCAGATCCAAATGCGTAAATTCCAGATGCGTCCCGCGCCCAGTCATAGCCAGAACCAATCTCATACACCGCACCATGCACAACGCATAGAATCGTTGAGTCTTGATTACCCTTTTCTCCATACTGCACTTCATCAAACAATGCTTTGAGTTCAGGGATAAATTTAGTTGAGATGAATTTATCTAATCTGTTGCCAGAGCAGTTCATAGGCGGCACAGGTGGCTTGAATTGGTAAGCAAGTAAATTTATTGCTCTCATGTCACCCGCAGCCCCTAACAAGAAAGGCCCGTTTTTTACTATCTTTGGATTATCTTTTGGAAGATGGAAAATTCTGTCGTCTTCAGTTACTTGGCTGTCACAACCAACCACAGACCAATGAGGTCCTTGCACAGCCACCATCGTTGTCATGCGCTACTCCCATAGCAAATCACGAAGTAAAAAGTCGTATCTGCCACCAAGTTGCGAGTGTTTCTTTGCAGAGATGTCTTCCTCTTCTAGCAAGGTATCTAAATCTAAGACAGCCGTATAGCCCTCTTCCTCGAACATAATTACTAACTTGACGCGACCATCATTAGCATCGTCAATCAACGCCACCGCATACTGTTCCCCCTCAGGGTTAGGGTGGATAGAGGAATCAAGAATTTCTACATCAGCCATGTCTCAATACTAAACCGCATACCAGAAGATGATAGGAAAGACTCACACCTCTTCCCCGCTAGGGGTTGCGGGAAAGGGTGCGGCAGGGGGTAGCAGTCCCGCCTCATCAGCACACCCGCGAGCGCGAAGCTCCAGCGTTGGGTGCTGGAGTTCTAGAATAAAACAAATTTTTACCCCTGATTTGCCGCAGCTACTCCTCTACGACCCCAATTTCATTAGAAACTGACTCCAAGTCCCACCCGTAGTGACCCAGCATAAATTGCTTTGCCAATCTAATGGCAAACTCGTCATCTTCTTCTCCTTCGGCACGCAAACTCTCCTCCAACACAACTGTGGTCATCAGGCTGAAGTAATCACCAACAAACAAAACTGTTCTGGTCAATTTAATCTCGTCAATCTCAGACACCCTTTTTTACCCACTTTCCATCTTCAGTTCCGTATTCAGTTTCATTTGTTTCATGATTTATGCGCCAAGCCCATTTGCAACACGGCGCATCGTTTGAGCAAGGGTGTTGTCCTCTACCAACATTTGCCGCAAGCATTGGAAAAGTATTTAGCAACTTGATGACGCAATCGTGGCACATCAACCACTCTCTGTCGGATTTACTTGTTGGATAGTTGTCTGTGAATCCTCCGTAGTATCCACTTCCTCTAAAGTCTATTGACAATCCATCATCAGGGTAATGCTCTTGTTGAGTGCACGCAGATGGATTACCGCACGCATCACACATCTCATAGCCAAAAGCTGGCTGTTCTAATTGCTCTAACATTTCTATTTTTTACCCCCGCGAAGTTTCATGCTCTTCACCGCGTCCCAAATAGCATCACCCGCATTGTTGTAATTACTGTTTTCATCTTCCCAATGATTAGGTTTTAGTTCTTCCCATCTTTGTGTCTCTGGGTCATAAACGGGACTATCGTGAAACTTTGCCATCAAGGTGTCGTAGTCCATGTCAAACTCGTCCGCATCGGCGTCATACCGCACTACGAAGTGATACTCGCGCTTTTCTTTCTCACTCATTTCGTTTTTACCCCCATAAGGTGTCTTCCCAAATTATCTAAAGTTTCGTGAGCAATCTCAATAATCTTTTCTAACTCTTTTGTTGCAATAAGGTGTTCTATTACAACTGGCTCTTCGCCCTCAACTGAGTGGTCATGAACAAACATAAGTAAGTTTCCTTTTTCAGAAAACCCAAAACCTATTGGATAAGTAGAAGTCATAAACTCTAATTTATCCGCGCTATCTGGAAAAGGTGCGGCTAAAACTTTTTTAGGTCTAATTTGCTTTTTTATTGTCGTCATTTTTATTTGTCCTGTTCTGATAGATACTGAGCAATCTCTTCTTTTGTAGTTCCTGTTGCTTCTTGAAACCGCACCCACAAATCTCCTGTGGTTGCATACATTTCCATCATTGCAAACAACTTATCCATTGAATAATCTTTGTGATTCTTGTGCTTGTTAATTCTTTCTTGAAAGAAAGTTAATAACATTGCCATGCCCATTGCAGATAGTTCTGCTTCTTTTTCATTTAGTTCTAGTGTTGCCATTTGAGTTGTCCTCTCGTCATTTTTAGGTATACACGGAGCAACATCTTGTTTCCGACCCTCTAGAGTCTTAAGTCGTTCAGGTGACCACTGCTGGACTCCGTGTATGAAGTAATCATTTCACTTTCCTGCATTTCTGTCAAATCCATTTATCAGCGTGTCGCAAACTTTTTTTCGGCGAGCGCGACCACCGCACCCACCATCTCCGCCACCACCACCGCACTTTGCATCATTGCGAAGTTATTTCCTTCTTGCTGTCCAGGACCTCCAGGCGATCAAAAATTTTTACCCCAGCTTCGCCGCAGCTTCTCAACAAACAAACAACTTCGCTTGCAATAATCGGTAGTAGTAGTTTCAAGAAAAGAAAAACTCCCGCATCTTTCGACACGGGAGTCTTCTTCAGAGTTCTTGTTTTTACTCTTCGCTTCTTGTGTGCGCTGAGAGAGTGAAGTATGCACCAACGGGTTCGTCGTGTGAATACCGCACGCACTTTAGTTCTGAGCCTTCAAGTGTGAATACCAATCTGAAGTCGCCATTTATCTTCAAGGCTTCCAAAACTCTGTCTGCCTCAACTAGGGCGTAGCCATCTCGGCGTAGCCAAGTCATAGCCCTTCCATCTATCCGCACTACTTGCTCATCATTGAAGGCTATTGCCTTCTTCCAATCCTCTAGCATCTGAGCATAAAGTTCATTTGAGTCGTCCCAGCAACCAAAACAAAAGTCGGCATAACTGCCATCTTCTTCGGTGCAAGTGCAACTGCTATCTAGTTCAACTGTTTGCTTGTCGAGAGTTTGCATTTGTTTGTCCTTTCGTCCTTCCGACAAAAACTAATCTACTACTTTCCTGCATCTTTGTCAAGCATTAGTTCGTTCATGTCACCAAATAGCGGCGCAAGAAAGAAAAGTTATTTGGAACCTGGTGCAGATTTTTTGCTGCTGACCTGGAATTTGCCCGCAGCTCCCGGAATTTTTACCCCCACATCTTCACCCGCATCTGGGCAAAAAGAAAACCCCCGCATTTCTGCGGGGGCTTCTTGCTACTGCTTTTTACTTAGCGACTAGCACCACATACTTGCTAAGAGTTTGTGTTGCTTCGTATGCCTCTGGAAAGGCGGTCTTTAGGGCTTCGGTGTCAATACCGCGACGCTCGCGATTTGATACCTCAATGCGTGGAGTTCCATCTGGCAGAAGTCCCTTTGTAGCCTCACCAAGATAATCCTTGATTTGTGCCTCAAGTTCTTTCTTTGTCTTTTCCAACTTTGTAATCATGTCGCGTGTTGCGACAAACTCGTCAATGACGATTTGTGTTGCCTTGTCAAGATAAACGGCGTCTGCCTTTACCTCTGCTGTTGCTACGACCTCAACAACTGCTGGGGTCTTTACTGCTGATGATACTGTTGCCTTAGACATAACTAAGACTCCTTGTCTTTTCGTCTTTTTCTCTCGGACGCTTTGTCGGAGAGGTTCTCAGGTTTCCCTGATAGATAGAACATTACACGACTTCCCTGCACTATGCAAGTCGAGTCAAGCACTTTTTGGTAACGATTTGGTAACAACTTTTGATGGCTTATGGGCTACCCCATCTGAACAAGTGAGTTCGCCATAGGCATCTACCCACCCAAAGTCTTGATGAAGTTCCCAACCGCATCTAGCGCAAACACTTAGCATTTTCCGCACCCCGCATGATGTGTGTAGTCGGTTTCTTTGATGGAGAACGGCGCACCGCATCTCCAACAATGTATGTAAATAATGACGGGCTTTCTTTTCGCCATTTTCTACTCCTTTCGTCATTTGAGCCTATTGTTGCATTTTCCTGCATCTCTGTCAAACATTTCGCTGGGCGTGTCGGGCTAGTAGTGAAAATCAACTGCAACTAGGTATTGCATCTCAGGTGCAAGTTCGCAACGACCCTTGAAAGGTTTTAGGTTCGCTGTCCAATCGTTCAAGTCATAGACCCCTGACTCAGGTAGCCATGTGTCGTCCAAGAGACCTGCAAGTTTTCTCAACTCCCATGCTTTCCACTCAGAGTCGCTGGAGTGAGCAAAGGCGTCGTATTTTTCAACCGCCGATTTCAGATCGAAATTTTTTACCCGTTCGTAAAGACTTGCAATCGCAGCTTTGCGTTCTTCAACTGCTTCGTTGAGTTTTATCCGTCCTATGGCAGATGAATACGGGACGGCATCTTCTCCGTTGAAGTGACCTGACCATCTCCCACCGATTTCGTGCCAATCAGACCAATTAGGTTGTGGGACGCCATCTTCGTTTGAGAGCAAGCCAGAAACTAAAGAAATTGCTTCCTCAGCGTTCTCCGCTTCTACAAGCATGATTTGTAATTTATGCATCGTCGTTTTTTCCTCGCCGTTATTTTTACCCGTTACAGGCCTACGTTTTCAATCTGCAGCGCGTTATCTTTTTCTTGCTGCAACCAAGTAATCGCATCTCGTATCGCATCGTAGATGTCATGGCTTACCGTATCAAGATGCTCGCCATCGCAATACAAATCGAACCAACTGTTATTGACGACTTCCAAGTCACCGCTATCCGTCGCCTCGTTTAGTTTCTCGTCCGTGTCATACCCTGCACCTATCAAATCCAAGCCGTCTCTATAACGCTCGCCATTTGTTCGGTCTCTTACATCTGTGATGCCGTCGCAATAAACATCAACGGCAAACTCTGAAATTTTTACCTTGCAAACGAAGCTACTATCTTCGCGGTAAAACATCGCGTCCCGTTTGTCTTGGCTATGCGGAAATCCCGTGCCCCACTCAATCTCCGCGCCAACGTGTTCAAGTAGCGGTTGTAATTCGTGCATCATTTCTCCTTTCGTCGTTTGGTAGGAAACCCCGCCGTTACCGACGGGGCTTCCACTTTTTACCCCTCTAGCAAGTTGGACAATGCGCTGGAAGGACGCACTTGCCTCAGGGTTTTGAGTTCATGGGTATCGCTACCTCATGCCCACATTTGTTAGGACTCGCTCTGCCGTTCTACCGATTTCAACGGAAGCCGATACAGGGTCAAGCACTCCCGACATTACCACCCCTGACCGCTCATCGAGTAGCGACTTGGCATAATGTCCTGAGTCAAAAGGAAGCCATAAGACCGCAACGCCTGACTCGGCGCAACGCTTTGTCCAATGGCGAGCCTTTGCTTTTTCCTCAGTTGTGTATTGTCCATCGGAGACAATCACAAGTAGGCGAGCGCCACTCCCATTGAGAAGATTTAGTGCGCCATCAAGTGCGCGAAACGCTTTGTCAAACTTTTCAGTTGAGTCCATCGCAGAATAGATACGAACTTCTTCAAGGTGTTGCCCTGCCTTTAGAGTTGGGAAAACATCTGAGCCGTAATAAACCATCGCGCAACGACCCTGAACTCTGCGAGTTGCTTCTGACATAACCCATGCAGTTGTCGCCATTGGCTTCATCGCATCACCCATTGAACCTGAAACATCTACCATCACACCAACTGTAAGACTTGTTTCTTCTGTCTGCTTACGAACTGTGCGACGCCATGCTTCTGTCTGTTGAACAATCCCGCGAGATTTCATCGCAGCGTTTTGGACAAGAGCGCGAGAGCGCAATCTTCCGGGTGGAATAATTGAACTAATCTCTGTCGCATCTCTGTCACGATACTTTGCTTTTTCTAACATCTTAGAAATCGTAACTGCTGCTATGCGCTCTGCACTTGTTGGCTTACGAACTTCAACAAGAGTGGAGTTTGTATTTCCACCTGCCTCAGTTGTAGATTTTGAGAAAACTTTGCTTGACACATCTTTGTTGTCATTTTCTTCTTTTGCCTGTTGCGCTTTTGCTTGGGCTTCTTCCTGCATCTCTTCAGACATTTGTTGGTCTGCGAGCGCCATACCTGTCGCAACTGACATTTCATCTGAAGCCTCTTCCAATGCTTCCATCAAAGCCTGAGCGAAAGCCTGAGCCATCTGCTCATCTTTCTCGCCCTTTTCTTCTTTGATTTCACGAATAATCTTCGCCCACTCTTTTGCTAGTGGATAGAGAAGAGTTTCTGCCTGAGTTGGAAAGTCAATAATAGTTTCGCGGAAAGTTTTAGAAATCTCGCGCAACTTCGCAACAACTTCTTCACCTAAGAAATCTACGACTTGCTTTTCAATACCTGCAACTTCATGTGGGTCAATAATCCCCGCATCAACGCGAGCCAAAACTAAACCAATCGCACTCGCGCAACTTTGAGTAGTTGAAGTGCTGGCTTCCATTTCTTTTGCATCTGCGATAACAATTTCCATAGCGCAAGCCCTAAGGAAGTTTAGTGACTCAGGTTTGTGCCATACGCCCTGAGTTTCAATGCGACCCTCTTCAAGAAGCATCAAGGCTTCAACTTCATCTTTTGCTAAATCTTCGTGAGCCTTTGGTATGTCAAAGATAGAAAACTTTGCGTGAAAGGCTTCGTGCAGAATTGCACCTGTCGCCTTAGGAAACTCGTATTGTTGTTTGCGCTCGCGCAAATCTCCAACCATCGCTGGAGTTGTTGCCCCACCAAAAGCGATTTCAGTATTTACTTCAACTTCCGCAAGTGCTGGGTTATAGCAAGCAGGTGCGATACCACCTGCGCCCTTTCCAACATAAGCGATTAGGTCTGACCTATCAGACCACTCATTTGTTAGTTCGCCAATCTGACGACCAACGCCAAGCCACTCTGTCGGAGTGTTCTCTGCTCTAGTGGCAGAAATCTTTATGTGTGCCATCTGTCTCTTCCATTTCTGTCGTTGTCCTCGACAAGTAAAACTCTATAATGAAACTCGGTGGGTGTCAAGTAGGGGGAAGTAAGGGGCGCGACACCCATGAAGCGCCCCCCACCCCTCAACAAAAATCCGACATAGGGGTTAGATTTTTGCTGGCTTGACTTCTTCCCCATAAGCCCTTGTCAGCACATCGGCAACGACAGGTCTGTCTATTTCGGGGGCAGAAGCAAGTAGGTTCGAGATAGCGAAACTATTGCCAAAAGTTTTCGCAACATCTCGGAAAGCGATTAGTTCTCGCATTTGTGGAGACCATGAAACTTCATTTGATGCTTGCTTCTTAGCAAGATTTTGTGAAGCAGTAACCATCGCAGTTGGAACGCCCAGCTTTTTTGCGAGCGCCCAATCAGTTGTCATTTCAACTTGAATAGTGAAGCGAGACAACAATGCCTCAGAGAGACGAACTCCCGGAGCATTTGGGTTTGTCGCAGCGACTACATAAAAGTTGTCATGCGCTTTGATAGTGCCACGCTCAGGGTTAGCAGTAACTACTAACTCTCGGCGTCCGTCCATCAAACCATAAGCAAGTGATAAAACCTTTGGGTCAATCAAACCAACTTCGTCAATGAAATAAACTTTTCCATTTACGGCAGCGTCAATCAAACCACCATCAACCCACTCGAAACCACCACTTGGAGTTTGGACATAACCACCAACCATGTCTGCAACTTCGGTGTCACCTGTTCCAATAAGTGTGACAACATCATCACCAAACGCTGCTTCAACCATCGCAGTTTTTCCGCAACCCGGAGCGCCATAGATAAGTGCAAACATTGGAGAGCCACCCTCACCTGCGAAAGACTTCATAGTCATTTCTCTCGCTTTGCGAAGTGCCATTACATCTGAGTGTTCGCCCCACAAACGACCATAATACTTTTCACCATTTGGTCTGTCGTAAGACTCTTCACCTGCCATGCTATCTACTGTGATAACTTGCTTTGATTTGCGTGGCGCTCTTTCAGCACCACTTGCTCTAGCAACATAACGACCCGCAGGTGTAACAACTGCGGAAAGAGTTGTTGTTGAACTTTCAGATACTGCCTGAGCAACTACTTCCTCAGCGAAGTTCCACAAAGTAGAACTGCCACCAAGTGAAGAGTATCTTTCACGAAGATTTGTTGTTTCCATTTTTCCCTATGTCCTTTTCTTTACGCTATTAGTTCTGTTGGGAACTCGCTGGCTTCACGCACTAAACCAATGCGATAAAGCAACTTGTTGGGTGTCTTATCTAATCTAATTTCTTCTAAGTCTTTTTTCGAGACTTCAACAAGAAACGCATCTTTCACAATCTGCCACCCACCATTGTTTATTGCATCGAACAAGTCAATCGCAAAAAACAAACGCTGGTTAGCAAACTGCTCTTTTTTAGCATCATCAAGTGGAACTCCACCTAACTCAGTAATGGCGTGATTTGGAATTGGGGAGTGACGCCATTGTTTCTTTGGAGATGCAGGTGTTACCACTCTGCGAAATAGATTGGCAGGAACTTCTTTGCCATCTGTTGTGTAACCATCAGGTGTGATGATTATTTGCATTGTTGCTCCGGGCTTACGAAACTCGGCATAAACGCCTACGCCCTGAACATCTTTCGTGTTATCTAGCATTGGGTGTCCTTTCGTCGTTGGTGCTAGTGAAAACTAATCTACTACTTTCCTGACAAATGTGCAAGTTCTTCGGCAAAAAGTTTTTCAGGTGTCACTTCAATCCCGAAAACTGAGTTATAGAGAGAGACGCCATCTGACCACTCTTCCCACCCACCATCGGAAGAAATCTCGACCTGTGAGCCATAGACATCTTTGATAAGGATTAGGGTTGCACAAACTAAAGCGTCATAAGCGCGATAGTTTGTTTTGGTAAAAGAGAAGTAAGTTTTGGCATCTTCACGCCAATCAGGTTGTTTTGGAACAATCTGCTCGAAAGAAAAAGTTTCGCAACTTTCTTCTTGATAGCCATTGAAAGCGATGCGCTCGCCATCTGCTTGCCACGCCCCAGCTTTTTCTCCGAAAGCGTCTGCAACTGTAATGCCATTGAGTTCTGCGTGTTTTACTAACTCGATAAAACCTTTACGAACCTTGTCATAAAGTTCAGGGTCGTTACTATCGAGAGTTCTTTGATAATAATGGGTGTATCCCATTGGGTGTCCTTTCGTCGTTTCTGCTTTCGCATTGAGATGATTATTGCATCTCCCTGCAATCGTGTCAAGTAGAACGCAACAACTTTCTGATTTATTTCCTGTCCCCTATTTGGGGGATAAAAATGGCGAGCGCCAAAAAAAGATGATGAGCAGTTTTGACACTTGCTCAGGTGTGATGCGTGGGATAACGACGAAGAAACCCACGCAAGCTTTATTTTTACCCTAGATTAGGCCTTGCTGTCAAACTCATCACGTGGCATGAAATCATCGAGGTCGACACCGTACTGCTCGAACTTGTCGTACAACACCGATATGTCTTCAGGCTTCTCATACGACTCCGTTATTAACCGTGCGACATTTGCACGCTGGGCATCAGATGCTGACTCGAGAATCTCCCAATCAACTTCTCTCCAGAACGTAGTTTCTAGAACGAGCATACCGCTTGCATCACCGTAGTTCCCATCAAGCGCGAAGTATCCCAAGCTGCGCTCGACAGGCTGCGGATCGATTATTTTTACCTCTATAGGCGAGCCGTCATCTGCGACGAGCTCCGCATCTACAACATCTTCGTTTTCCATGCCGTTTTTTACCTTTCCGTTTGTAAGTCTATCTTACCCTGCCGTGGCAATGGGTGGGGCTTTTTTACCCCACCCACGCCGAGCCGTGCCGTTTAGTTAGACAAGCATCTCGCTAATGTCCTCAAACTTCTCGACTTCCGTGCCTGTTTCTTTTTCTTCCTTGGCTTTTATCTCGCCGTATGTTGGGCAATCTTCAAAGATGTAATCAAGTTCGTCATACTCTTCGCAGTTGCATCTTCCGAGATACTCCATTGAGTCTTCGTGATTATCTGGGATGTCCCAAGACTTTACTTCATTCAACTCGCCGTCTTCACCCTCAAAGACAACGCCCCAGCCTTGCTCCTCTTCACAACGAAACTCAAACCGCAACTCTGGGTGCTGTTCTACCATTGCTTCAAACGCACCCTCGGCTGGAGACCAAGCCGTATCAAAGTAATAACTAATCTCGCCACCAGCAAAGTTGTCGCCAGTCATTTCCGCATTACAGGCGTTCCACTTAGTTCCCCAGTTGCGGATGTTCCAGTCATACCAACCATCTGATTTGAACTGCATAGAGAGAGCCATCTTCTCCTCAGTAGATAGTTGGTCATAGCCCTCTGGCTTGTAATCGCTCGCCCCAAAATAAAGGTCTTTATTTTCTGGCTCTTTGAAGTTCCAGAATGAGATTACTCTTTCGTCAATCTCTTCTTTTACTACATTGTTGTTTTGATAATCTCTCCAGTAAGTTGTATGTGTCTTACTGGCTTTCTCCGCAAACTTGCGGAGGTCTGCTTCTTTTCCAGAAACAGTCATACTTGTAAATACCCAGTTTGGCATTTTGTTTCCTTTCGTCGTTTTGGAAAGTTCCTTTCGGAACAGGTTTATTATTTCACCTCAGCGCACTTTTCGCAAGTGCTCATACAACATTCACAATAGTTTTCGTGGGCGTCGTGGGAACAGCATTGTTCTGCGACTGCCTGTGCAATAGTGTCGTAGGCATCTGATAAGCAAGGAATCAAAGACTCGAACTCATCTGCAACTTTCGCAAAGTGTTGGTCTGATACCTCGAAGTGTTCGCCAAGGTAATACTGATAAATGACAGGCGAATCTAAATCTTCAACTTTCATCAAGTTGTCAATCAAACCTCTGACAGTTGTATGTCCAGCCATTTTTACTCCTTTCTGATTGCTTCGTAAGTTTCTTCGTTGCCATCTATTTGTTCCCACTCACCATCTTGCTGTGCGAACTCAATAGCCTCAGTCTCGGTGTCAGCCTCGACTACACACTCAACTACATACTCAACTGTTTTATAGACAACAAAGGTAGCCATCACTTCGCCTCGAAATCCCACTTGGCACCAACTTCATAACCCTCGAAGTCATCTGCAATCCATTCATCTAAAGACTCAATGGCTTCCATTGGGCTGTTGGCTTCAACTTCAATTTCGTAGTTCTTAGTAAGTGTTGCCTCAACTATGAACTTTTGTTTTTCTTTAGTGTCTTCTTCTTTATCTTCTATACATCTGTGGTGCTCATACAAGCCTGGCTTCATTTCGTCGCCACACCAACTACAGTTTGCCATTTTTGTTCCTCTCGTCGTTTGGTGTAGGGAACGAAGTTTTTGTCCTAGGAACTCACTTCTATTCAGCAAACGCTTGTTATCTGCCCTACAAGAGAAACATTACACCATCTCTCTGACAAATGCAACTCCAGTCAAGACACTAGCCATCTTGGTAATAGGAAAGTTATTTGGAAGAGGGACAGCAAAAATTAAAGAAGGAAAGTTATTTGGAAGTTTGCCAGGGGCCCTGGACCTGCACTTGGTGCAAAAGTTATTTTGAAGTTTCCGAAGGCGGCGGATCAGACATCAACGAATCTTGGATGGCGTCTGTATTTTTTACCCCGCGGGTACGACGACGCTTTGTACGTCGGTCTTCGAAGATTTGGTACTTCTGGTTCTGTACATAGTTGCCGGGGATGCCCCGTGTCTTGCGGCGCAACTCGTCCCGTTCTTTTTTACCCATGGGAAAATAATAACCCGTGAACTCACGAGGAGCTCACGGGCTACTAGGTGTGGATGTTATTTACAAGTTGGCAGCGGATCTTGCTGCATCGACCATCTCACGTGTGAAGTACGTGATGTCCGTTAGGGCGTGCCGTTCTATATTTTTACCCGCATACACCCAACTCTCCGCGCCGCCAAAGAACGCTGAGCTGTGATCCGTTCCAACTTCCCAACAATCTTTCTTTGTGCGGGCCGTTGAAATTTCAAATACATAGATTCGGTCATGCCGTTGCAACTCCATGCCAACTATCTTGCCGTCTTCGTATTTGTAGTGTGGGTGGTCAAGCAGTCGAAACCACATAAAGTTCATGGCATCCGCGGGTGTGCTTGCCGCGTAGATTCCAAGATTGGATTTCAACCCCTCGCCGTTTATATCCGTGAAGACACATTCGGGCGCTGCGTGATACAACTTCGCTGGAACTCTCATTCCGTCACCAACTCTGTGCGAACCGCTTCATACACCTCGTTGTATTTCACGAGCCTGTCCATATCTTCGGCAAAGCACGCCGTTGCGTATCTGATAAGTTCGTCATCAGACTTCGGCTTCAATTCTTCCTCGCCGTCAAAATAATCATCTTCGTCAAATACAAATTCAATTTTGGTAATAACTTTGCGTCCCATCACTCACCGTCCTTTGGGCAATCCGTATATACGGACTCGCCGTCTTCGCAAGTGCAGAACCCAAACAGTTCTACTTGCGAGCCGTGATTCAGATCCGCGAGCTCGCCCCACGACATCACAACATCTTCGCCATCTTCGACTAGCCGCTGTCCCTTGCCTGTTCCCAAGCCAACACCGTTATTATCGAAGTGTGGTTCACACATATTTGCCCACGGGCCGTAAATTGTCATGCCGTCGAACCGTGCTTTCTCATCACAGAAATCGCACTTAGGTAATGCCGCTACTTTTGTAATAGTAGACATGGGTGTCCTTTCGTCATTTTAATAAGAGCGGTTGCTCTAGAAACTATTGTATATCTTCCCTGTCAAAATAGCAAACCGCGCCGATAAAGAAAATAATCCCGATAACCACATATATCAGCGGGTTGATAAAGAGGGTAACGCTGGTCAGTGCAGCAGCCGCTAACAAGGAACGAAAAATATTCAAACCTGTGTGGTGCCTAGCTACCAGAAAAACTCCGACGGGCCAGAGAGCAGATCCCAGAACCAACATCCAAATAATTACATCTTGGTCGCCGTACGGATCGTTGTCGAGGTCATCACGGATTCTGGTTGCTTGCCAAAGTATTAACGTCTCTATCATGCCGTCGATTCTATTATAAATTTTTTATCTGCGCAAGTCATCAGTGGTCAGTGTTCGGTCAGTGTTCAGTCAGCTGCGTGCCGCTTAAAAAGTTATTGGGAAGTCGCAGGTCTTCGGGCCCGATCAGATCAAAAATTTTTACCCCTGAAGCTGGCCAGCTGCCAGGCTAGAAAAAAGTTATTTTGAAGTTGACCCTCTGAAGGGCCCTTTTTAGTTTCTCAGCCCCTCGGTTGAGAAACCTAATCCTACTAGGCTTGTCAAGTTTTGTCAAGACCAATACGTAAGTTGTTTGCAAGTCCGAGCTGTCCGCCTTCTGGGGGGTAAAAATTATTGATCTGGCGGCGGGCCGTCATCTCAAGTTGTTTGGATGTTGACGGTGATCGACAGCTACAGCTCGCCGTATCTTCCTGTACTTTTTGCGTGAGCAGTAAAATCACCAGGCCGCTTCAGCTTGGCAAAGTTATTTGGAAGTTGGATCTGATCTTAAGCTGCAGCTTAAACCTCCCTGCACTATTACCGTTGTAATTTAGGTGTAAATTACTATGCGTATTACCGTGTGTATATGCGTGCGGCTTATGCGCGAGCCGTTAGTATTAAATGATGATTCAGATATACGCACACGCCGACCCGTCAGGTGACTGGGGACTCCACCACCTATTACCAGCGCTCGCCGCTTTGAGTGGCACCGTTGGTATGTACCTCGTTCTGGGGCGTGCCGTTATTCGGAAGTGGGTTCGGCGGGCCGCTGAGTTGTTGCGCAGCTTTTACACACGCCGTCCGCATTAAGTTCCTCGCCGCACCAGAAGCAATCCGCTTTGGCTTTGGGGGTAAAAAAATCGCTGAAGGTGCTCACAGCAGGTCATCCATTAAAGACACGCCGTCTTCAGGCACGGGCTCTTTCGTGCAGTCGCCCTCTCGTATTCCCATGCCGTCCTCCGTTCTACTTGACAAACCGTTAATTACTAACTATGCTAGCACCTAGCATAGTTTAGTAATTAACTCCAAGCGCTCGCCGATTTCTCGGGTTTAATGTTGAGCAAGCCGTTTACTAATTCAGCAGCCTCATTAGCGCGAGCCGTTACTCTGATGTGCTCGTCCCGTGTGCGGGCCAGCTTAATGTCATTCTCGAGCCGCTCTGCGTGGAGCTGTGCTAATTCTAAAAGTTGTTCCGTTGTCATCGTAGCTCGTCGAGCTCCTCGTCTGAGATGGTAGGTTGTTCGGATGTTGGTGTAGCTGCTGTCTGGGGGGTAAAAATTTTAGGCTGATCCGCTTCCAACTCCAGAACAACTTCCGCTTCTTTTTCGTCAGTGCGATCAACGAGCTCGCCTTGAATGATGCTGGCTCCTGCTTTCAAACGGGCAAGCCGTTCAGCAATAATCTCAGCGGGTGTACGGGCATCCTTTAACTCCACGCCGAGGTCAATCTCCATACCAGCACGAATACCAGCACGGTCAAGAATCTCTGTCGCCGCTTTAAGTTTGACGGGTTCGGAGACGGCGTTCTCCATTAACTCCTCGAGTTTATCCACAGCGTAGGGGGCAGACTGCATTAACTTCTTGCGTGCCCGTTCGATGTCCGCGCCCGTCTTCTTGTTGGCTCCAAGGTGGAGGCGACACAAGCCGTCATCTTTGATGCGGCCTGATGACCACAACATACAACGGATACCTTCAGAGGTATGTGCACGACAACGGACGGGTAGCGCTTTCGGCGCTCGCTTCGCCGTTGACGGGCCACCATCTTCCTGCTCTTTTAAGTAGGCGCGGGTCGCGCCGAGTACCCAAGGCGGAACGAGTTTGCAAGCCTCTGAATCCACAACGAGATCCAGACCCGTTAAGTAGTCGGAGTTATTCTGAAGTGGTTCAGTGAGAAGGGCCCTCTTGCTGGAGAGCGACATGAGACGCCGCTCTTTCATCTGTTCGACGGAGCGGGCTTCGATTAACCCAGTCGGGTGTCCGTTCTCTGTATAGACGGGGACCCACTGGAAATGGTGTTGCCGCAAAAGGCTGCGGTTCTCATACGTATCTTCGACAATGCCGCGGTCATGTTCGATAAATCCATATTCGGACAAATCGGGCCGCATGTCGACAGGAGTGTCGATGAGCGGATCATTCGGCTCCTCGACACCCCCGTCATCAAAAAGTTGGAGGTCAGTCAAAATTTTTACCCCCAGCTATTCTTCGATGCCGAGATGTACCCTTAGCTCTGTTCTCTTAGCCGCTAGTTGATCGGCATAATAAAGCTTCTCCGTCTTGGTTCGATACTCTGCGTTTCTCATTAGAGTAATCAAAGCCTCAATCTCAGCTTTAAGGCTGAGCTCTTTTTGGACGTGAGCTTCTAGCTCCTCTGGTGTCATTGGCATTTGAAAGTTATTCCTTTGTTAGGACTTCTTCTTAGCTGGAGCCTTTTTTGCTGGGGCCTTTGCCTTTGCTACTTCGGCTTCAATTTTCTTGGTTACTTCTGCTGCAGCAACGGTTGCGATTCGCCCGAAAGCTGGGTCCTTTTTGTTCATCCAACGAAGGGCTGTTGGGATGACGGATGCCCAGAGTGCGTTGGCTACAAGGAGCCATTCGCCAGAACCGAAGTCAAGTGGGGAGCCCACTCCACTGGTCTGGCTGACAATCATTACTGCGCCGATGACCTGACCTGCGAGGTTACGGAGGTAGGACTCGAGTGCTGCTTTGTTCATCGATGTATCTCTCTAAGTAGGGTTTTTTAGTTTCTACTTGGTATACAAAATAACACAGATGGTCGAAAAGTTTTTTTCAAAAATGGTGTGAAACACACGCTCTTTATAAACAAAATTTTGGGTCAAAAGTCTGAAATGAGCGTAAATCAATGGGTTTGAAACGGTTGGACGGCAGCGTGAAATGGGTGAATAAAAAGTGATTCTAGTCGGCGTGTCGGACTAAAAATTAAGCTAACACTGCCAAAAGCAGAAGTAGGACTTGCATTATCTCAGACCAAGCAAGAAGAAAGAATTCAACCAAGGAAGTCCTCCTTTCTGCTGTAGAAACTACTTATCAAGAAACTTTTCCAACTTCTCAATGAGACGACCACTGTCCTTGAAAAATTGATTTCTACTTGAAGACACGTCAAGTTCTTTTTGAAGAGACCATCCACCTGCTCTAGCAATTCTTAAGGTAGTAATTGCTTCTTCTCGAGTCAGGACGACTTCACCGTTTTTACTCATCGGGGGTGTCTTCTTTTTCAAGAATAGGCAGTTGCTTCAAGAT
>JACCDW010232278.1_pt1 | contig 27898 bp, 21 predicted proteins | sample 7449781 | NCBI WGS metagenome assembly JACCDW01 (sample SAMN15323449, study PRJNA562643) | freshwater metagenome | isolation source: river surface water | place: USA:Blue River Watershed | collected 2017-08-18
ATATCGCCGAATTGAGAGAAGATATCCTCCATGTTCATTCCTTGGCCTCCATATCCACCACCAGCTGCACCGCCCATTCCAGGATGACCGAAACGGTCGTATTGCGCCTTCTTTTGGCTATTGCTTAATACTTCGTAAGCTTCAGCAGCTTCCTTGAATTTCTCCTCAGATTCTTTGTCATCTGGGTTTTTATCGGGATGGTATTTGACAGCCAATTTTCGGTAAGCCTTTTTGATTTCCTCTTCGCTTGCCGACTTGCTAACGCCTAATACCTCGTAATAATCTCTTTTTTGAGCCATTGTTTGATTAATTTCCTACCACCACTTTTGCAAAGCGAATGACTTTTTCGTTTAATGTATATCCTTTTTCCAATACGTCTAGCACCTTGCCTTTGTCTTCATCGGTAGGAGCTGGGTATTGCGTGATGCAATCATGAAAATCAGCATTGAAAACTTCCCCTTTAGCAGGTAATTCTTTCAAGCCTTTGCTTTGTAAGGTTGAAACAATTCCCTTGAAAATCAATTGAATACCCTCTGAAATTTCACCTTCTGGCGCATTCGCCAAAGCACGTTCGTAATTATCGATGCTAGGCAATAAGTCGGTGATTAATCCGGATGCCGCCGTTTGCAATAATTCTATACGTTCTTTGGCTTTATTTTTTCTGAAATTTTCGAAATCTGCATAAAGAAGCAAGTATTTCTTTTTCATCTCCTCTAACTCATCTGGCGCAGCCTGCTCTTCTGTTGGCGTCTCTTCTGTCTGTGTTTCTGCAGTAACATCCTGCTGGTTTTCGTCTGCTAATGGCTGTTCGTTCTCTTTCTTTTTCATAAGGCAAAATTAATATGCTTTTTGGCTACACAAATTATAGACCAAAAAGTATTTTCTGACAGTTTGGCATAAATTCATACAGCTTCGTAATTTTATGGCACATGAATCAGACAGCTTCTTCAAACGCCCAAGTCATTAAACAATTAGCCCAGCAGCACGGCTTTGCTTTTTGTGGAATTTCAAAGGCGGATTTTTTAGAAGCGGAAGCGCCCCATTTGGAAAAATGGTTAAGCCAAAATATGCAGGGTGAAATGGGCTATATGGCTAATCGTTTTGATAAGCGTTTGGATCCCCGATTGTTGGTCGACGGCGCCCAAACCGTTGTTTCACTTGTTTATAATTATTTTCCTTCGGCTGAATATCAGCCCCTTTTTGATTCGTTTAAGGTATCAAAATATGCTTTCGGTGAGGATTATCATCGTGTTGTCAAGGATAAAATGAAGCTTTTGTGGGATGATTTACAAAACAGGTTAGGGGAGATTCAAGGACGGATGTTTGTTGATTCTGCTCCTGTGCTCGAAAAAGCGTGGGCAAAAATGTCAGGCATAGGCTGGGTAGGGAAAAACGCTAATCTCATTATTCCCAAACAAGGTAGCTACTATTTCATCGCAGAATTAATCATTGACTTGCCAGCTACCCCAGATGGTCCTATACGCGATTTTTGTGGTACCTGTACGCGCTGCATAGATGCCTGTCCCACGGAGGCGATTACTCCCTATGTCGTGGATGGTTCTAAATGTATATCCTATTTTACGATTGAATTGAAAGAGAATCTTCCCATTCAGTTGAATAAAGGGTTTGAAGATTGGATTTTTGGTTGTGATATTTGCCAAGATGTTTGTCCATGGAATCGACATGCCAAAGCGCACAATGAGATTCGATTCGAACCCAAAATGGAATTTTTGGGATTAACACAGGCCGACTGGGAGGATCTGTCCGAGGAGCTTTTTAAAAATTTGTTTCAATATTCTGCCATTCGGAGGACGAAACTAGGTGGCATTCGCAGAAACATTGCTCATGTAAAAAAAATGAGGTCATGAATATCATGACCCCTTTTTGCAAATTAAACCCTAAAGTGATTTTCTTGGTATAAATTGTAGCGCAAGTTCATGGCTACCCTTATCGTTTTCGTTTATGAGTTGAGCTGCCATTTCTCCCATTCGAATCGGTTGATTCGATAATACAGAAATGCCTCCCACCAATATTTCTTTAAAATGAGAATCGTTGAATGCGATAAGTCCCACTTGTTTTCCTATTTCTAATTGATTTGCTTCTGCGTATTTGATGGCCCGAACCAAATCTTGGTCGTCTAGGGTGAAATAAATTACCCCATCACGCACATCATCCGTTTCGAGGCCATCCAATACTTGAAAATCCAATCCATGGGATTCGCAGAATTCACTACATCCATTGATTAGTGCGGGGTCGAAATAATCTTCTTCCGAGACAACTAATTTAAATGAATGGTACTTATTAAACAGGTTTAGTTGGTTTTCTAATAAAGCAATTAATTGCGCTTTCGGCTGAGTCACGATACTTGCGTGTGCATGCGAAATGCTATTAAAGTTTTGATCCAATAAAATCAATCGATCTCCCGATATCTTTTTTAGACATTTAATATTCTCCTCCTCTTCCTCAATCAAATGGGGCATGATAACATAATAATGGTAATTGCCCAATTGCTGAGACATAATCTCCTGAAATTGACTGGTTTTGTATTGATAAGTATAAATGTCAACCATGACGTTTTTACCTAAAGATTCACAAAATGAATCGAAAACGACTTTGTTGGTATTTGTAATTTTGCCAACCAAAAACAAGACTTTGGTTTTTGATTTTACTTTGGCATCTGAAATAAAATAACCTTTGCGAAAAATGGATGTGATAACCCCCATTTTATGCAATTCCGTATAGGCGCGTTCAACAGTATCTCGCGATAAATAGCATTCCTCAGACGCTTCATTGATGGAAGGTAATCGTTCACCGGGTTTAAGTTCTCCCATCTCAATATCTCGTAGTAACGAGTTAATGAGTTGTTGGTATTTCGGCAACTTATTGTCGGCATTCTTAGCAGAAAATGAAATAAATGTTTTGACCATGACTTTACCTGAATAACTCAAATGCTTCAATTTTAAAGCAGTACAAATTTACTCGTCGGTTCTTATATGAAATGGGACAAATCTTACAAATACATGGATATATCTTGCAAAAAAGGTCGTTTGATATACATGTACTTAGATTATTATCGCTTACGACCGCATAAATCCGCAAGAACTCTGTCAAATATTTTCTATTTTAGCTATTCGTATGAGACCATCTTTGAAACACCTATTGCTTTTTTTTCTGCTTAGCCTGAGTCAAATGACTAAGGGACAAGTTGCGCAACGGTTTGAACGACTAAGTACAGTATCAGGATTATCTCAAAGCACAATCATTAAAATCATTCAAGATCGGAGGGGCTTTTTGTGGTTTGCAACCGCGGATGGTTTAAACCGATATGATGGTCATTCCTTTGTCGTCTATCGTCATGATCCGGGAGATTCCAATACCCTGAGTGGCAGCGATATTTCAACTGTCCTTGAAGATACGGACGGGAATTTGTGGGTAGCTGCTAGAAGTTCAGGTTTAAATAAACTCGATTTAAAGACCGGGAAAATTACACGTTTTACGCATGGTCCTAAAGGTATTGATTTTTCTTCATTGACAATTTCTTCCCTCTTAAATGTGGGGAAACATCGCGTATTTGCTTCTGTTCTCGGTGTAGGTTTATTGGTTTTTGATTCGCAAAAAAACACCTATTTGCCAGAAGAATCCGAGTTGAAGAATCCTTTGATTAAAGATGTTGTTCGCTTGTATAAACATTCAAATGGCTCCATTTGGATGGGAACTCGAACAGGCCAATTGATTTCGTATGTGGGCAAACATAATTTTATCCCCTTTGATTATTCTGGTAAAACTTACGCAAGTAATTTCAGGGTTCGGGCATTGTTTGAGGCGAAAAATGGCGATATGCTCATAGGTACAGAAGGCAAGGGGATTTATAGATTCAATACGCAGAATCAACAATTTAAAAATGTTTTTTACCAGTCGGCGGAACCATTAAGCCGACAAAACATTGTGACATCTTTGGTACGTGATGCTACGGAAAATTTATGGATTGGTACTGATAATGGGGTTTACACCTTAAAAGGGGAAGATTTTAAGCAAGTTCGTCACATCCCTTCAAATCCAGATCCTGATTTAGGAATCAGTTCTTTTTCAGTCATGAGTATGTTAACTGATTCAAATAAAAATACCTGGATAGGGACCTGGGAAGCAGGATTGAATATTAGTTTTTTTCAAAAATCGAGGTTTTCCGTACTGCGTTATAAACCCAATACATTTCAAGGATTATTGAGTAATAAAGTGACCACTTTGAGCGCTGGGAATGAACGTGGGGTATGGGTCGGTAGCAATGTCGGGTTATCCTTTTTTGATCATAAAACGGGCAAGGTGGAGCATATGATTAACCAAGCCTTAATTAATAAACTCAATGTAACGACGGGTTTTGATGTCAATCTATTGCAAGCCATGTCGGACGGTTCCGTTTGGGTAGGTGTATGGGGCAAAGGATTGTATCATTTTAGTCCTCCAAGTGATTTGAAGTCCTATCCCTATCGAATCGGAGAGGCTGGGACGAATTTAACTTCTATTGAGTTAGACCAAAATCGATTGCTCTTAGGGACTCAAACCAAAGGCTTATTAGCTTTTGATTTGAAAGAAAAGCGTTATTATAATCCATTCGGCGATTTTAGTGCGAAAGTATTAAGGAATCAAAATATCAATAGCATCCTTAAGAGTTCAGATGGTTTAATCTGGGTCGGTACCACAGTTAATGGCGTATATGTATATAATCCGTTTTCAAAAAAAGTGGAACACTTGGAACGTAATAATTCCCCCACCAGCCTTAAATACAATCACATTACTTGCATTAATCAGGATCGTCAAAAACGGATTTGGGTATTAACGAACGGAGGAGGATTGCACTTGTATCTAGGAGCTGGCAAAGGTTTTCGTGTGTTTACCGTTGCCGACGGGCTAGGAAGTAATACCTTACGTGGCATGGAGGAGGATAAGAAGGGAGATTTATGGCTGACGACAAACGGTGGTATTTCGAAAATGAATGCGAAGAATTTCAAATTTGTCAATTATGATGATGTAGATGGTTTACAAGGAAAAGAATTTATCATCACGGCTCATGCCAAAAACAAAAATGGTTGGTTGTTTTTTGGAGGGGTTAATGGCTTAAACTATGTAAAATCAGATAGTTTGCGGATGCGTTTGGATGTGCCAAATGTGTATTTGACTGGACTTAAAATATTCAATAAATCAGTACTTGTGGGTGCTGAAAATTCGCCATTAACAGTTGATTTGCCGGATTTGAAGACCCTAGTACTTCAACCCGATCAATCGGTATTTAGCTTGGATTTTGTGGCCTTGGAATACCAAAGGCCAAAAAATAATCGATATGCCTATTATTTAGAGGGGTTTGATAAAGAATGGAATTTTGTTGGTACGCAGCGGACAGCGACCTATACCAACTTAAGTCCTGGATCTTATGTATTTAAGGTGAAGGCGACGAATTCAGATGGCGTTTGGGGAGAAAATCCCGTTGAATTGCGCATCGAGGTTTTGCCACCATGGTATCGGACTTGGTGGGCTTATTTATTGTATGCCTTGGCACTAGCTGTGGTCGTATATGGTTTCATGCGTGAAATTCAAATTCGAGAGGAATTTAAGACCGACATTCGCTTAAAAGAAATTGAAAAGGAACGTATCCGGGAATTGGAGCAGATTAAAACCTCCTTTTTTACGAATATTTCACATGAATTGAGGACACCATTAACCTTGATTATTAGTCCCATCGAGAAGTATTTCTTAAAAAATGCTTCGATGCCCAAAGAACAAGTGGGACGTTTGCAATCCATTCATCAAAATGCACAGAAATTATTGCGTTTGATTAACCAATTGCTTGATTTATCAAAAATTGAGGCGGGGAAACAACATCCGGTCATTGCGAAACATGACATGATAACTCAACTTGCTCATATTTTACAAGGATTTGAGAGTTATGCCCAACAAAAACAAATCAAACTTAAATATGAATTTCCGGTTGAATCGCTTTGGGTTTATTATGATGCAGATATTTTAGAGAAATGTTTGAGTAATTTATTGTCAAATGCCTTTAAACATACTCCAGAAGATGGAAAAATAGGAGTAGTATTAGAATTGGATCAAGTTTTTAAAGGGACAGAAACGCATACTCGCCGAGTTACATTACGGGTAATAGATACCGGTCGGGGAATATCTGCCGCAAATTTGCCTCATGTTTTTGATCGCTTTTATCAAATTCCAGATGCCGTTCAAATGGTAGGAACAGGAGTAGGCTTGTCGCTTTGTAAAGAGTTGATGCTGCTTCATCGGGGAGATATTCAAGTCAAAAGTCATTTAGGTGAGGGTAGTGCGTTTAGCTTAAATTTCCCTGTGGAATTAGAGGCTTTTGATCAATCGTGGGTTAGTGACATTGCCCAAAACAAGGCTATTACGTTGGAATTGCCAAATGTGAGTGCAATTGAAAAGGAAAAACCTATCTTGTTGGTCGTTGATGATCATGCTGAAATGCGGGAATTCATTGGTGGGATTTTTGAATCTCGATTTCAAGTTATCTATGCAGACCGGGGTGAGGATGGTTTAGAAAAGGCGAATACCTATTTGCCTGATTTGGTGATTACCGACTGGATGATGCCGGGAATGAGTGGAATCAATTTATGTAGAGCCCTTCGTCAAAACGCAAAAACAAATCATATTCCGATCGTTATTTTGACATCAAAAAGTTCCCAAGAGAGCCAAATAGAGGGGATGCAATCGGGTGCGGATGATTTTGTCAGTAAACCATTTAACGCTGATATCCTTGAAATAAGGGTTAATACCTTGTTGGAGGCCAAAGAGCGACTTCGCAAAAATTGGCAGAAACAAATGATCCAACAGGAATTAAGCGAAGGGAAAATGCCTATTTTTGAAGATGCATTTTTGGTGAAAGCCACGCAACTTATTATTGAGCATTTAAGTGATCCTGATTTTGATGTGGAGGACCTTGAAAGGCGACTTGATATGAGTAAAATGCAGTTATATCGCAAATTGAAGACATTAACCTCTTTGGCTGGAAATGAATTTATTCGGTCGATTCGACTTCAACAAGCCAAGATTTTATTAGAAACTACTAGTTTAAACGTTTCGGAAATAGCTTACCAAGTGGGATTTAATGACCCAGCTTATTTTACCCGTGCATTTAAAAAACAATATGGCCGTACGCCAAAATCCTTCGTCAACTCAACTCATGAAAAAAATTAGTGTTTTAGTTCTGATTATATGTGCTTCTTGGGGCTTTTTAGCGCATAAAACCTTGCAGCAAATTTCGATTTACCAATTGCCAGATGAGTTGGCCGGCTATTTTTATGCGAACCAAGACTATTTGGTCCATCAATCCGTTCGACCTGATTTGAGACGTAAAGATGACAAACTGGAGGATGCAAAGCATTATTTGGATATGGATGCCCCTATTTTTGGTAAGGATTATAAGACCTCCATTCCGCACGATTTTAAGCAGGCTGTGGCTAAATATGGTTTAGATAGTTTGCGAAAAGAAGGTTTGGTTCCTTGGGAAGTTGTTCGTGTGTATGGCCGTTTGGTTGAATCTTTTAAAGCAGAGAAGCGCGATTCAGTTTTATTTTATGCGGCAGATTTAGGGCATTATGTTGCTGATGCGCACGTTCCTTTGCATACGACACGTAACCATGATGGTCAACTGACTGGTCAAAAAGGCATGCATGTTTTGTGGGAAAGCCTCGTGCCAGAAGCACAATTACACGGCTATGCACTGAATCAGGTTTCAGGAGTTCAATACATTGCGAAGCCGCAAGATTTCATCTTTCAAATTTTATTGGAATCCCATGCTATGCTACCTGCGGTGTTTGCCGCAGAGAAAGAGGTTCGCGCTTCCTTAGGAGATGATGGATCTTTCGAAATGGTAGAGAAATACGGTCGGAAACAACGTTACTATACCAAAGCTTTTATTCAGTCATATGGAGCAAAATTAGGTGCCACGATTCCGGATCGCATGTTATTGGCATCATCACGCGTAGCTTCTTTTTGGTATTCTGCCTGGAAAGATGCCGGTTCACCTGCTTGGGTCAAACAAGATGCGCAGGTGGTGAATGCCTTGAATCAGGAAAAAGTGATTTGGAAGAAAAATGAATTGATTTCAACGAATAAATTGATTTCAATCAAAGGAAAACAAGCTGAATAAGCATGGTAAAGGTTTTATTGCTTTCGGATACGCATAGTTATTTGGATCCTCGGTTAGATGAGCACTTGAAGGAATGTGACCAAATCTGGCATGGAGGGGACTGGGGTTCTGTCGAATTAGCAGATAAATTAGCTGCCTACGGAAAACCTATCGCAGGCGTTTATGGAAACATCGACGACCGTACAATTCGAAATATGTATCCCAAAATAAAGCGTTTTCGGGTGGAGGATGTTACCGTTGCGATGACTCATATTGCCGGTGCCCCCTCAAATTACAAGCCCGATGCCTTAGAGGCATTTTCGAAGGGATTGCCCATGATTTTTGTTTGTGGTCATTCGCACATTCTGCAAGTTAAACGGGATGCGAAGCGAAATAATATGCTTTTTTTGAACCCAGGAGCTGCAGGCCAGCATGGTTTTCATGCAGAACAGACAGCGCTTCGATTTAAGATTGAAGGTGCGCGGATATTTGACATGGAAGTCATTCAAATGCCACGAATTAAGGTAAAATTAACCGCAGAGGAAGCTAAATTGCTGTAATTTTACTTTTTACGCTGGCGGGGTATATGGGACGCCGTTGCGTACCTCAATTTAATCCTTTTTTACTTCAAAAGACTGATAATTTTCAAATACGGACCCCTGTTGGTACGATTTCAAGATCCATCCACCTCCTACAACATCGTCTCCTTCATAGAAAACAGCCGCCTGACCTGGTGCTATGCCACTCACGGCTTCATGAAAATCCACTTTGATTTTATCAGAAAACTGATGAATAACAGCATCCGTCCCCGCATCCTTATAGCGAACCTTTGTTAGAGTCTCAAGGCCTTCGGCGGGAATTTCTGCATATTTTTGCAAGTTTAATTGGCCTACCCACATACCCGACCGATTCAAATCCTCGATTTGGCCTATAACCACCTCATTACTTTCCTTGCGGATTTCAATCACATAGGCTGGAAAACCAAAAGCCTTGCCTAAACCTTTTCTTTGACCAACCGTGTAAAAAGGATAGCCTTCGTGTTTTCCAATGACCTTTCCATTAACATCCACAAAATTTCCGCCAGCGACTTGTTCTTCTAATTCTGGTAAACGTCGCTTCAAGAATCCTCGGTAATCATTGTCGGGTACAAAACAAATCTCGTAGCTTTCCGACTTATTGACTAAGTCTACAAATCCGCGTTCAGTGGCCATATCCCGAATGCGCGCTTTTGTGAGTCCTCCTAAAGGTAGAATGGTGCGAGCCAAACTCGATTGCGAAACGCCCCAAAGTACATAACTTTGATCTTTTAGAACATCTACACCTTTGGAAATCACATGCCGACCGCCTTCTTCACGAATTTGTGCATAATGCCCCGTCGCAATGAATTCGCAACCTAATTGGTCTGCCCTACGTAACAAGGCATCCCATTTGATATGCGTATTGCACATGACACAGGGATTTGGGGTCCGCCCATCTACATATTCCTGCGTGAAATAATCGATAACTGAATCGCCAAATTCTTCGCGGATATCTAAAATATAATGTGGGAATCCTAAGGAAACCGCAATATGTCTGGCATCATTGATTGAATCCAAAGAGCAACAGCCTGTTTCCTTTTTATCTCCACCAGAACTTGCATAGTCCCAGGTTTTCATGGTCATCCCGATGACCTCATATCCTTGTTCGTGTAACAAAACAGCTGCGACTGAGCTGTCGATTCCGCCGCTCATAGCGACTAATACTCTTCCTTTTGATTTCATATTCTATTACAGGTTCAAGGCCTGCCGAAAATTTCCTGCAAGTTAGGATATATTTTCCTGAAAGCGTAGTTTTGTTCTTGCGTCTAAGCATGAAAAAACCCTATGTTAAAAACTCTCGTTAAAGTTTCTGCCATTACCAACTTGTCTGATGCACGCTATTGTGCTGGGATGGGTGTCGATTTGTTAGGTTTCCCTCTGGAACAAATTCACTTGGAAAAATTTACGGAAATACGAAATTGGTTAGCGGGAGTTCAGATTGTGGGGGAGTTTTCTACGCATCAGGCGGAAGAAATTAAGGCCAAAGTAGCTGAGTATCAGCCTGATTATTTAGAAATCGATACAAAGGTTAATTTAGTCGCCATTCAAGATATTACGATTCCTAAGATATTACGTGTCAACATTGATACAGATAACCTGCCTGCTGTTTTTGCAGCCTCTGCACCTTATGTGAGCCAATTTTTATTGGTGGGAGATAGTCCCGAATCACTGCAAGGCATGGAAGGTTCTGTGGAAATTTGGTCAGCGCAATATCCGATTATATTGGGATTGGAAATTCCTGAATCTGACCTAGATGAATGGATTGAACAAAGCTCGATCAAAGGAATTGGCCTCCTAGCTGGAGATGAAGATCGTCCAGGTTTTCGGGATTTTACGGATTTAATGAATATCTTAGAAAAATTAGAAACTGAATAAATTATGTTCCAAAAGATTCAACAGATCTATTCGCTTAGTAAATCCAAATTAAATCAGGGTCTACTATTCCTGTGGAGCATGCTAGTAAAGGGTGCTCGAAAGCTTTTGGGACAAAAGCAATATAAGCGTTTGGAGGATGTGTGTAATCAAGTTTTAGGCTTATATGCCGAGAAACGTGATCAAGTTCAAGCGTATTATGATGCAAGAGTCGATAAAAATTCCCCTTATTATAAACCGATTGTTCGAATTTGGCGAATAGCAGGCAAAGCGGTTTTATACACGTTGATTTATTTGTTCGTCATTGAAACGAATATATTTTGGTTGACAGGTCAAATGCCAAGCGTTGATGATTTGCAAAATCCCAAATTATCTCAAGCATCAGAAATTTATTCTGCGGATGGTGTATTATTAGGCAAATATTTTGCTGAAAACCGTACTCCGATTCGTGATTATAAATTAATTTCTCCCTACCTCGTAAAAGCACTCGTAGCGACAGAGGACTCCCGTTTTTATGAGCACACCGGGATCGACTTTCAAGCCTGGGCAGGAGTGGCTGTAGGCATAATAAAAGGCGGTGATCGTGGGGGCGGAAGTACAATTTCCCAACAATTAGCTAAGAATTTATTTAAAACGCGTACAAAGAAAAGCTTCACAAAAACGGGGCTTTTGGGTTATATACCAGGATTGAGTAAGTTGATTTATAAGACTAAAGAATGGGTCACAGCTATTAAACTAGAGCGTTTTTATACGAAAGATGAAAGCATACTTTGGTATTTGAATACAGTGGATTATGGAAATAATGCCTATGGGATTAAAGTAGCAGCAAAAACCTATTTTAATACTTCGGCAGATAGCTTAACTATTCAAGAAGCAGCGATTTTGGTCGGACTTCAGAAAGCGACAACTACCTACAATCCGAAGCGTTATGACGGCAAGCCTTTGGCAGAAAATAAAGCCTGGAAGCGCCGGAATGTTGTTTTATCTCAAATGGTGAAAGCGGGTTACCTCAAGCAGAGTGAGTATGATTCATTAGCGCCTATGCCAATTGTTCTTCACGAAAATGAGGAATCTCCTTATGATGGAACAGGTAATTATTTCAAAGTGGCTGTTGCAAAATTTATTCAAGACTGGGCGAAAGCGAATGATATGGAAATTGATCTTTATCGCGATGGCTTGAAAATCATGACGACGATTGATTCTCGATTGCAATTGCATGCGGAGGAAGCCGTCGAAGAAGGGATGCGTAGTACACAAAAATCATTTGATAATCATTGGACTGGCCAAAATCCCTGGGTTGACGAAACGGGAAAGGAGATTCCGGGATTTATTGATTCTGTTGCAAAGCGGACGGAATATTACAAGTCTTTGGTTCGTCGATATCCAAATAATATGGATTCCGTTTGGTATCAAATGAAAAATGTGAAACGCAAGATGTGGGTTTACTCTCGGAATACGCTCGGGGAAGAAGAGCAGACGATGAGTGCGATTGATTCGATCAATTATTATAAGCGATTCTTGCAAGCTGGGATGATGACGATGGATCCATATACGGGGCATATCAAAGCTTGGGTAGGCGGTTTAGATTTTAAATATTTTAAATATGATCACGTAAAGCAAAGTAAACGGCAAGCGGGTTCAACTTTTAAGCCCTTTGTTTATACGGCTGCGATTGATGGGCCACGTGATTTGGCGCCTTGCTTTACCGTGGAGGATTCTCCCTACTCATTGGAAATTGAAGAAAATGGTGAGAAAAAAATATGGAGCCCGCACAATGCGGATGGGACATTTTCTTATAGCATGATGCCTTTAAAACGAGCATTGGCTAAATCCGTGAATACCGTGACGGCCCGATTAACAAATGAGTTTGTAGGACCTGATACGGTGGCGTATTATGCCAAAAAGATGGGTATCAAAAGCCCTTTAAAGGCAGTCGCTTCGATTGGTTTGGGTTCGATTGATGTTTCGCTTTATGAAATGATCGGGGCATATTCAGCCTTTGTCAATGAAGGTATCCACGTGGACCCCATGTTGGTAACTGAAATTAAAGATCAAAACGGAAAGGTGCTTGTCAACTTTGAACCACAAGCTGAACGGGTTATCAAAAAAGAATCTGCACAATTAATTCGCTATATGTTGGAGGGTGTTATTCACGAAGGAGGTACAGCTAGTTCACTCTTGTGGGGAGACGGTGCGGTATTATTACCCGAAGGCAATAATCGTTATGCACATAATTTTGCGGGTAAAACGGGTACGACTTCGAATCATTCGGATGGGTGGTTCATCGGGATGACACAAAACCTGATTTCCGGTGTTTGGGTTGGGGGAGATGACCGATCGATTCACTTCCGTTCCGGTGCCTTGGGAGAAGGATCAAAAACAGCCATGCCGATTTACAAACGATTTATGATTAAGGTGGTCAAAGATCCTTTGTTGGCCATGTATAAACCGACCCCATTTGATAAATTGGATAAACGTGTTGTGAAGAAAGATTTTGATTGTGGAGGAGGAACGAGCATATTGCCCGATTCGTTACAAGTCTCTGATTCGGAATTAGACTCATTAAACGCCTTAATGGGAGAACCAGAATCGACTTCCGATTCGATTACTTCGGTACCTAATTAATATGAATAAAGAGCAAATAGAAGCCTATTTTCGCGATCTGCAAGATCGTATTTGTCTTGGAATTGAAGCAGCCGATGGAAAGGGAAAATTCCGAGAAGACCTTTGGACGCGTCCAGAAGGAGGCGGAGGAAGAACCCGTTTGATTGAAAATGGTTCGATTTTAGAAAAGGCGGGTGTGAATTTCTCAGCCGTTTCAGGACCCTTGCATCCTAAAATGGTCACGAGCTTAAATGTGACTGAAGAAGTTGAATTCTTTGCAACGGGCGTTTCCATTGTCATGCATCCAATTAGCGCATGGGTTCCCATCATCCACATGAATGTTCGCTATTTTGAATTAAGTAATGGTCAATCATGGTTTGGAGGCGGAATTGATTTGACACCCCATATCATTATTCCGGAACAGGCGAAGTGGTTTCACCAACAAGTGAAGGCATCTTGCGATGGTTTCGGGGCGGATGTTTATGCCAAGTACAAGACCTGGGCGGATGATTATTTTTTCAATACCCATCGCAACGAAACCCGCGGAATTGGCGGCATATTTTTCGACTACCTAAAAGAGGATAAAGCGAAGACTTTTGATTTTGTGAAGTCGGTCGGGGAATCCTTTGTCCCGATTTACAGCCATTTGATGCAAACGAATGCGGATAAACCTGTTAATGAGCAAGAGCGTAATTTCCAATTATTACGTCGAGGCCGTTACGTTGAATTTAATTTGGTACACGACCGAGGTACCAAGTTTGGTTTGGAGACAAATGGTCGGACAGAATCGATCTTAATGAGTTTACCACCTTTGGCAGCATGGGAATATATGTATGACGCGGAGGGCTATCCGGAAGGAAAACAAACCCTGGACTTATTGAAAAAAGGAATTGATTGGTTAGCATAAAAAAAGGTGAGGATGTTGTTCCTCACCTTTTTTGTTTATTTCGTTTCTTCCCAAACAATTTCGAGTCCTTTGGGTGTCATGAGTAGGACGCGTGTAGGAGAGGGTAATAAGACTAATCTAGCAGCAGCGGCCGGATCTTTGATCCATTCTACTTCTACTCCTTCTTTTTTGCTGATTTCAACTTCTCCATCTGCTGTTTCCACAAATTTCTTTGCTAAGTAGGCCGTAGGCAACAATACATCTGATTCAGGGCAATGCTTTAGGTGAACTTTTTCCAGGATTTCTTCTAATTGGTCACCATATTTTTCATTGAAATCATCTTCCAAATCATGCAATAATTCCTCTACGTCATCGTAGGTTTCATCGGAATATGACAATTTACTTAATTTCAATCGTTGCTCTAAGATGGCAATCATTGCCTGGTCAATCGTATTCATGTTGATTTTTAATTTTTGCTGAACAAAGATAGGGCTTTTAGTCAAAAGGCGTGGCTCTTTGAACCCCCGATTTTTGAAAAATATTGCCTTGTTGGATATAAAGTCCACTTTCAAAATTATTCGTGTACAATTGACCCGTTCCTAGTCCTTGTGGTAAGGGATTATTAAAGGATGCAGTAAACTGAGCAATGGCCTGTAAACCAATGTTTGATTCCAGTGCAGATGTGATCCACCACGAGATTCCTTGGGCCTCAGCTGCTTCAATCCACTGTTTAGTCGCATGAAATCCACCCAATAAACTTGGTTTCAAAATGATATAAGGTGGCTTAATGACTTCGAGTAATTCTTTCCTATTTTCAATTCCTATCAATTCTTCATCCAATGCAATTGGAATAATGTTTTGTTCACATAAGTTATGCATTTCTTCCCATTGCCCCGACTGAATGGGTTGTTCGATGGAATGTAAATCAAAAGCAGCGAGTCGCTCGAGTTTCCCCCTTGCTTCTTTCGCTTTAAATGCTCCATTAGCATCTACCCGAATGCTTAAATCATTCGAAGTATAGCGTGATCTAATTTCTCTTACTATTTCGATCTCTTGTTCAAAATCGATGGCGCCAATTTTTAATTTTAAGCAGTTATAACCTGCGGCTAATTTCGCATCGATTTGCTCTCGCATAAATGCCGTATTCCCCATCCAAATTAAACCATTGATGGGTATAGGTATTTCTTTTGTTGAAAAAGCATTTTCAAAATACTGACCATTTCCCTCTTGCATCCAATCCAACAAGGCCATTTCTAAGGCCATGCGTAAAGAAGGATATTGGAATGGGATGTTTTCAAGGAAAACGGGTATTGCTTCGAGCGATTCCGGTAGTTTAGGTAAGTTATGAAGGATTGTTTGAAAACTCACTGAGCAATCCTCTTCAAACTCCGGACTTAAGCCCCGAAGAGGACCTGCCTCACCGATTCCCGTTCGACCATCTTGAGAAATTTGAATAAAGTAACTTGTTTTTTGTGTCAAAACACCGCGGGAGGTACCTGCTTCAAAATGGAAGTGGAGCTTATGAGATTTCATTTGAATCATGCCTGCAAGTTATTATTTTCTATTGAATTGTTTATTTAGTAGTTTTAAGGAATGATTAAACGCTTTGCATTTTATTGGTTATCCAAGCTTTTTGGGATGATGACCGCCTTCCGCAATTATCTATATGATCGCGGATTTTTGGATTCAAAGCATTTTGAAAAGCCTACGACTATCGTGATTGGTAATTTAGCGGTAGGCGGAACTGGCAAAAGTCCATTTGTGGCATATTTAGTTCAACATTGGCCATTTCAAGAACGTATTGGGATTTTGAGCAGGGGCTATGGCCGTAAAACGAAAGGATTTAAACGCGTTGAAATACATTCAACGGCTTCTGAGGTGGGTGATGAACCCCTAGCCTATAAAAAGCAAATGCCGCAGATCACGGTAGTTGTTTGTGAAAAACGGGTTGTCGGTGTGGAGAAGGTGCAAAATGACGTCGATACCTTATTTTTAGACGATGCCTTTCAGCATCGTGCCATTCAAGGGGAGCTGAATTTGATTTGTACAACGTATGATAAGCCTTTTTTTACCGATAAAATGTTGCCTAATGGCCGACTGCGGGAATCGATTCAAGGAGTCAAGCGTGCGCAAGCCATTGTAGTTAATCGGTGCCCAGATACGCTTTCAGAGACGAAAAAAACGGCATTCGAATCGTTTGGATTGCCTGTTTTTTATACGCGAGTTAGCTATGGTCATCCGGTTGGCCCATATGTAACAAACATCAAGCATTGGCACCTAGTGGCCGGTATTGCCGACCCAATGCCTTTTTTTAAACAGGCAAAGCAGCTCGGTGATATTCTCAATCAAGAATCCTACGCAGATCATTATAATTTCAGCCAAGCTGATTTCCAATACTGGGATTACATCGCAAAGCAATGTCCCATTGACACGGCTATTTTAACTACACACAAGGATTTTATGCGTTTTCAAGAGCATTTAAGTGAATTTCCGACCTTGGCTGAAAAACTTTATTATTTGCCTATGCAGATGGAATTTGTTTCCAATGAATCAGAATTTTGGTCCTGGCTTAGACAAAGCCTCAAGCGCTAAACAATAATTAATTACCTTTGCGCTGTGAAAATGCGGTCAATTTATCTCCTTATTGTTTTCTTATTCCTTTCCTTGCAAGGATATGGCCAGTTTACCTCCGGGCAAACGGAGGCCTATGATCCAGCGAATGCAGGATTTCCTGATCCCAAGATGCAAAAGAAAGGGGCCCAACAAGCGTCCAATAAGTCCGGGCGTGCTGCTTTGGATGATTCAACTAAACAGATTTATGGGCCCCATACGGTACATTATTTCTTGGAATCGGATGCTGTAAATAGTGAAGTTGTTAAGCGGCAGATAGATACTTCTTTAAGCTTATTACACCGGTATTTATATCAAGAACGGGATGGTTTTTTATCAACAAATTTAGGGAACCAAGGTACTGCCTATCGGGATATTTTTACGCAAGCACCGAAAGCTTTAGGTACTCAAATGGGATATCAGGCATATATTCCCTATGCATTTCAGTCGGATCAGATTCGCTATTATCAAACCAAATCGCCTTATTCGGATGTAACTTATAATTTGGGAGCTGGTGGGCAAACAAATTTGAATTTTGCCTTTGCGCGTAACGTGGATTCCTTGTGGAATGTGGGGGTGGAAGTGCAGCGTTTGGTTGCGGATAAGAATTTAACTGACGCAGCCTTTAAATCAGGTGACCAAAGTTTAACTGGCCAATGGGGACTTTTACTACATACGAATCTCATTTCACGAAATAAGCGTTATCGTTTACTGGGACATATCAATTACTTCGATCAGGGTACGAATGATCAGGGTGGGATTAAATTAACCGAGGGCCAAACACCTGCTGCCGCCTTGAAATACATTGACAATACGGCATTATTAACGGATTCAAAATCCCAATCGAATGACCAATTTCTAAAATTGCATTTGTATCACGAATTCATCGGATTTAAGGGATTACAATTATTCCAACAATTAGATGCAGAAACACGTAAAGCTAAGTTTCGGGATTTGGGCTTTCAGACAAATTTAGCTGCAGGTTTTTATCCACGTACCTACATCAATTACATTCAAGCGCCCGAAAGCGATTCGCTTTATAACGAAAATCAGTGGCGATCTTACAGTCATAAAACGGGCATCAAAGGGATTTTCCGTCAGTTTACTTACCGTGCGCATGTTAAGCAACGCTATTGGTCGGCATATAATCCTTTGAATGAAACGACCTTAGACCGATTGGAAAATTATGCGGGTTTATGGTTACGCCAACAAATTGGCAAAAATATCGATTTTCAAGCAGAAGGGGAGTATCTACTTGGCTCAGATTATTTATTGAAGGCACAGCTGATGTCACCTTGGTTTTGGGCATCTTATCAGCGTACTTCGGTGAGTCCAAGCTTAGCGAATCAATGGGTTTATAACACCTCATATCGCTGGAAGAATGATTTTAAGAACATTGAATTCGATCAATTAGCTGGAGGAATAACGTTGAAAACGAAGCATTTTTACTTGAAACCATCCGTGACGATTCAGCGTATTGGTTCTTGGGTGTATTATGACAGCTTAGCGACAGCCACGCAAGCAAAGGAGGCGATTGCTGTTTTCCGCACATCTGTGGCATTGGGAGGTGATTTTGGCCGCTTTGAATGGCAAGCGAATGTACATGCGAATACACAAACGGGGCCAAATGTGATGCGAATGCCTAATTTGGTGGCTAATGCAAATTTGGCTTTGAATGTCCAATATAAGAAATTGCTTTATATGCAGTTTGGATTGGATGTGATTGGGCAGTCGGCCTATTATGGGGACGCGTACCAACCAGCTATCCAACAATATCATCTTCAAAATCGATATGAATTACCTGCGTTCGTACAGGTGGATCCCTATGTTTCTTTGCGGATTAATCGGGTGCGTTTGTTTTTCAAGATGGCGAATGCGACACAGGGTTTATTGACCGATAATTATTATTCGGCATATCTGTATCCTGCCATGAGTCGGGGCTTTGCCTATGGGGTAAAGTGGCTTTTATTTGATTAATTTTTGATAAGTTTGTAGGGTATTCAAAAACCTATCAAACATGAAAATGTCGAGTCGCCGTGCTTGGTTAAAAGGGATGACATTGGCCGCCCTTGGGACCGTAGCTTATTATGATTTGTCGGCCAAATCCAAACCTATGTCAATGGCCCTCAGCCTTGCTGAAGAGGATGTCCTGAATCGTTTAATTGGAGGAATTATTCCTGAATCTACGATTCCTGGGGCTCTTAGTTTGGGCGTTCCTGTATTTGTGAAAACGATGTTGAAAGATTGTTATGAGCCCAATGCCCAAACGAGTTTCCGAGCTGTTTTAACACAAATTCCAACTTTATATAAAGGGGATTTCCAACAGTCGAATGGACCAGGCTTGGAGGCCTTTTTGTTCGATTTGGAACATGGAAAACACGGTGTGGATGCGCAGAAAGCAATGACAACCTTGAAGGGTTTAACGATTCAAGGCTATGTAACGAGTGAGTATGTTATGGTCAATCATTTAAATTATCAAATGGCGCCAGGATTTTGGAATCCTTGCGTGCCGGTTAACAAATAAGCGATGGAAATTTTAAAACATGCAGAGAAGCGTACTTACGGTGCGATTGTAATCGGTTCTGGAATTGCGGGAGGATGGGCAGCCAAAGAATTTTGTGATAAAGGAATTAAGACCTTGGTGCTTGAAAGAGGCCGTAAGGTGACACATAATGAAGATTATCCAACGACTTTGATGAGTCCGTGGGAATTTGAACATCGGGGGCGTTTAACAAATGAAGAAATTGCGGCTAATCCGATTGTGAGTAAATGTTATGCATTTCGAGAAGATGCGAAGCATTTTATGGTGAAAGATGCTGAGCACCCTTATGAACAAGATAAGCCCTTTGATTGGATTCGGGGTTATCAAGTGGGAGGTAAGTCTTTGCTTTGGGCGCGTCAAACGCAGCGTTGGTCTCAATTGGATTTTGATGGTCCGGCACGTGATGGATTTGCGACGCCATGGCCGATAAATTATAAGGACATTGATCCATGGTATTCGTATGTGGAGCATTTTGCAGGTATTTCAGGCAATAAGGATGGCTTGGATTCATTGCCTGATGGCGATTTCTTACCAGCCTATGAGTTGACTTGTGTGGAAAAGCATTTCCAAACGGAAATGAAAAAACATTACAATGACCGACATGTCATTGTAGCTCGATGTGCACATTTGTCGGAGCCACGCGAAATTCACTACCAACAAGGCCGAGGACGTTGCATGAGTCGTAATTTATGTCAGCGTGGTTGTCCTTATGGAGGTTATTTTAGTTCGAATGCTTCGACTTTGCCGTGGGCTGCCAAAACAGGAAATATGACATTGCGTCCCGATTCAATCGTTGAGTCCATCATTTATGATGAGAAAAAAGGTCGGGCTACGGGTGTTCGAGTAATCGATGCCCATACGAATGAAATGGTTGAATATTATGCTAAAGTTATTTTTGTAACGGCAGCTGCATTGAATACGAATGCCTTATTATTGAATTCAACATCACATCGTTTCCCGAATGGATTAGGCAATGACAGTGGCGTATTAGGGAAATACATCGCCTTTCATAATTACCGGGCATCGCTTTCGGCGGAATATGAGGGCTATTTAGATACAAAAACGGAGGGTGCGCGGCCTACTTCAGGATATGTGCCACGATTCCGTAACTTATACAAGCAGGAGACGAATTTCTTGCGGGGTTATGCGGCGGGCATGAGTGCTGGTCGGGGAACTCATGCAGATCGTGAGTCTTTAGGGGAAAGCTTGAAACATTCCTTATTGAATCCCAAATTGAATGCGAATTGGTATGCAGGATCGCACATGATGGGAGAAACCATTCCGAAAGAAAGTAATCAGATCCGTTTAGATCCGATTAAGAAGGATGCGCATGGGTTGCCAATTATGCACATGGATGTTTCTTATGATGAGAATGATGATAAAATGGTTCAAGATTTTATTGATCAGTTCTCGGAAATGTATCACAAAGCTGGATTCAAGAATATCCGTACACGTGATACGAAGCAAGCACCGGGACTGGATATACATGAAATGGGAGGCGTTCGGATGGGTGCTGATCCAAAAACATCCATGTTGAATAAGTGGAATCAGATGCATGAAGTGAAAAATGTTTTCGTGACGGATGGAGCATGTATGACCTCTACCTCAACGCAAAACCCGTCCTTGACTTATATGGCCTTGACGGCGCGTGCGGTTGATTATGCGGTGAGAGAAATGAAAAAGGGGAATTTAGCGTAAATGAAGACATTTTTAAGGAAGACGGCCGAGCATTTATGGGCCCAACATGGTATCGATGAAATGCAGGAAGTTGCGGTGGTTATGCCCTCGCAACGTGCTGTCTTATACCTTAAAAAAGAATTAGCTTATTTGAGTGATCGCCCCTTTTTGGCGCCCGATTTCATGACCATTGAGGAATTTGCCCTCAAAATGACGGATTCGAGTCTGATCGATCCCATCGAATTATTGTTTGAGGCATATAATTGTTTCAAAGAAGTGGATCCTTTGGTGGATTTCGACCGATTTATGGGCTGGGGACAGATGATGCTGAAGGATTTTGATACGCTCGATATGTATTTAGTGGAGCCGTATCAGATATTTTCATTTCTATCGGAAGTAAAATCCTTGGAACGATGGGGGGCGGAATATGGGGAAGCGAATACGGGCAAATACATTACCCAACATACGCAGGCCTATTTCAAATTATATGATCATTTATTGGAGGTCTATGGTCGATTGCAAGCGCGATTAAAGGATCGAGGTTTGGTTTATCGGGGTATGGCTTATCGGGATTTGGCCGCACGATTGGAGGCAAATAAGACCTTAGCCAAACAATACAAGAAAATCTATTTTGTTGGCTTTAATGCCTTGTCCAAAGGGGAGGAGGAAATTATTCGTGCTTTATTGAAACAAGATTTAGCTGAAACGCTGTGGGACGCGGATGCCTATTACGTGAAGAATTCCTTTCATCGTGCGGGTAATTGGCTTAGAAATTATTCAGATGCTGGCTCTACCAAGTTTTTGGCAAAAAAGAATTTCCAATGGATGGAAAATCATTTCGCTGAGGAAGCCAAGGAAGTAGAGGTTTTAGGTGTCGCGAATCCGAGTGCACAGGTTTTTGTCGCGATGGAATTGATTCGAAAATGGCAGGCACAATATGGGGCCGAGGAACAAGTGGCGCTAGTTTTGGGGGATGAAAGCCTGCTGGATCAGGTTTTGCTATTTGTGGGAGAATTTAAGGACCGACTGAACATTACCATGGGGTATTCATTGAAGAAGACCCCCGTGTATTCGTTTATTACCTTGTTAGGGGAAATACATAAGCGGGCTGACCAAACGCGCATTCCTGTGGCGATGTTCAAGAATTTGATGCAACATGCCACGATGCAATATTACATCAATGGACGATCTAAAAAGGCCTCCAAAGACTTGAATCGGGATTGGCAAGCATTAGCAGGCTCGACGGATTTATATGTTTCGTTGGAATCAATTCGTACCTTACAAACGTTGCCTGATGTCATAACATTGATTAAGCCCGGTTCATTTCCTGCTATTTTAGGCCAAATTTCTGATGCATTTGAGCATATTTTAAAAGAGATGCCGAAGCAAGATTGGGGAGCGGATGCGCAGGCGATGACACAAGCGCGTCGGGTGATTGATAATTTGAAAGATGTTATTCCGCAGGTTGATGAGGTATCGATTAAGGTTGGTTTTAAGTTGCTGTTGAACTTAGTCCAGCAGCAAAAATTGACCTTTGAGGTGGCTGAACAGAAGAATCGTACGCTGCATGTCATGGGCTTGTTGGAGTCCCGAACCTTGGATTTTGACCGAGTGATCGTTCTGTCTTTGAATGAGGGAAGTTTGCCAGGAACGCGTAAACGGGAAAGCTTAATTCCCTTGGATATTGCGCAGATGAATACCTTCGATTTGCCTACGTTTACCCAAGCGGATGCGGTGACTTCATATCATTTTCATCGTTTGCTTCAAAGGCCCAAGCAGATTGAATTAATTTACGTTCAAGCTTCTGAGAAGTCGAGTGTGAAGGAAATGAGCCGATTTATCAAGCAATTGCGTTTGGATTGGGTGAAGCAAAATCCCAAATTGGTTTGGACTGAACCGCAGGTCAATTTCGAATTGGAAGCGCATGAAGCGATGAGCGATTTGCATCGAATTGAAAAGTCAGAAGAGCTCATAAATTTGTTAAAGTCCAAATTAGAAACACGCGGTTTATCACCCTCTGCGATGGCGCAATTCGCGAATTGTAGTCTACAATATTATTACAGTTATGTGTTGGATTTACGCAAGGAGAAACAATATGAGGAGGAATTAGGTGCAGATGTGTTTGGTACTTGGATACATAAGGTGCTAGAGAATGTGGATAAAGCGATTCTTGATTCACATAAAGGATGGGTAGATCAAGCTGATGTGGAGGAACGAATCGATCATTTAGATGATTTGTTGGATAAAGCCATGGAGGAAATTCAATCCCGTGAAGGTGTTTTTGAGATGGAGAAAGGATTCAATTATGTATTGAAGGAAGTAGCCAAAACAATTTTGACGAATTATTATGCGTCAGAGCGAACCTGGAATACAGGCCGAGTTCAATTGTTGGATACGGAAATGGATTTAAACACCCTCGTTCCAGTGAATTTTGAGGGGGCGGCATTTCATGTGAAAATAAAGGGTCGTGTCGACCGACTGGATCGTGTGGATGGTGTCTATCGCATCATTGATTACAAAACGGGTAAGGTTGAAACGAAGGATTTGACAATCGGTTCGCAAGGTTTGGCGGAAGAATTAGTCTCTGAAGATTTAAAAGGGAAGTTATTGCAATTGTGGCTATATAAATTTTTATTGACTGAGGTTGTCGCGAAACAGGAAATGCCTTTGTTCGAAGGATTGGATTGGAGGACCTTAGTCATTGAACCTGGAATAATTTCTTTTCGGAATTTAGGTGCTGGGGTTCAAACGGTACCTAAATTGGGCCTATGGTTTACTGAGGGGCAAAACATGGAAGGCTTTATCTCCGATTCCGTACAATTGATTCAAGCCTGGGTGGATAAAATTTTGGATCGAACACAGGCATTTGAGAAGACGTCTGATGTAGAATCCTGTCAATTCTGTGACTTCAAGGTTATTTGTCATCGGGAGATTTAAGTGTTAGTTTTGTGTTTTAAAAGACACAAAATGACATTTCAAGAAATCAACGAACGTATTAGCGCATTAGCTGCCCAAAAGGGAGGCATGGGCGTATCTTTTAAATTTGCTTTTCCTTCGGGTATTATTGTGGTGAATTCGGATGGAACGGTGACCAATGAAAATGTGGATGCTGATTGCACGATTGCTGCGACGGAGGAAAATTTCACGGCTTTATTGAAGGGGGAATTGAATCCGATGATGGCTGTGATGACGGGAAAAGTGAAGATTTCCGGTGATATGTCGGTCGCGATGAAGCTTCAAAATTTGTTATAATGTTATTTCAAGACACGATTGTGGCGTTGGCAACACCCGCTGGGGTGGGAGCTATTGGGGTAATCCGCTTGTCGGGCCCTGATGCGATTCCCATCGTCAATGCTGTTTTTAAACCTAAAGACCTTACGAAACAGGAATCTCACACGATACATTACGGTCGGATCGAGGAAGCCGGTCGGGTATATGATGAGGTGGTGGTTAGTTTATATATTGCCCCGAAAAGTTATACCAAAGAGGATGTGGTGGAGATTTCGTGTCACGGTTCTCCCTTTATTCAGGAGAGTATTATTCAATTATTTGTAGAGAAGGGAGCGCGATTAGCACGGGCAGGCGAATTTACGCAGCGTGCCTTCATGCATGGTGCCTTTGATCTAGCACAGGCGGAAGCGGTAGCAGATGTGATTGCGGCAGATTCAGCTGCGGCACAGGCAGCGGCCTTACATCAATTGCGTGGAGGATTTTCGAATGAATTAGCAGCCTTGCGTGAGCAATTGATTCATTTTGCCTCATTAATCGAATTAGAATTGGATTTCGGTGAGGAAGATGTGGAATTCGCAGATCGGAAGGATTTGGAGGAATTGGTGAATAAGTTGTTGCTCGCCATCCGTCCCTTAGTTGCTAGTTTTCGCGCGGGGAATGCGATCAAACACGGCGTGGCCACGGTTATCGTAGGAAAACCAAATGCGGGGAAGTCCACCTTGTTGAATGCTTTGTTGAACGAAGAACGAGCCATTGTTTCTGACATTGCGGGAACGACGCGGGATAGTTTAGAAGATGCGTGGGTATTGGGGGGGATTAAGTTTCGATTGATTGATACAGCAGGATTGCGCGAAACGGTGGATGTCATTGAGGCGATGGGGGTGGAGCGGACGCAGGCCTGGGTCAAGAAGGCGCAGGTAGTCATTTACATGGCCGATGCGACGACGGAGACGGCCTTGTCGATTCAGGAAGGAATTCGGGATTTAGGGGAATTAGACATTCCAGTCATATTAATATTAAATAAAAAGGATCAGGTTTCGGCAGAAGCATTGCAGGCAATCGTACACGAGTTGCCAGAGCTAATCTGTTTATCTGCCAAGAACAAGGAAGGATTGGCGGATTTGGAAAAGGCCTTATTGGATGTGGTGGGATTGGATCAGGTTTCGACCGGTGGAACCTTGGTGACAAATTTACGGCATTACCAGCATTTATTGCAAACCCAGGAAACGTTGGAATCTGTATTGAGAGGCCTAAAAAAGGGTTTAACAGGTGATTTAATTGCCCAAGATTTGCGCTATGCGCTGCATGATTTAGGTGAGATTACGGGGCAGATTTCGAATGATGATTTGTTGAAGAATATTTTTGGGAAGTTTTGTATAGGAAAGTAAAGATCAATTCACTCCAAACAAAAAATGCCAATCGGAATTCGATTGGCATTTTTTTATTCTTTCATTAATCAAAAGTTTTATTACTAGGGTTTTTTTGTGATTATTTCTATCACGCCATTAGCACCTTTTTCAGCATATTTCGTTAAGGCATTTTCGCCCTTGAGGACGTTCATGGATTGTATCGTATTTGGATTGATTGAATTCAAATCAAAATTCGAGGTAATGACACCATCAATTACAATAAGCTGTTTGATTTTTTCAAATGGAATTGATATCGATTCAAAATGCGTAGTGTCCACAGAAACCAACTTAATGATCTTGTTTTTATGATCGGGGACTGGTGGAGGATTGGGAGCGCCTATAGGAGCTGGTGGAGGTGGCATATCTCGCGTAGCTACAGCAAAAACTTTCTTACCAGTTTTAGGATCCGAGAATGTTGTCGAATCTGGCTGAATACTGACAAGGAAATCTGATTTACTAGCTTTCTCGGCTTTCTTTGTTTGGGCATTGATCTGCATGGAGCTAATCAATAAAGCTATTGCTGCTATGGGTAAAACGGCGACGCGTCTTAGGTAAGCAAATTTCGGGTTTTGTGAGGTTGTTAATAACATAATTCTGCGTTTTAGAGATGAATAAAAAAATGAATGACTTGGATTTAAAAATTCGTTGCCATAGTGTGTTTGGAGTAGCATTTGGGCAAATGTTTGGATATTTCCATCTTGAATTGCTTCGCGATCAGCGATGAATTCGTGGATGTTTTGTAGTTCTTTTTGGATGAGCCAATGAAAAGGATTGAACCAAACAATCGAAGCGGCCAATTGGCAAATTAATCGGTCATACGTATGTTTTTGACGAATGTGGGCCAATTCATGCAGGAAGATTTTTTGACCATGTTCGCTGTTTAGGTCGATGCTTTGCTTCCAAAACAAGAGATTTAGAAAGGAAAATGGAGCATTTTCTAGATTCGTTTCGATGATTTCGATGCCCTGATTGGATTTTAATGGATGTGCCCGTTTGATTTGGTAGATGCGAATAATTCCCCAAATGAGGTATGCTACGAGAAGCAAGGATATTCCTGCCGTGATCACCAAAGCAATTTTGTTCCAATCGGTCTGTTCAGCTTGGGAGGAGAGTTGAATCGTATTCAAGTAAAGGATTGTTTGACCAATCCCTGCCGCTTGTTCTTCATTTACTTGTAAGATGTCCAGTTGGACCAGGGGGCCCAATAAACTGAGTAGGAGGGTTGCCAACAGAAAAAATCGGTTGTATTGATGTAGTAATGTGTTTTTTAGAAACATGCTATAATAGCCAAAACAAATACCTGACAAGGCAATCGACTTGATGGCGTAAAGGAATATGGCGGTGCTAGTCATTTTGTTTCGATTTTAATTGTTGGATCAAGATTTCTAAATCTTCGATTGACATTTGATTTTTGTCCACTAAAAATGAAACGACATTGGAATAAGAACCCTCGAAAAAGGATTCCGTTAAGCCCGCCATGCGTTGGCCAGAGTATGCCGATTTGCTGATTTTTGCGAAATAGCGATTATTTCTATTCGGGTTCGTGATCCCGACAAAATCCTTTTCAACCAGAATTTTCAATAGGGTTGCGATGGTGTTGGAATGCGCTTTGGGTTCAGGCAGGAGTTCGATGATGTCCTTTAAAAAGCCACCGTCTGGTAGGTTCCAAATGACCTGCATAATTTGTTCTTCAGCTTGTGTGAGTTTTTTCATGATTTTCTTTTGCTTGGGTCAAATGTATAACTAAATATTTAGTTACAAAATTTTTTGACTAAATTTTTAGTTATATTTTTTGTCAAGTTTTTGTGAAGCATGATTTGTATTTATGAGCAGAAACTTTTGCCTTAAAAAAAAGGTCTAGAATCAAATCATTTCTGACTGACTCTAGACCTTTATTTAATCAAATACGATTACTTTCGGACTTCGGACTTCGGACTGATGACTAGCGACTGACGACTAGCGACTGATGACTAGCGACTGACGACTAGCGACTGATGACTAGCGACTGACGACTAGTGACTCTTTACCTAATCGCCTCAATCCCCCTCGTTCTCGTCCTGATTCGAATCGCATCCTGAACATCGTAAACGAAGATTTTTCCATCTCCCGTATTTCCCTCAGAGGCATTATCCAGGATGACATCCAAACATTTTTCGAGATTTTCATCGCTGACCACACAGATGATCATAACCTTGGGTAACAAAATCATGGATTTTTCGGTACCTCTGTATATTTCCGAATAACCCTGTTGGAGCCCCGCCCCACGAACAGGAACGACGGTCATGCATGGAATATTGGCATCGATTAAGCCCTTCTGAATAGCTTTTAATTTCGATG
>JACCDW011128355.1_pt1 | contig 27891 bp, 23 predicted proteins | sample 7449781 | NCBI WGS metagenome assembly JACCDW01 (sample SAMN15323449, study PRJNA562643) | freshwater metagenome | isolation source: river surface water | place: USA:Blue River Watershed | collected 2017-08-18
ACATAGGCAAAGACCGACTGCTTGACGCCAAAGCTGCCCCCCGAGTCACGTGGCACCTTGTGGCGCAGCTTGTTGCTGGGCACCTTGAGGGCCATCGCCATGACCGAGTGCAACGAAAATGGGCCCATGAAGTTCGAGAGCACCTCGTAGCCCTCTTGATCGCCCAAATACTCGGCCAGCACAACAGCGCACTCCATGGGCGAGCAGCTGTTGCGCGGGTAATGCACGGTGGTGCTGATGCGCCGCACTGGCGCGTCAGGCGCAGGTGGCTCGCCGTACGAGAAATGCCTCTCCGACACCACATTGCTGCCCACCGCTTCGTGCAAGAGCGGTGCATCGGCGGCGAGGCTGGCCTCGATGCTGGCCACGGCGGGCACGGGTGCGTACTGCACCTCAATCAGTTCGAGTGCATCTTCGGCCACATAGCGGTCACAGGCCACCACCACCGCCACGGGCTCGCCCACATAGCGCACACGCTCAATCGCCAGAGGGGTGTAGGCGAGTGGCTGCTTGACGGCCACGACAAATGGCGCACTCCAGCGCTGCACGTCCTCACCGGTGAGCACTGCCCGAACACCGGGCAGTGCCAGTGCGGCACCCACCTCCACGCTCAAGACTTTTGCATGCGCATGGGGTGAGCGGAGCACCGCAGCGTGCAGCGTACCGGGCTTGGCGCCCACATCGTCGGCATAGGCTCCGCGCCCTCGCAGCAAGGCAGCATCTTCGTGACGCGACAAGGCTTGGCCCACGAATACTCGGGGCTGTGCCGATGCGCTTTGACTTTCTATGGCGGAGGATGACGCCGTCATGCCAGACCTTTTGTGCAGGGATGAAACTGCACAGGAGTGTCTGGCCCCCCGTCTTTCTCACCAAACCACAAGATCTGGTGAATGACCAAATCGTCTGGTGGTTGACCCCAATGTCGGGCGATTTTTGATGATTTTCAAAAATCCAACACCGCATCCACCCAGCGCAGCCGCCATTGACGGAGCATCCGGTGATGTTTGTAGGTCGCAGTGAATGGCGGGGTGATGTTGTTGTTCACGTCGTAGCCCCGCGAGCGTGCAGCACGGCTTTGGTTGGAGGCCGGCGCAGACGGAACAGTGTGGAGCGCTCAGGTGGTGGCACTGTGGCGTCCATCCACCACGGCGAGGCGGTCAGCGAAAGTCTCAGGGCAGCGTGACACAGGCGCTGCGTAGGCCAAGCATGTGGTCCTGAGGCGTGATGGTCAGGCCAGGTCCATCAAATTGACTTTGCGCCGGTAGTCGGTGGGGGTGATGCCCAAATGTTCACGGAAGAAGCGCGAAAAATGGCCAGGCGCAGAAAATCCCAGGTTGTCTGCGATGTCGGCCACCGCTTCACTGCTTTGCGTGAGCCGTTGGACGGCCGCTTCGAAACGCAGGACGTTGGCATAGACCAGGGGGGTCACATTCGTATCGCGCAGAAACAAAGTGTAGAAGTGCGCCCTGGAGAGCCCCACCTTTTGCGCCAGGGTGCCCGCCACAAACGATTGGCCCTGGTCTTGCTGCATGAGTGCCATCGCTTGACGGATGCGTGCATCCTTGGCGGCATGTGGGCGCAAGCGCATCAGTTGTGGAAGATCATGCCACTGCGAGTTGCTCCGGATGATGTCAATGATCAGATCAAACAAAAGCTGTTCCAGCAGGGCGCCAGAGAACTCATCGTTCCACCAAAATTCGAGCAAGAAACCTTCAATGTTTTTGAGGGTGTGGGCGCTCAGCTTCGCACTCGATTGGGTGAAAAAATGGGGATGCCTGCTGGCTGCCAGGGAGCGCTGGATTTCGGCCAACCAGGATGGTTCGATGTAGAGCGCCAGGATCAGGGTCTGATCGGTGCTTTGGTGCTCATAGGCATGGTGCTCCCATGCATTGACCAGCACGGCCTGGGTTTGGGTCAGCGGATTGAGTTGTCCCCGCACACGAAAAGCGCTGTCAGCTCCTCCTGCCTTGATCAAGATGTGACAGTGGTGGTGTGCGTGTCCAATCAAGGAAGTGCTCATGTTGAGCAAGGCCACTCGCCCAAATCGACCTTGAAAAATTTTGATGGCGCTGGACATGAATGAAGCAGGGGCGGAGGAAGGCAAATGCGTTCAGGCTAACCAAAAGCGACTGGGATTGTCTACTGCCGATTACCCTGCAATGCATCAATGGCTGAATGTTCGCATCAACGCTGTGGATTTGTCTTTCTTTCCTCAGGCGGGCAATGGGGTACATCTTGACGACGCGGACGTACAGCATCTGGGGCGGGCCCATGTTTTTGTAAGTTGCATGCTTCGGTTGCAATTGTCTCTGAGGCAAGGCGTACCTCTGGATTCCCCAGCGCTGCGGACAACTCGTGGTGCCTGCGGGCAAAGTGGGTCAATACGCGATGCACAGTTTCCTGGATGGCCGAATTCATCTTATCGGCTGCTGTCAAGTCATGGGGAAGGCGGCTGATCTGCGTGTTCAGGTATGCCAAGGCGACTTGCTCGGCGTTCACCTCGGTGACCTTGATCTGCTCGCGCACCCAATCGCTGTGTTCAAACGCGATTCCCTTGACCCCAGCCTTCATGGTTTCGCGGATCTTGCGGAGCGGTAACACCACCTGATTTCGCCAAGCCTCCAAGTCATGGTCTGTCTGTGCCAAGGAGTCTGCGCTCAGCCGAAGTCGCTCTTGGCATGCGTACAGTGCATAAATCAACAAGCAGACGTCCACGCCCAGGCTTCTTTGCAGCACCAAACAGCTGGGCGCCACACCTGGCCGACCGTAGAGCGCAAGCGCATAGCGCCACAGTGGGTTGACCAAATCATCCAAGCGCAATGGGGTGGGTGTATGCATCGTGATTTCTTTGACCGAGTATCAAGGGTTCTTGGGGACCCGTGAGGACTTGGGTTGGGCGTACCGCTCCAGCATCGCTACGAAGGCAGATGCTGCAGGGCTGAGTGGACGAAGAGGGTGGGTCACGCACACCACTTGCCGCGTCAGTGGCGGGTCCACCAGTGTGTGCGCGCGCAGGCGGCCGTCCGCCAATTTGCTGAGCACCGCGATGCGGGGCAACAGTGCTGCATAGGTCCCCAACTCCACCAATTGCACGATGGCATTGATGGAGTCCACCTCCAGTTCAGGGGCCAGGGTGATGCCCTCGGCTTGAGTGATGCTGTCCAAGATGTCGCGCAAGCCATGCAAGCGTGTGGGCAGAGCCAGCTTCAGTCCGGCAGCGTCGCGCACCTTCAGGCTGTCGGGCAACTCCGGGTGCTTGGGGCCTGTCACCAGCACGAAGTCCTCACTGAGCAGGGGGTGGCTGTTCAAGGCCAACTGTCGGCGCGGCTGGTTGATGATGGCCGCATCCAGCTGACCTTCGGTCACGGCCTTGCACAGCATTGGCGTGTAGCCATCGCTGAGGGCCAGGGTCACGCGCGGGTGGGTTTGGGTGAACTCGGCCAGCACCTGCGCCAGGAGGTCTTGGGCCACGCTGGCGATCAGCCCAATGGCCACATGTCCGCTGAGATCGCCGTCGGTCTGTATCAGTTGGTCGCGCGCCCGTGCAAAGTCGGCCAATACCGGGCGAAAAAGCTTGTACATGTGGTGCCCCGCGGGTGTAGGCGCCATGCCCCGTGTGTTTCGGTGAAACAGCTGTTGGCCGATCTCGCCTTCCAGCTTGGCCAACTGCATGCTCAAAGCGGGTTGCACCACATTCATCCTGTTGGCAGCACGGGTCACCGAGCCCTCCTCATAAAGGGCGAAAAAGTATTGAATTTGCCGTAAATCCATGTCGTCTTGTCCCGCAATCGCTCTTTCCAACGAAAATTACATCATTAAATATGATTGATGAGATAAAAATATATTAGTAGACGTGATTATAAGCGCTTCCTAGAATTTCCCTCACACCGAAAACGGGTCACGTCACAGCGGGGCCACACGAAAACGAGGAGTCACGATGCAGCCCAGGTCGAAAAGCAGCCGCCAGGCCTTCAAGCACAGGGCTTTGGCGGGTTTGATTGGACTCCTGGCTTTGCCCTTCGCTTTGGCGCAAAGCCCCTCCGATGTCACTGCTGGCTTTCCCAGCAAGCCGGTGCGCATTGTGGTCCCCTATCCGCCGGGGGGCTTCAACGACACCCTGGGTCGCCTGGTTGCCAACCACTTGAACAAGATGTGGAAGCAGCCTGTGGTGGTCGACAACAAGCCCGGAGGGGGTACGGTGATCGGCACACAGGCCGTGGCCACTGCAGCCCCGGACGGGCATACGCTGCTGGTGATCCAGTTCCCATTTGCAGCGAACCCATGGCTGTACAAATCGCTGCCCTACGACAGCGAGAAAGCCTTCTCGCCAGTGGTCTTTGCCGGGCGTTCCCCGATGCTGCTGGTCACGCATTCCCGCTCACCGCTGCAAACCCTGGGTGATGTCCTCTCCAAAGCCCGGGTGCGTGCCGACGAGCTCAACTATGGTTCTTCTGGTCCCGGGTCGTCGAACCATTTGGCCATGGCGCATTTCGAGGCCATGGCTGGCGTACAGCTGATGCAGGTGCCCTACAAGGGCAGCACGCCGATGCTCACGGACTTGGCGGGTGGCCAACTGGATCTGGTGTTCGATGCCTTGCCTCACGTGCTGCCGTTCGTCCAGTCTGGCAAGCTGCGTCCGATTGCGATCGCCAACGCCAAACGCTCGCCCCGGATGCCAGAGCTGCCCACACTCGCTGAGGCTGGTCTGCCCAACTACGAAGTGTCTTCGTGGCACGGCTTTGTGGTCCCTGCGGGTACGCCAACAGTCCTGGTCGAGCGCCTCAACCGCGACATCAACACCGTGCTGGCTCAGCCGGAAGTGAAAAAGATTTTCGAACAGCAAGGGGTTGTGCCGGAAGGCGGCACCCCAGAGCAATTCAAGTCTTTCATCGCCAGCCAGATGGCTTTGTGGAAGAGGGTCGTCGTGCAAGGGCGCATCACAGCTGAATAAAACTCCCCCTTCCCACCCTGAATCAACGTTGGCACTGGCCGGATGGGCCCGTGGTGTGGGCCCGCTTTTGTCCAGTGCTGCCTCCCTCGCACGTGTTCCGTTTGAAAGAGGATGCTCTCATGAATCCGCAACCCCCGACTGCACCATTTCGCGATCTGCGTCAGTGGCTGGCACATCTTGAATCCACAGACCGTTTGGCCGTGTTGCGAGATGGTGCGCCGCTTGAGCATCGGCTAGCGGCGATCGCCAAGCGCTTGGACGGTGATCGGGCCGCCTATTTTCCGAACGCCGGAGGCGGCTCCATGCCTGTGGTGTCAGGCTTCATGTCTAAGCGCAGTTGGATTGCCGAGGCCATGGGGGTCCCCGAGTCTGGTCTGCTTGCGCGATTTCGCCGGGCTGCAGAGAAGCCTCAGTCTTGCCAGGAGGTGAGCGCCACCGATGCTCCCTGCCAACAGGTGGTGCACAAAGGTGCAGATGTCCTCAAGTTGCTGCCGGTGCCCACGCACAGCGAGCATGACAACGGCCCCTACATCACCGCCGGGCTGGTGATTGCCCGAAACCCTGTGACTGGCGTGCAGAACGTCTCTATTAACCGAATCCAGGTCCATTCGGGTACACGGATGGCGATCCTGATGCTGCCCCGCCATTTGTTGGCCTTTTACAAGGAGGCAGAGTCACGTCACGAAGCCCTCGAGGTGGCGGTGGTGATCGGCGTCGATCCCCTGACGCTGCTGGCCTCGCAGGCGATCGCGCCGATCGATTGCGATGAGCTGGAAATTGCCAGCGCGCTGCACGGGTCACCGTTGCCAGTGGTCAGGTGCCAGACCAACCGTGTGCATGTGCCAGCCAACAGCGAGATCGTCATCGAAGGCCGACTCTTACCCGGCGTCAGAGAGCCAGAAGGTCCATTCGGTGAATTTCCCAAATACTACAGCGCCAAAGAGCGGCGTGAGGTCATCGAGGTCGATGCCATCACACACCGCGATAACCCCATCTACCACACCATTGTGCCGGCCGAGATGGAGCACCTGCTCCTGGGCGCCATCCCGCGAGAGGCCACCATACTGGCCCATTTGCAGCGCAGTTTCCCCAATGTGCTCGATGTCCACCTCTCCATCGGCGGAGTCGGGCGCTATCACCTGTTCATCAAGATTCGCAAAACGCATGAGGGGCAGCCCAAAAATGTGATCTGTGCTGCCTTTGGCGCGCACTACGACATCAAACAGGTCATCGTCGTCGATGAGGATGTCGAGGTGCATGAGCCCAGGCAAGTCGAATGGGCCGTGGCCACACGCTTTCAAGCAGACCGCGATCTCGTGGTCATTCAGGGGGCACAGGGCTCGGTGCTGGATCCTTCGACCACCACAGGGCTGCATTTCGCCGAGGGCACGGCGCCGCCAGCGCACATCCAGGGCCTGAGCGCCAAAATGGGACTGGATGCAACTCGCCCAGTGGTCTACCACGAGCATGTTTTCACCAAAGTGCGCATCCCGGGCGAAACCGAGCTTGTGCTCGCGGACGAGGTCCGCAGCCATGTCCGCGTCGACTGGCGCACGGGCGCTGTACAGCCATGAGCCCAAAAGCTCCTCAACGGCTGATCGTGGCGATCACGGGTGCCAGTGGCGCCATCTATGGCATTCGCCTGCTGCAGCAACTGCGCGAATTGCCTGACTGGGAAACCCATTTGGTGCTGTCGAATGCCGGTGTGCTGACCGCCTCCGAGGAGTTGGGCCTCAAGCGCGTCGACATCGAAGGGCTGGCGGATGTGGTGCACAGTGTCAAAGACATCGGCGCCTCGGTATCCAGTGGATCTTTTCGAACTGCGGGCATGGTCATCGCGCCTTGCTCGATGAAAACTTTGGCCGAGATCGCCCACGGTCTGGCTGACAACCTGGTCAGCCGGGCCGCCGATGTGGTGCTCAAGGAGCGCCGTCGATTGGTACTGCTCGCACGTGAAACCCCCCTGAACCTGGCGCACCTACGCAACATGACTGCGGTGACCGAAATGGGCGGCATCGTGTTTCCACCGGTGCCTGCCTTCTACAACCGGCCGCGCACGCTGGACGACGTGGTCAACCACACCGTTGGCAGAGTGCTCGACCTCTTTGACATCGACCAGCACGAATTGGTGCAACGCTGGCAGGGCCTGAGCGGCCCTCCACCATGAACCTGCTTGGGTCCTGACGCTGTTTTCGATTCCCTAACCCGACAACCACCTTCACAACGAGGAGATAAGCCATGAAAAAAATGCACCAACTGATAATGATATGCGCTGCGGCTTTGGCCAGCGGCGTGACGACGCTCTCGGCGTCGGCTGCCCAAGGCTCGTGCAGCGAGCCCATCGTTTTTGGCACAACAATTTCTGAAACCGGGCCCTTTTCCACGCTGGCCGACCGGTGGCGCAAGATGACCGAGGTGTTCGCAGAAGAGGTCAACAAGGGCGGCGGTATTGCGGTCAAGGCCTGCAACAAAAAGTTGCCACTGAAGTTCGTCATTTATGACGATCAAAGCGTGCCAGCCACAGCCGTGTCGCTGTTCGAAAAAATGGCGACTGTCGACAAGGTGGACTTCTTCGTCGGTCCGGACTGGTCTTCCCTGGGCGGTCCTGTGCCGCCCGTCGCCGAAAAGCACAAGATTCCCATGGTCATGGCCAACGTGGCCACCCCATCGATCTACGACCGTGGCTTGAAGTACAGCTGGGGTACCCCGTTTCCCGTGGTGCCCAATTGGTCGGCACGTTACTTCGATATGCTGACCAAGGTCAGCCCGAAGCCGCAAACAATTTTTTTCATCACCCACGACAACCCAGTGATGAAAGGCATCACCGCGACCTGGAGCAAGAAGGCGGAAGAGCAGGGTCTGAAAGTCTTGGGCAACGAAACCTTCTCTTCTGAGCTCAAGGACTTCACTGCGCTGATCGCCAAGGTGCGTGCAGCGAAGGCCGACATCATTTATATCAGCGCCTACGACAACGCATCGGTGCCACTGGTGCAGCAGATGCGGCAGCTGAAGGTACGTGCCATGGATGTTCACCACACCATGTTGACCGGTGCACTGAGCCGTCAGGTCGGAAAGGACATTGAGGGCATGACAGGCGAGCTGAGCTGGTACCCCGGGGTCAAGGGGGCTTACAGCGAGCTGGTGGAGACCGTGATGAAGCGTTCGGATGTTTCGATGTTCGACTACATCTGGACGCTGGGACGCCTGACCTCTTACCTGGCCATGATCCAAGGCATCGAGAAGGCTGGCGTTGTCGACCGAGAAAAAGTCAAGGAAGCGTTGTTCAAGGCCACCATCAAATCGCCGGCTGGTGATGTGAGTTTTGACGAGCGTGGATTCCCGAATACGGGGGCATTCACAGTGCAGATGAGCGGCGGAAAAGTCAACGTCGTCTGGCCGCCGGAGGTGGCGACCGGCAAGCTGATCTGGCCTTCTCCGAGCTGGAACTGAGCTGGCAGAACCGCAATGGAAGTTTTGCTCCAAGTCCTGATTGGCGGCATCCTGCTCGGCGGCTTGTACGCGCTCGTCGCGTTCGGTCTGTCGCTGATCTATGGGGTCGTGCGCATCCTCAATTTTGCGCACGGCACCCTGTTGGCCGTCAGCGGGGTGCTTGCCAGTCTGGCCTTCAGCAGCTGGCAGATGTCCCCCCTGCTGATCGCCGCTGTGCTCGCACCGCTGATTTTTTGTTGTGCCTACGGTTACTACCACCTGCTGTTGCGCCCACTGGCGCAGCGCAGCCACTTCGAAGCGACCGTGGGCACGGTGCTGGTCACCGTCGGCACCCTGATGATCCTGTCGGATTTGACCGCTGTCGCCGCTGGTGCTACCCAGAGAAACATCCCTTTGCGGTTGGAGGCTTTGGAGCTGGGCGAAATTGTGGTCTCTACCACCCAATTGCTGATCCTGCTGGGTATTGCAGTCCTCACCGCAGTCATGCACTTGATTCTCAAGCGCACGTGGTTTGGGCGTGCTGTTCGCGCGGTCACGCAGGATCCGGTGGGTGCGCAGATTTGCGGTGTGCAGAGTACCCAGATCAAGGCGCTGACCTTTGCTTTTGGCTCTGCCACGGTCGCCATCGCAGCGGTGTTGTATGTGCTGTCTTTCCCAGTCGATCCTTACATGGGCTTTGGGCTGACGGTCAAGGCGTTCACCATCATTGTGGTCGGAGGCGTCGGCAATTTGCCCGGTGCGTTGCTGGCGGGCGTCTTCCTGGGTGTTGCGGAAGGTCTCACTGGACTTTACTGGAAGCCTGAATGGGCGCCCGCGCTCAGCGTCATGCTGATGTTGCTGATCCTGGTGGCTTACCCCAAAGGTGTTGGAGCGAAGTCATGAGCAAAAGCCTGAGTACTGGCATCGCTTGGATCGCTGCAACCCTTGGCCTGGCGGCTCTGGCGAGTTTGCCATTTTTGGGCAATGCCTACTTCACCACCATCGCCTTTACTGTGCTGATCGCCTACATCCTAGGTCAGAGCTGGGACTGGGTCGCCGGTGAAATGGGGTATGTGAATTTGGGCCACTACTGCTTTTATGGCATAGGCGCCTACGCGTTTGCCATTTTGCTCGTGGGTCAGTGGCCGTTTTGGATAGCTATCTGCTTTGCGGTTGTCTTCACCTCGCTGGCAGCCTTGCTGATCTCCGTGCCGCTGTTTCGGCTGCATGGCGACTATTTTGCCTTTGCGACCCTGGCACTGCTGCCGTTGATGGAGGTGCTGGCCTACAACTTGACACCGATCACCAATGGCGCCGATGGCATCGTGCTGCCTGTGGCGCAGGTTTTGCAGCCGGCTTACCTGATCGCGTTGGGTGTGTGTGTACTGACTTTCATCGTCACCTTGCGCATCAATGCCTCCCGCTTTGGCTATGCCCTCAAGAGCATCCGAAACGACGAGCAGGTCGCTGAGACTGTGGGCGTTCGCATTGCCCCCGTCAAACGTCGCGTGCTTGTCCTGAGCGCCGCGTTTGGCGCAGTGGCTGGCGCGGTACAGGCCTGGCAAATGAGCTACATCGATCCGGCCTCCGTGTTCGGTTTGAACGTTGCGCTTGTGCCCGTGGCCATGGTGCTGTTTGCCGGCTCAGGCCTGCGCTGGGGGCCCTTGGTCGGTGTCTTGTTGCTGGCAACACTGCAGCAGTGGCTGCTGGTGAGTGTCAAGGGCTTCCAAGCGACGCTGTACGGACTGATCGTGCTGCTGATCGGGCGCTTCATGCCGGGAGGATTCCTGCGCGCGCAGTGGGTGCAGCAGGTGCCGTGGATTCGGACCTTGGGGCGCGAGCATCACGAGTACATGCGCACCGCCGAGCCGAATGGGGCCACAGTTGACCCTGCCCAGTCACTGCCCTTGTCGCGCCCTCAGGGTCTGAGCGGCACGCCTTTGATCGAGCTGGAGCATGTGCGCATGCAGTTCGGAGGCAATGTGGCCGTCAACGATGTCAGCCTGCGCATCCAACCCGGCGAAATCGTTGGCCTGATCGGCCCCAATGGCTCGGGCAAGACAACGCTGTTTAACTGCATTTCCCGGGTCTATGCTCCCACGGCTGGTCGTGTGCTGTTTGCTGGGCAAGACCTGCAACATTGCAGTCGCGACCAGATCGCCCGCCTGGGTGTGGGACGCACCTACCAGATTCCACGTCCATTCGGGGATCTCACCGTGCTGGAGAACATCGCGATTCCCTTGATGTTCAGTGCGCAACCGCTGTCGCCTCACGATGCGATGCGCGAGGCCCAAGCCTTCGTCGCGTACGCCGAGCTGGGCCATCGACAGCTTGAACGCGCCGACAAGCTGTCGGTTCAAGAGAAAAAAGCCCTTGAATTTGCACGCGCACTGGCGTGCAAACCGCGCTTGCTGCTTGTTGACGAAGTCGCCTCGGGTTTGACCCCAGCGGAGGTCCAGCGTTTTGTCGAACACATCCGCCATGTGCGCGACCGTTATGGCGTGACCGTGATCTGGGTGGAGCACATCTTCTCGGCGCTTGAGAAAGTGGTGGACCGAGTGATCGCTCTGGAGCAGGGGACTCTGATTGCCGATGGCCCGCTGTCGGAGGTGGTCCAAAACGAGAGGGTGCTGAGCACCTATCTCGGCTCCTCTGTGCCCCCTTCGTCCAAGGCAGGAGTTCAATGATGTTGAGTTTGAAAAATCTGAGCGTAGACCATGGCGCCTTGCGTGCGCTGTGGGACATCAGCCTGGATGTCGGGCGTGGCGAGAAAGTGGGGTTACTTGGCGCCAACGGAGCTGGCAAATCGACCACTATGGGCGCCATCGTGGGGCTTTACCCCAAGGCCGGCGGCACCATCCATTACGACGGTCAAACGCTGGACAGGGCCTCGACAGCACAGACAGTCGCCGGCGGTATCGCGCTGGTGCCCGAGGGGCGGCACCTGTTTCCCACGATGAGTGTGCTGGAAAACTTGCAGATGGGCTTGTACGCTGCCGCCAGTCGCCAAGACATGATGGCCTCGCTGGAGCGAGTCTACGCGCTGTTCCCGATTTTGCACGACAAAGCGGCCCAGAACGCCGGGGAACTCAGCGGAGGGCAACAGCAGATGGTCGCCATCGGCCGCGCGCTGATGTCGCGTCCACGCCTGTTGCTGCTGGATGAACCCTTCATCGGCGTCGCCCCCAAGCTGATCGATGAAATCTTGTCCGTGCTGCACCAGATCGCTGATGAGGGGGTGACCATGCTGCTGGTGGAGCAGAACACGCACCGTGCGCTGGACTTCGTTGAACGAGCCTACGTCATCGAGAACGGACGCACTGTGCTCGATGGAAGTCGCGAGACATTGTTGGCCGACCCGGCATTTGCGGCCAAGTTTTTGGGCTTGGAATGAAAGGTTTGAGGCCATGAACAGAGAACAAGAGATCGTCGCGCGTTCAGATGCGTTCAGACATGAATACCGTGAGAACACACCAGGCTGGTACCGTGGTGAGATGCATTTGGCGTTCACTTTGTGCTTCACTGTAGGAACCATCGTGTATTGCGCTGTCCAGCTGTCGCTGACCACGTGGCAGGAATGGGTGCTTGTCATGGTGCCCATGTTCTTTTTCGGCAATTGGGCTGAGTGGGCAGCGCACCGCTACCTGTTGCACAGCCCAAAGAGTATTTTGAAATCTGCTTACAAGCGGCACGTGGGAACGCACCACCAGTTTTTTTCGCACAAGACGCTGGATTACAGAGGTCATCGGGACTGGCGAGCTTTGTTATTCCCCCCATTTGCACCGGTGCTTTTCGTGTTCGCGGCTCTGCCCCTCGCACTGCTGTTGGCCATGTTTTGGACGGCCAATGCCGGTTACATCGCCATGATCAGCATGGCCGCTTACTTTCTCATGTACGAGGGATTGCACACCTTGTCGCACATTGAGCATCCCTTGCTGGATCGCATACCGCTGGTCAACACCGTGCGACGCATGCATGTGCTGCACCACAACCCCGATTTCATGCATACCCGCAATTTCAACCTCACCTTCCCACTTTGTGACGCGCTCTTTGGCACCAGCGACTTGAATCGCGGTGTCCTCGGAACCCTGTTCAACGGCATGTCGGATGCGCATCGCAAGGAAGAGGACCGCAACTTATTGGCCTCCCAGCAACGGGAACGCCCCATCACCCATCCATGAGTAAGCACAGATGTCCAAATCACTGAATCAGGGGCCAGCGCGGCTGGCCCATCGCGTCGCCATCGTGACCGGCGCTGCCCAAGGCATTGGTTCGCGTTATGCCCAGGCTTTGGCCGCTGAAGGCGCAGCCGTTGTCTGCGCCGATGTTGTGGACAGCCAAGCCACGGTGCAAGCCATTCAAGCGCTGGGTGGACAAGCCTTCGCTGTCCGTGTGGATGTGACGTCCACCGAATCTGCCCACGCCATGGCTGAGGCGGCGACCCAGGCCTATGGGCGCATCGACATTTTGGTCAACAACGCTGGCATTTTTACCAACCTGGCCCTCAGGCCTTTCGATCAGATTGACAGCGCCGAGTGGGACAAGGTAATGGCCGTCAATGTGCGCGGCCCGTTTGAATGCAGCAAGGCAGTCTTGCCGATGATGCGAGCGAAGGGCTACGGCAAGATCATCAACATTGCCTCAGGCACCGTTTTCAAGGGAGCGCCCATGCTGCTGCACTATGTCAGCTCCAAAGGGGCGGTGGTCGCCATGACCCGCAGCATGGCGCGCGAGCTGGGCGATGCAGGCATCCGCGTGAACACCCTGGCGCCAGGTCTGACCACCAGTGAGAACACGCTGGCCAACCCTGACTGGCAAGGTGCCTTGGGCGCGAACAACATCGCCAGCCGCGCCATCAAGCGTGAGGTCACGCCAGAAGACCTTTGTGGAACCCTGGTCTACCTGGCCAGCCCCGCCAGCGACTTCGTGACCGGGCAGGTCATCGTGGTGGACGGCGGTTCCGTGATGCATTGAGGACAGCAGATGACCATTCAAGCGCTCAACCTGATCGATGGACAATGGCAACCTGCCGCACAAGGGCAGTTCACAGCCAGTGTCAATCCAGCCGATGGTGAAGTCATCGGCCGTTACGCGGCCAGCGAGGCAGAGGACGCCGAGGCGGCCATAGTGGCCGCACGCCGCGCCTTCGAACGCCCAGACTGGGCCCAGTCGCCCCGTTTGCGCCAGATGGTCATGCTCAAGTGGGCTGACCAGCTCGAGGCCCGGGCTGAGGAGCTGGCGCGCCTGCTCACGCTCGAGAACGGGAAGGTCTTGGCCCAGTCAAGAGGAGAGATCGGTGGCGCCATTTCTGAGATCCGCTATTACGCAGGTCTGACACGTTATATCCCTGGCCACGTGTTCGAGGTCGAACCTGGCGTTTATTCGACACTGATCAAGGAGCCCGCGGGCGTGGCCGGCATCATCGTGCCGTGGAACGCCCCCGTGGTCCTCCTGATTCGTTCACTCGCACCAGCCTTGGCCGCAGGCTGCACCACCGTCATCAAGCCGGCGCCGCAGACCGCGCTCATCACCTTTGAAGTGCTGGCGGCTCTGCATGCGGTGACCGATTTGCCGCCCGGGGTGCTGAACCTGGTGAGCGAAAGTGGGCATGCGGTGGCGCAGAAGCTGACCACCTCACCCGAAGTCGATGTCATCAGTTTCACCGGTTCCAACGCGACGGGCCAGCGCATCATGGCCGCGGCAGCGTCGACCATGAAAAAGCTCTCGCTGGAGCTGGGTGGCAAGTCATGCTGCCTCGTGTTCGAGGACGCCGATGTCGATCGCATTGCGCCGCAGTTGGCCGCAGCGGCCACGATCATTTCCGGGCAGCAATGCACCGCCGCGCGCCGTGTGCTGGTGCATGCCTCGCGCTATGCCGAGATGAAGGTCGCATTGCGCCAAGCCCTGCAAGCTTTGGTGGTGGCACCGGGGCATGTTGCGGGTGCGCAGCTGGGCCCCTTGATCGACGCGCCCTCGCACCAGCGTGTGGGTCAGGAGATCGCACGCGCCTTGGAACTTGCCGACGAGGTCATTCTGGCTGGCGGTCGACCTGAGGGGCTGCCCAGCAGCGGCCATTTCATGGCCCCAGCGATGGTGGCGCACCGCGACCCCGCTGCTTTTTTTGTGCAGGATGAGATTTTTGGACCGTTTGTGGTGTTGGAGCAATTTGAGGACGAGCAGGAAGCGGTCAACCGCGCCAACCACAGCGAGTATGGTCTGTCGGCCAGTGTCTGGACTCGGGATGGCGCCCGTCAGATGCGGGTCGCCCGCGCACTGCGCAATGGCACCGTTTGGATCAATGATCACAACAAATTGTTTGCCGAGGCCGAGACCGGCGGCTACCGCCGCAGTGGCTTGGGCCGACTCCACGGCTACGATGCATTCAACGACTTCACCGAGATCAAGCACGTCTACCACAGCGTCGGCGTGGTCTAGCCTTGAGGTCGATCATGTCTTGGCCAGTCTGGGCAGTCCGATCCGAGTTCTTTAGCGCCGATCAAAGGATTCATTTTTATGCTGACCCCGCTTTTTCCAGGCATCCAGCTCAGCAAACGTTTGCTGGTTGACGAGTCCCGTTGCATCAAGTTCATGGGCCCTGAGGCCGCTGTCTATGCCACACCGTCGATGGTCAACGATGCTGAACATGCTTGCCATGAGGCACTGTTGCCGCACTTTTCTACGGGCGAGAGCTCGGTCGGTATAGAGGTCCAAATCCAGCATTTGGCCGCCACGCCGATCGGCATGCATGTGAGCGTTCAAGCCCGCGTCGTCCGTGTGGAGGGCAGAAAAGTCACCTTCGAATTTGAGATCCGCGACGATCTGGAATTGGTGGGCCAAGGGACGCATGCACGCATGGTGGTGGGCATCGGGCGCACCATCGAGCGTCTTCACAAAAAGCGCATCCAATGGGCCGGCGCCCAGGGCAAACTTTGATGTGGCGCGGGGCAGGTGCCTTGACAAGAATCAAGCACTGGGCCAAGCACCACCGCGCCCAGCACTGAGCTCCAGCCGCCACACCGTGCTTTGCTGCGGCACCGTTAGCGGCAAGCGCAGCAGCTGCTTGTCGCGCGAGACGATGGCCACAGCCTTGCGCTCGGCGCCCAGCAGCTCGGGCACATCGGCCAGCTTGTTCACACGCCAGTGTCCCAGCTGACCGCGTGCGCCCACTTCGAGCCCCAGCCATTCGTCACCGGCCGCCAGGCCAGCGCGCTCGGCCGCGCTGTGGCGCAACACCGCCTTAACCTGCACGCTGCCGTTCGCATCCTGGTGGCGCAGGCCCAGGTGCTGGGCGAAGTTGCCGGGCTCGGCGTGGATGCGCACGCCTTGGGCTTCGAGCAGTGGGGCCAGGGGCAGCTCGTCGATGCCGTGCACCCAGGCCTGCAATTCTTTTTGCCAGGTGCGACCGGTGAGCGCCTGCAATGCATCGAGCAGGTCCTGCTCGCGCATGGGGCCGGCCTTGCAGCGCTGCCACAGGCCGCGCATCACGGCGTCCAGCGTGTGCCCCTGGGCTTTGTATTCCTCGCGCAGCGTCAGGTCCAGGCACAGCGCCACCAGCGCGCCCTTGGTGTAGTAGCTCACGGTGGCGTTGGGCGTGTTCTCGTCGGGGCGGTAGTACTTGACCCAGGCGTCGAAGCTGGCCTGGGCCACGCTTTGCACATGGCGCCCCGGGGTTTGCTGCACCTGGGCGATGGTCTTGCCCAAGAGCTTGAGGTAAGTCGCATCGTCGATCAGGCCGGCGCGGCGCAGCAGCAGGTCGTCGTAATAGCTCGTGAAGCCCTCGAAGAACCAGAGCAGCGGTGTGTGGTTCTCGCGTGTGTAGTCGTAGCGCGCGAACGCGTCGGGGCGCAGCTGCTTGACGTTCCAGGTGTGGAAATACTCGTGGCTGATCAGGCCCAGGAGCGTGGTGTAACCCTCGCTGGTTTTCTTGTCGTTCACGCGCGGCAGGTCGCGGCGACCGCAGATCAGCGCGGTGCTGTTGCGATGCTCCAGCCCGCCGTAACCGTCGTCGACGGCGTTGAGCATGAACAGGTAGTTTTTGTGCGGCGCCTTGCGCCCAGCCTGCGCGCCCTGGCCATGCCAGAAGCGGATTTCGGTTTCGCAGATTTTTTGCGTGTCCGCCAGCAAACGCGCACCATCGAAGGACGGCAAAGCGCCCGCGACGACAAAGCGGTGTTCGATGCCGCAGGCCTTGAAGTTGCCGCTCCAAAACGTGCCGAGCTCGACCGGGCAGTCCACCAGTTCGTCGTAGTCGGCCGCCTGGTACAGGCCAAAGCCGCGCTTGTCGGTTTTCACAGGCGCCAGGCCCGTGGCCGCCTGCCAGTCGGCGTGGCCGGGTACGGGCAGCAGCTGCAGCTGGTGCGGCAGTGCCTCCTGTCCGTGCACGCGCAGGCACAAGCTGGTCCCGTTGAAAAAGCCGCGCCGCGCGTCCAGCCAGGCGGTGCGCACCGAATGGTCAAAAGCGTAAACCTGGTAGCGCAGCTCGATCGGGGCGTTGCCCTTGTTGTCGATTCGCCAGCTGCATTTGTCCAGCTGTTCGATGGCCAATGTGCGCCAGCCTTGCCGTGCCGACAGGTTCTGCAGGTGCTTGGCGAACTCGCGCACCAGGTAGCTGCCCGGGATCCACACCGGCAGCGAGACCACCTGCTGCGCGGCAGGCTCGGGAATGCGCAGGGTGACGGTGAAGAGGTGCGCGTGCAGCTCGCCCGCGCCGACGGTGTAGACGAGGGGGTTCATGCGCTCAGGTGGCGCCGGCCGCCAGGAAGCAGCTCAGGCTGGAGACGATGGTCAGTTGCAGCCGCATCGGCAGCCAGGGCGCCAGGCCCGCTGCGGGCCAGGTTTTGCGGTCGACCAGGTAGCAGCCGATCAGCACAAAGCCCAACAGCGGCAGGCCGGCAAAGGCCGGCATCATCACGCCGATCCAGGCCAGGATCGAGGGCAGCACGCCCCAGGTGAAGTGCAGCGGCGGCGCGTTGTGCATGGTGATGGCGTTGCGAAAACCCACACCCCAGTGGATGCCGCCCAGAAAGGACACGATCACGCCGCCATAGGCCTGCATCGACAGCGCCACATAAGGGTGCAGGTCTTCACCCACCACCCACAGGCACAGCGCCAAAAACACAAAGGGGATCAGTCCCGCATAGCCCAGACGTCGGATCAGCGTCCAGGTGCTGTCTTCGGGGTGCTGCAGCTTGAGCATCTCACTTCACCTGCGCGAGTTGGGCCTCGATTTGGGCCAGCGGCACGGCCCCCACCACGCGCGAGCCATCGGCAAAGAAGAGCGTGGGCGTGCCGGTGATGCGGTTTTTCTTGCCGAACTCGACATTGGCCTCGATGCTGGCGGTGTCGCAGTTGGCGGTGGGCGGTGTGACGTTGTTGATCATCCAGTCGTTCCAGGTCTTGGCCTTGTCCTTGGCGCACCAGATGTTCCTGGACTTGGTTTTGGAGTCTTCGCCCAGGATGGGGTAGAGCACGTGCTGGATGGTCACGTTCTCGAGCTTTTGCAGGTCTTTCTCGAAACGCTTGCAATAGCCGCAATTGGGGTCGGCAAACACCACCAGCTTGCGCTTGCCATTGCCGCGCACCTGGCTGAAGGTGTTTTTGAGCGGCAGCTGCTCGAAGGGCACGGCCGAGAGTTTTTCGATGCGTTCTTCGGTCAGGTTGCGGCGCTGCTTGACGTCGATCAACTGGCCCTGGATCAGGAAGCTGCCTTCGGCGTCGCTGTACATCAGATCGCCGCCCATGCGCACTTCGAACAGGCCGGGCATGGCGGTCTTGCTGACTTCGTCGATCTTGGGGATGTTGGGCAGGCGCTCGGTCAGGTTTTTGCGGATGGTGGCCTCGTCGGCCCAGGCGCTGTTCAGGCACAGGGCGGCCAGCAGGGTCAGGGTGGGGCGAAGGAAGCTCATGCGGAGGCCTTTTCAGAAGAAGGGGTGCTGGCGCTGCCCATGGCGTGGCGGCTCATCCAGTGTTTGAGGGGGCCGGCGTGGTCAAAGCCACTGAGGCCCCAGTTGCGCAGGCGCTGCCACACCGGCCCGGGCTGGGCAAACAGGCGTTGCAGGCCGTCGGTCAAGAGGCCCATGGCCTGCACATCGGCCTGGCGCGCGCGCTCGTAGCGGCGCAGCAGTTTCAGATCGTTCAGCGGCCGCCAGAATTCCTTGGCGCGCACCACGCGCACCAGCTCGGCCACATCGCCCAGGCCCACATTCAGGCCCTGGCCGGCCAGCGGGTGCATGGCGTGGGCGGCGTCGCCGGCCAGCGCAAAGCTCTGGCCGCTCTGGCCCGGCAGGGTGCCGACCCAGCGCGCGGCGCGCGCCAGTTGCAGCGGCCACACGGCGCGTTCGCTGCACAGCTGCATGCGGCCCAGGGCCAGGCCACAGGCGCTGCCCAGGGCCTGCGCAAACGCCTCGGCCTCCATGACTGCGAGTTCGCGCGCGCGCAGCGGGTGCACCGACCACACCAGCGCGACCTCGTGCCCGCCCTCCCCGCCCAGCGGCAGCAGGGCCAGGACCTCGGCTTGCGGCTGGTCCAGGCCCGGGGCGGGGCCGAAGCGAAACCACTGTCGCGCCACGCCGCCGTGCGGTTGCTCGCAGCGCAGGCGCGCGGCCAGCGCGTGTTGTTCGTAATGGGTGATGTCAAAGGCCACGCCGAGTTCGGCGCGGGTCTGGCTGGCGCGGCCTTCGCAGACCACCGTGAGGGGCGCGGCCACGGGCGCGCTCACGCGCTCGATCAGCGGCTGGAAACCGACGGCCGCCGCCAGCCGCGCTTCGAGCACTGGCACATCGACCATCCAGTTGAGTTCGGCCACGCTTTCCTGGGCGGCGTCAAAACGCAGCGCGCCGCCCTGGTCGCCCAGCACCTGCATGGCCTGCACCGGGGTCACGGCTGGCGCTTCGGGCCAGCAGCGCAGGTCTTCGAGCAGGGCCTTGGCACTGGCATTGAGGGAATAAGCGCGCACATCCGGCCCCTGGCCGTGCGCGGGGGCCTGTTCGACCAGCGCCACGCGCAGGCGTTCGCGGGCCAGCAAGAGGGCCAGCGAACGGCCAACGATGCCGGCGCCGCGGATGCAAATGTCGTGGGAAAACGCCATGCGCCGATTGTAGAGACCGCGGCCTGGCCGCTGGCGCTGGTCTTTGAAAGCTGCTGTGCCTATACTGCGAATTATGCAAAAAACGATATTTTTCCTCGCCGCCGTGCTGGCCCTGCCCCTGAACGCCCAGACGGTCACGCCGTCTGCCGAACAGATGATCGAGCAGCTCAAGGCGCCGCGCACGCGCAGCCTGCGCAACCTCACCGTGGAGGCCGTGCCGGCCACCGGACAGGACGCCGCTGCGGCAGCCCCTGGCGCCGTGCCGGCAGGCCAGGCGGCCACGGCGGCGGCCGTGGTGGCCCGCCCTTCGCTGTCGCTGCAAATCCAGTTTGATTTCAATTCGGCCTCGATCCGGCCCGAAAGCCAGCAGGCCTTGGTGAACCTGGCGCTGGCGCTCAAGTCGACCGAGCTGCAGGAGGCCAACTTCGCAGTCGAGGGGCACACCGATGCCAAGGGTTCGGCCGATTACAACATGCGCCTGAGCGCCCAACGCGCGCAGGCGGTCAAGGATTTCCTGGCCCAGCAAGGCGTGCAGGACAAGCGCCTGAGCGCCTCGGGCAAGGGCGCCACCCAGCTGGCCAACGCGGCCCAGCCCTACGCGCCGGAAAACCGCCGCGTGCGCATCGTCAACCTCGACTGAACGCGTGAACAGCGGTCTTTTGCAGACCTGGGAGCGGCGGCTTCTGGGCGCGCTGGCGGGTGTGGCGGCGCCGCGCATGCTGGCCGGGCTGGTGCTGCTGTTTTCACTGTGGATCGTGGCCGATGTGTTTTTGCTCTCGGTCACCGGTGGCCTGGCCCAATCGACCTACGACACCATGGTGCGCTGGCGCCTGTTTGCGCCGCCGCCCGATGAGCGCATCGTCATCGTGGACATCGACGAATCGGCGTTGGCGCGCATGGCGCATGAATTTGGCCGCTGGCCCTGGCCGCGCGACACCCTGGCCACGGTGCTGGACCACATCGAATCGCAGCAGCCGGCGGCTGTCCTGTGGGACATCGTGTTTTCAGATGCCGACCGCCTGAGCCCGGGCGGCGATCTGGCCTTTGACCAGGCGGTCGCGCGCAGCCGCCACAGCCACTTTGGTGTGGTGCGTTTGCCGCGCAAGAACGACGACCAAAGCCAGATCACGCAAACCCATCTGCCCAGCCTGTGGGCGCAGTCGGCGCCCAATGCGCAGGCCCCGCGCCCCACGCTGGCCCTGGTGCCGCCAGTGCTGCCCAGCGTGGCGCGCCAGCCGCTGGGCTACAACAACGGCTATGTCGACAAGGACGGCGTGCTGCGCCGCTACCGCTATTTCGAAAAACTCAGCGACGGCAGCGTCATCCAGTCGCTGCCGATGGCGGTGGTGCGCAGCCTCGCGCCCGAGGTGCATGCGCGCTGGCTCGCGCGCTTTGAGGCCGGTGGCCAGCGCGCCGACAGCGAGACCTCGACCGAAGACGACGTGATGGTCAATTGGCGCCACCGGGCCAACATTTACCCGCGTGTGAATTTTGCCGATGTGTTTGCCCAGGCCGACGGGGGCCAGCCCAAGCGCGCCGTGCCCTCGATGGCGGGCAAGATCGTGATCATCGGTGCCACCGCCCCCAGCCTGCACGACACGCACCCGACGCCCTTGTCGGCCACCCAGGCCGGCGTCGAATCGCTGGCCACCGCGGTCGACAACGCCTTGCACGAACGCAGCATGCGCGAGCTGCCCAAATGGGCCGGTGCGCTGCTGGCGGTGCTGCTGTGCGTGGCGGTGGCGCTGTGGAGCCACCACCGCAGCGTCTCCTCGCTCGTGCCGGCGATGGTGGCGGTGCCCGGTGTGCTGGTGGCCATCAGCTTTGCCAGCCTGCACAGCAGCCAGCTGTTTCTGGACCTGCATCTGTCGGCGGGCCTGACGCTGGCATTTTTGGCGGTGTTGCGCCTGTGGCACAAGCTGCGCAAACGCCATTGGTGCGGCGACCTGGTGCCAGACGCGGGCGCGCTGGCGGTGTGGCCCTGGTGTTTCGACAGGGCCTGGAACGATGACCAGCTGGCGCGCCTGATCGCGGTGCTGCAAACCCAGGCCAGAGACACGCGGGTGCTGCTGCTCGACCCCGAAGCTGCCAATGCCGTCAGCCTGCGCTGGCACCCTTTTGCCACCTGCTGGGCCCTGGTGGGCCCACAGGCCCAGTTGCAGCAGGCGCAGGATGCGCTGCTGCGCAGCCAGGCCGGCGCGGGCCTGCGCCAGACGCCGATGCTGTCGGTTTCGGCCAGCGCCGCGCAGGCCGATGTGCGGCCGCAGGTGGCCAGTTTGGCTTTGCAAGGCTGGAGTGCCTTGCAACAATCGTGATGACAGGAGTGGATGCCATGAACCGTTGGATATGTGCTGCCCTGCTGGCCCTGAGCGCCAGTGCAGTCTGGGCCCAGGGCCAGAGCGCCACGCTTGCGCGGGCCTCGGAGTTGCGTGCGGACAAGCTGGCTTCGGCCCAGGTGCTGGCTTCGGTGCCTTCGGGGGCGGCGGTGCGGGTCACTTCGCTCGAAGGTGGCTGGGCGCTGGTCGAGGCCACGGCCGCCACAGGCCGCGTCTCGGGCTGGGTGCGCGCCAGCAGCCTGAACCTGCAGGCGCAGGGCTCGGCGCTGGCCGGTCTGTCCAGCGGGCGCGAGGCGGCGGGCAACACCGCCCTGACGTTGGGCGTGCGCAGCATCCCGCAGCCTGCCCCGCGCGTGAACCGCCACGCGCTGATCATCGGCGTGGGCCGCTATGCCGACCCGGCCGTGCCGCCGCTGCCCGGCACTCGCATGGACCGCTATTCGGCCACGCAGATGGCCAAGGCCATGCAGGTGCCCGAAGACAACATCCGCTACCTGCAGGACGAGCAGGCCACGGGCCAGAACATCCGCGCCGAGCTCGAAGGCCTGGCCAAGCGTGTGCAAGACGGCGACCGCGTGTTCATCCACTACTCGGGCCACGGCACACGCTATGCCGATGCGCAGACCGGCGGCTGTGTGGAAGCGCTCATGCCCTATGACGGCATGAACAAGGGCACGCTGAGCAACCAGGAAATGGCCAAGCTGCTCGGTGACATGAGCCGCAAGACCGACAAGCTTTTTGTGATGTACGACGCCTGCTTCTCGGGCGGCCTGGTGCCGGTGACGGCGGCGGCGCGCACGCGCGGCATCCTCAACACCAACGACGAGGGCGCGCTGCGGCCCAAGTTCAGCACCACCGAAGACCGCTGCGCCAAGCCCACCAACGTGACCACGCGCAGCCTGGCTCAAGAGCAGGTGCAGGCGGGCGCCTTGCCGCAGGACATCATCCACCTCTCGGCCGCGCGCGACAACGAGATCAGTTTTGACGACGAGGCCAAGGGCGGCCTGGCCACGCAGTATGTGCGCGACTGCATGCTGCGCGAGGCCAAGGACCTGGACGGCTCGGGGGCGGTCACGATCGACGAGATCCGCCAGTGCGCGCAAGAGAAGATCAACCGCCGCATGCAGGGCGACACCAACTTCAAGCCGCACCACCTGGTGCTCGGTGGCAACCAGGGCTTTGTGCCGGCCTGGTTCAGCCAGGGCGGTGCTGGCGCGGCTGCCGGGGTGCAGGTGGCTGCGGCGGGGGCGGTGGCTTTGCCGGCTGCACCAGCGGCCACCCCGGTTGCGGCCACCCCTGCTGCCGCTGCGCCCGCCACGCCCAGCCCTGTGGCTGCTGCACCGGTGGCTGCGGCCCCCGTGCCAGCACCGGGGGCGGCGCCAGCGCCGTCACAGCTCAGCGGCGAGCAGGCCTTGCGCCAGATGTTCGAGCAGCGCAACGCCAAGCGCGGCGTCACCGTCACGCTGAACAAACCGGCCTTGGTGATCGGCCAGGACGCGCTGGAGTTCAAGGTCAAATCGGACCGCGCGGGCTATGTTTATGCCGCGCTGGCTGGCTCGGACGGCAAAGCCTTGTACATGCTGTTCCCCAACGACCTGGACCAGAACAACCGCATCGAGGCCGGTCAGACCCTCTCGCTGCCCGCCAGCAACTGGCGCATCCGCGCTTCAGGGCCACCTGGCACCGACCACCTGCTGGTGATCGTGGCCGATGCGCCGCGTGACCTCACGCCGCTGGCGGGCCAGAAGGCCGGCCCGTTCCTGATGTCGCTCAACGACACCCAGGGCCGTGCCCAGCTTGGGGCCTTGATGAGCACCTCCAAGCTGGTGCACAGTCAGGCCTGTCGCACGGCGCAGCAGGCCGTCGGCAATCCCTTGTGTTCTGACGCATACGGCGCCGCCATGGTGTCGGTGCAGGAGGTGAACAAATGAAGAAGCTTGCATGTGGGGCCGCTGCCGCCCTGGCTTTTTGCACCGGGGCCTGGGCCCAGAATGCCGCTGCGCCGGTCTGGCTGATCCAGCCCGATGAAGCTGTGCAGTACCAGGGCGAGGCCGGCTTTTTGGCACCGCCCAGCCTGCGCCCGCGCGCGGCGGTGCCGGTGATCGATGTGCTGCAGCCCGAGCTGGCGCCCGAGCTCAAGCTCAAGTCGCCGCTGTCGATCGCGGTGGCCTTCAAGCCGCTGGCCGATTCGCGCATCGAGGCGGGCACCTTCAAGGTCTTTTACGGCGCGCTCAAGTTCGACATCACCACACGCCTGGCGCAGTACACCCAGGTCAGCTCGGCCGGTTTCAAGCTCGACAACGCCAACATCCCCAAGGGCCGCCACCGTCTGACGCTGCAGGTGCAGGACGACAAGCAACGCCTGGCCGAGCGCGAATTGCGCATCGAAGTCGAATAAGCCATTCCTCGAAAGGAGCGCTGCCATGAAGCGCTTGTGGATCCTCTTTGTCGCCGCTGCCCTGTGGCTGGGTGTCATTGGCAGCGCCGTTGCACAACAGGCCGATGGTGCGGCCTTGCAACTGCCCGAGCCTGAACGGCAAAGGCTGCGCGAAGTCGTTGACAAGCCCGTCGATCCCAACGCCTTGCTGAGCAACCGCATCGAGCTCTACAAGCTCAAGGACGCGGCCTCCTGGCGGCTGGGCGACATGGTGGCGCAAGAGCAAATCCTGCGCGAGTGGGCGGCCATCGATCCGAACGCCCGCTGGCGTTTGCGCGATTTCCTGTCCTTCACCGACAAGCGCGCCGAGGCCTATGCGATCGGCCACGAGCTGATCCGCGAAATCCGCTACGCGCCTTCGGCGGTGCGCATCCGCACCACCGTGGCCAACAACTACATCGACGACAGCAACCTGAAAAAAGCCGGCGAGCTGCTCGACGAGGCGGAAAACCTGATCAAAACCGAGTGGGGCCGCCTCAACCGCGCCGGCCAGGGCCAGTACTGGATGGTGCGTGCCGAGATGGAATACAACCTGGTGCGCTCCTACCATTTGCGGCGCACCGGCAAATGGCAAGAAGGCTTTCAAACCGCCAAACTGGCGGTCGAAAAGGGCAAGCAGCTCATGGGCCTGTCTGGCCTGGTCGACGAGCGCGAGCGCAATTTTGGCCGCAGCTGGTACGTCTCGACCATGGCCACCCTGGCCGACCACCAGTCGGCTTCGGGCCTGTATGTGGACGCCGACATGACGCTGCGCGAGGCTTACCGGTTTGCCAAGTCCCAGGGCCTCATCGACAACCAGCTGCAGCGCTTGTTCAATGCGTTTGCCTGGCTGCGCAACGCCACGGGGCAGTTTGAGGAAGGCCTGGCCTACAGCCAGCGCGTCGAGGGCATTGTGCTGGGCCAGGGCTTGCCCAAGGGCGCTCCTTCCTGGCTGTTCACGCAGATCCCGGGTCTGCAAGCCCTGGCAGGCATGGGCCGCTGGACCGATGCGATCGAGCGTTTTGCCGAGATCGACCGCGAAACCGGCAAGCTCAAGACACGCTCATCGCTGTCCAACCAACCGCACATGCGGGCCCTGGTGCTGCTGCACAACGGTCGCCCGCAAGATGCGCTGCGCACCATGCAGGGCACGATGAACTGGCACCTGGCCAATTTCGGCGAAAACCATTACTTCACCGCCTTCACGCGCGGTCTGTATGCGGCGGCGCTGTTCCGCTCGGGCGAGACCGAGGCGGCGCGCAAAGCGTTTGAAAAGGCCGTGGACAATATGACCGCGCCCGAGGCCCTGACCGGCGACTTTGCCGAAAACGCCTACACGCGCAAGGTCAAGAAATTCATCTTCCAGACCTACATCGATCTGCTGGCGCAGACCGCCGGCCAAAACGCGGCCGATGCGGCGCAGGTGTTTCGCCTGGCCGATCACCTCAACGCCTCTTCGGTGCAGCAGGCCCTGGCCGATGCGGCGGTGCGCTCGGCGGTGAACGTGCCCGGGCTCTCGGATGTGATTCGCCAGGAACAGGAAGCCAAGAACGAGATGGCCTCCCTGCAAAGCTACATGATGGGGCAGGGCTCGGAGGGCGAGGCGCGGCGCAACCCGCAGGTGCTCGAGCAGATGCGTGCGCGCCTCAAAGAGCTGGAACTCATGCGCAAGGACTACAAGGCGCGCATCCAGAAGGGCTTTCCCGACTACTTCCAGCTGATCCAGCCCAAGGCGCCAAGCCACACCGACATCGCGCAGCAATTGCGGCCCGATGAGGTCTTCGTGTCGGTGCTGCCGATGGAGCAGGGCAGCTATGTCTGGGCCATCGATGCCAAGGGGCAGGTGGCGTTCCACCGCTGGGCCTTGGGCGAGCAGCAGACACAGGCCCTGGTCGAGCGTGTGCGCAAGACGCTCGATGTGGCGGGCCTGGGCGCGCGCGCGCCAGCCTTCGATGTGGCGGGCGCGCACGAGCTTTACCAAGGACTTTTGCAGCCCCTGGAGGGCTTGCTGGCCGACAAGAAACACCTGATCCTGGCAACTTCGGGCGCCCTGGCCAAGCTGCCGCTGGCGGTGCTGGTGCGGCGTCCGGTCACGGCGGGCGCGCCGCCGGCCTGGCTGATCCAAGACCTGGCCGTCAGCCATGTGCCCACGGCCAGCGGCTGGCTTGCGCTCAAGCGCTTTGGCAAGGTGCCGGCCCAGTCTCAGCCGCTGATCGCCTGGGGCGATCCGCTCTTTGATGCGCGCGCTCAGCAGGTGGCCAGCGCGGGCAATGCCTCGACGGTGCGCGCGCTGATCCAGACGCGCGCGGCCAGCGGCGCCCGCATCGAGCAGGAAGACAAAGACGCCTTCCTGCACTACAGCAAGATCCCGCCGCTGCCCGAAACCCGCGACGAGGTGCTCGAGCTGGCCCGCATCCTGGCGGCCAACCCCAAGGAAGACCTGATCCTGGGCGCAGCCGCCACGCGCGCTTCGGTGCTGCAGCACAGCGCCTCGGGCAAGCTCGCACGCAAGCAGGTGGTGGTGTTCGCCACCCACGGCCTGCTGGCCGGTGACCTGCCCAACCTCAACCAGCCCGCGCTCGCCATGGCCGCCACCACCAACCCGGCCGAGTCGCCGCTCTTGACGCTCGAAGACGTGCTGGGCCTCAAGCTCAACGCCGACTGGGTGGTGCTCTCGGCCTGCAACACGGCGGGCGCCGACGGCCGCGCCGAAGAGGCGCTCAGCGGCCTGGCGCGCGGCTTTTTCTTTGCCGGCTCGCGCAGCCTGCTGGTCACCCACTGGTCGGTCGAATCCGAAAGCGCCATGCTGCTGACCACGCACACCTTTGAGGCCTACAAAAAACAGCCTGAGCTGCGCCGCGCCGAGGCCCTGCGCCAGGCCATGCTGCACACCCTGCAGACGCCGCGCTTTGCCCACCCCGCCTTCTGGGCACCCTACGCCCTGGTGGGCGAAGGCGGGCGCTGATGCGTGCGCTGGCCTGGCTGCTGGCGCTGGGCCTGGCCCTGGCCTGGCCGACGCTTGTGCCAGCGCAGGACAGCGAGATCGAGGCCCAGTTCAAAAAGGTTTCACCCGAGGAAGAAGCCCTGCTCAAGGCCATCCTGGCCGAGCCGCTGCAGACCGACGCGCTCAAGACCAATTTGCAGCGCCAGATCAAGCAAAAGCGCATGGCGGCCAAGCGCCTCTCGCAGCCCGAGCTCGAAGAGGCCTTGCTGCGCCAGGCCATCCCGCTGGTGCAGGACATCGGTTTGCAAAACGACTTGGCCATCCTCTACCGCAACCGCGGAGACTACGAGCAGGCGGTGGCCCAGCACCGCGCATTGCTGCCGCAAGCCAGCGTGGCGCAAAAGCCGTTTTACATGAGCCATGTGGCCAACGACTACCTGCAGTGGGGCAAAACCGCCCAGGCGCGGCAAGAGCTGGACAAGACGTGGCAGGCCATCGAGTTGGCGCAGCGTGAGCGCTTGGGACAGGGCGCGCAGCGCACACTGTTGCGCGGCACCTATTTCTACCACTGGGTCTTGTCGCTGCTGGAGCAGCGGCACGGCCGCTGGAACGCCTCGATCGAAGCGGCGGCGCGGGCCGAGCAGGCCGCGCGCAAGGCGCTGGCGATTCATTTGCCGCAAGACGAACCCATGATCCGTCTGCTGCTCGCCGCCGATGTGGGCAACGCGC
>JACCDW010676437.1_pt1 | contig 27870 bp, 23 predicted proteins | sample 7449781 | NCBI WGS metagenome assembly JACCDW01 (sample SAMN15323449, study PRJNA562643) | freshwater metagenome | isolation source: river surface water | place: USA:Blue River Watershed | collected 2017-08-18
GGCCTACCGCTTTGAGGCTTACACGCCTGCAGCCAAACGGGAGCGCGGCTACTACGCCATGCCGCTGTTGTGGCGGGGGCAGGTGATCGGCTGGGGCAATGTGTCGGTTACGGCCGAGGGCAAAGCCGAGCGTAAAGCCGAGCTCAAGGCCGAGGGCAGGTGCTCAGGCCTGCGCGCCGAGTTCGGCTATGTGGCCGGCCGTGCGCCTCGGGATGCGGCCTTCAAGGCCGCGCTGGCCGAAGAGGTTCAGCGCCTGCAGGTGTTTCTCGAGCGGCCATGAAAAAGGCCGGGCAGTGCCCGGCCGCTGAAAAACCAACCAGCCTCAGACCGCCACGTCCTTGGCCACCTCTGCATATTCCTCGATCTGGTCGAAGTTCATGTAGCGGTAGATGCTGGCGGAGTCTTGGCCGATGATGCCCACGGCCTCCTGGTACTCGGCCAGGGTGGGGATGCGGCCCAGCTTGGAGCACACCGCTGCCAATTCGGCCGAGCCCAGGAACACGTTCGTGTTCTTGCCCAGACGGTTGGGGAAGTTGCGGGTGGAGGTGGACATCACCGTGGCACCCTCGCGAACCTGGGCCTGGTTGCCCATGCACAGGCTGCAGCCGGGCATCTCGGTGCGGGCGCCGGCCGATCCGAAGGTGGCGTAATGGCCCTCCTTGATCAGCTCGCTTTCGTCCATCTTGGTGGGCGGCGCCACCCACAGCTTGACCGGGATGTCACGCGCGTTGCCCAGCACCTTGGCTGCGGCGCGGAAGTGGCCGATGTTGGTCATGCACGAGCCGATGAAGGCCTCGTCGATCTTGGTGCCGGAGACTTCGCTGAGGAACTTGGCATCGTCCGGATCGTTCGGGCAGCAGACGATGGGTTCCTTGATGTCGTCGAGGTTGATCTCGATGACGGCGGCGTACTCGGCGTCGGCGTCGGCTTCGAGCAGTTCGGGTTTGGCCAGCCAGGCCTCAACGGCCTTGATACGACGCTCCAGGGCGCGCTTGTCAGCGTAGCCGTTGGCGATCATGTTCTTCATCAGCACCACATTGGACTTGAGGTACTCGATGATGGGGGCTTGGTCGAGCTTGATCGTACAGCCGGCCGCACTGCGCTCGGCACTGGCATCGCTGAGCTCAAAGGCCTGCTCCACCTTCAGCTGCGGCAGGCCTTCGATCTCCAGCACACGGCCGCTGAAGATGTTCTTCTTGCCTTGCTTGGCCACGGTGAGCAAGCCGGCCTTGATGGCGTACAGGGGAATGGCGTGCACCAGGTCGCGCAGGGTGACACCAGGCTGCATCGTGCCCTTGAAGCGCACCAGCACACTCTCGGGCATGTCCAGCGGCATCACGCCGGTGGCGGCACCGAAGGCCACCAGGCCTGAGCCGGCCGGGAAGGAAATGCCGATGGGGAAACGCGTGTGCGAATCGCCGCCCGTGCCCACGGTGTCGGGCAGCAGCAGGCGGTTGAGCCAGGAGTGGATCACGCCGTCACCCGGGCGCAGCGACACACCCCCGCGGGTGCTGATGAACTGAGGCAGCTCGCGGTGGGTCTTCACGTCCACCGCCTTGGGGTAGGCCGCGGTGTGGCAGAAGCTTTGCATCACCATGTCAGCCGAGAAGCCCAGGCAGGCCAGATCCTTGAGCTCGTCACGCGTCATGGGGCCGGTGGTGTCTTGGGAGCCCACGGTGGTCATGCGCGGTTCGCAGTAGGTGCCGGGCCGGATGCCTTGCTGTTGGCCGTTGACCACGGGCATGCCGCAGGCACGGCCCACCATCTTCTGGGCCAGGGTGTAGCCCTTGCCGCTGTCCTTCGGCGGCTGGGGCAGGCGGAAGATGGTCGAAGCGGGCAGCCCCAGGAACTCTCGGGCCTTGGCCGTCAGCGAACGGCCGATGATCAGGTTGATGCGGCCGCCGGCGCGCACTTCATCGAGCAGCACGTCGTTCTTGAGTTGGAACTGCTCGACCACCTCGCCGTTGCGGGTGATCTTGCCCTCATAGGGATGCACCTCGATCACGTCGCCCATGTTGAGCTTGCCCACTTCCACTTCGATGGGCAGGGCGCCGGAGTCTTCTTGGGTGTTGAAGAAGATCGGGGCGATCTTGCCGCCCAGGGTGACGCCGCCAAAGCGCTTGTTGGGCACGAAGGGAATGTCTTGTCCGGTGACCCAGATGACGCTGTTGGTGGCGCTCTTGCGCGAAGAGCCGGTGCCCACCACGTCGCCCACATAAGCCACCAGGTGGCCCTTGCTCTTGAGGTCTTCGATGAACTTCATCGGGCCACGCTTGCCATCTTCTTCGGGCTTGAAGGCGGCGTCCGGCCGCGTGTTTTTCAGCATGGCCAGCGAGTGCAGCGGAATGTCCGGGCGGCTCCAGGCGTCCGGTGCGGGCGACAGGTCGTCGGTGTTGGTCTCACCAGGCACCTTGAACACGGTCACGGTGATGCTCTTGGGCACTTCGGGGCGGCTGGTGAACCACTCAGCGTCTGCCCAGCTTTGCATCACCGCCTTGGCCTGCGCATGGCCGGCGCGGGCCTTCTCGGCCACATCGTTAAAGAAGTCGAACATCAGCAGGGTCTTCTTGAGACCGTCGGCGGCCACGCCGCCCACTTCCGCGTCGTCCAGCAGCTCGATCAGCGGGTGGACGTTGTAGCCGCCCACCATGGTGCCCAAGAGCTCGGTGGCCTTGGCGCGGGTGATCAGGCCGACCTTCACGTCGCCATGGGCCACAGCCGCCAGGAACGAGGCCTTGACCTTGGCGGCATCGTCCACACCGGGGGGAACGCGGTGGGTGAGCAGTTCCATGAGGAAGGCTTCCTCGCCGGCCGGGGGGTTCTTGATCAGTTCGACCAGTGCGGCCACCTGTTTGGCATCCAGGGGCAGGGGCGGAATGCCGAGGGCGGCACGTTCGGCAACATGGGCTCGATAGGCTTGCAGCATGGTGGGACAGCTCCGTTGGGGTTTACTCTGCTATTTTATGTCTTATATAAGACTTCATCCAGTCCCTGAAGTTCCCGTCTGGGCGGGCGGGGCGGCGGATGGCGCCGCAGCGGGTGCGGTGATGGGCGCTGCAGCAGGCGCAGGGGGGTCGGGCAAGGTTGCGGGGCGGCTGATGCCCAGTCCTGGCGGTGGTGGCGCATCCTCAGCGGCACGCCGGGCCTCTCGGTGGTGGTCGTGCTGGCAATCATCGGCCACGCGCTGCCCAATCTTCGTGTCCATGAGCATGCTCTTGAAGGCGATCTGGACCATCAAGAAGCGCCCCCTCACATCCTCAAGTCTGACCGCACCGGTGCTCGACAACACGGGCCTGGCCGTGACGACATGCTTGTCGAAATGCAGGTCGACATAGCCTTCGTGCACCGGGTTGGCCAAGACCCGAACGATTCGCTTGAACTCGCACTGGTACTCCCCCAAGTGGGCCAAGCTGAAGGCGTGCCGTTGTTCCTCGCTGGCGTGGACCAGGGCGCTGGCGGTTGCCGCTGCGGCGGCCGCCGCACCGGCCGCGGTGGTGGCTTTGCGCGCCGCAGCCCGGGCCTTTTCAGCAGGTGCAGGTGCCTTCTTCTGGGCGCTGCTGGTGGTGGTTTGGGCCAGGCCGTATCCGTGATGAACCAGACACAGGGCCAGCGTGGCCAGTCCTGCGGCGCGCCAAGCCCTCATGCGCCGACCCCACAGGGCTGGAGGCGAGGCTCAGGCGGGGTGCTGGGTTTCACGGCTGAATCCTCCTCAATGTCGCGCCGAGCCAAACCAACGTTGCCGCACATCATCGGGCACCAGGGCGCCGCTCGCAAGGCCTGCTGCATCGAGAGGGCTGCTGGGGCTCCCAGCCGATCCGCCTGGCAGGGCCGTTCCTTGCACGGCGCGCTGCAGGCGCTGCCAAAAGTAGCGGTAGCTGGCGCGGTCGTGCAGGGTGTCGCGGTGGCGCACGGGCGCCCACTGGGCTGCTTCGGCAGCCAAGAGAATCTCCAGCGCCTGCTCCACTTCATCGGTACTCGGGGAGAACGCCTGCACGATGGCTCGTATCTGATCGGGGTGGATGCTCCACATCCGCGTGTAGCCCAAGGTCTGTGAAGCCTGGCGGGCGGCCTGCGACAAGGCGGCCATGTCTTTGAATTCCGTTACCACGCCATGCGAGGGCACCTTGCCATGTGCATGGCAGGCCGCCGAGATTTCCAGCTTCGCACGCAACACCAAGGGGTGGGTGAATTGCCCCACCACACCCATGGCCGATTGCGGAATGGCGCCTCGGTGCGCGCTGACGAAATCCATCAGCCCAAAAGACAGCGACTCGATGCGTGGATGAGCCGCCAGTGCATCCACTTCGCGCAGAGCGCCATGGGTTTCCACGAGGGCGTGCAGCGCAATGCCCTGGCCACCACAGCCATCGATCACGCTCGCCGCCAACTCGAGATCCGCCACCCCCTGCGGTTTCGGAATCATGAGATAGGCTGGCGCCTGGCGGGCCTTGAGCACCACCTGCACGACATCGGCAAAGCGGTCGTGACGGGCGTCCAGCAGGCGCACGCCCACGCGGCCCCAACGGTTGTCTGAGCCGCCCAGCAACTCAGCGATCAGGTGGGCATGCTCGACTTCGGCTCCTACGGGTGCACCGTCTTCGTTGTCCAGGGTGACGTCGAAGACGGGGCCCCACTCGGCCTGCAGCGCCAGGCTCTTGCGCATACGCGCTTCCACACCGCTGTAGTGGTCGCACACGGGCAGCATCGCAGCGCCATCGCCCTCTTCGAACAAGACCGAAGCGGGATGGGCGGCAGGGCCGCTGGACTCATGGCGTTCGCGATTCGGGGGCACAGCTCTCACCTGCAAAAGAAAAGGGCCGGCAACCGTGGGGTTGCCGGCCCTGAGGTTCTGGCCCTACTGTACGCCGTTGCGCCTTACAGCAGGTGCTTGACGCCGTCTTGTTCGCCCTGCAGCTCGGCCAGCGTCTTGTTGATGCACTCTTGGCTGAACGCGTCGATGGGCAGGCCTTCGACGATCTTGTACTCGCCGCCGGCGCAGGTGACCGGGTAGCCGAACATCACCTCCTTGGGGATGCCGTACTCGCCGTTGGAGGGCACGCCCATGGTGACCCACTGGCCGTTGGTGCCCAGGGCCCAGTCGCGCATGTGGTCAATGGCCGCATTGGCCGCCGAAGCCGCTGAAGACAGTCCGCGCGCCTCGATGATGGCCGCGCCACGCTTGCCTACCGTTGGCAGGAACACATCCTTGTTCCAAGCGTGGTCGTTGATCATGTCCTTCACGCTGGCACCATCGATGGTCGCGAAGCGGTAGTCGGCGTACATGGTGGGCGAGTGGTTGCCCCACACGGCCAGTTTCTGGATCGAAGCGACCGGCTTACCGGTCTTGGTGGCCAGTTGGCTGAGGGCCCGGTTGTGGTCCAGGCGCAGCATGGCCGTGAAGTTCTTGGCCGGCAGGTCCGGCGCACTCTTCATGGCGATGTAGGCGTTGGTGTTGGCCGGGTTGCCCACCACCAGCACCTTGACGTTGCGGCTGGCCACGGCGTTCAGGGCCTTACCCTGGGCCGTGAAGATCTGTGCGTTGGCCGCCAAGAGGTCGGCACGCTCCATGCCGGGGCCGCGCGGGCGGGCACCCACGAGCAGGGCGTAGTCGGTGTCCTTGAAGGCGGTGTTGGCGTCGCTGTGGGCTTCCATGCCGGCCAGCAGCGGGAAGGCGCAGTCGTCGAGCTCCATCATCACGCCCTTGAGCGCCTTTTGGGCCTTCTCGTCCGGGATCTCCAGCAGCTGCAGGATCACGGGTTGGTCCTTGCCCAGCATTTCGCCCGAGGCGATTCGGAACAGCAGGGCGTAACCGATTTGGCCGGCGGCGCCGGTAACCGCCACGCGGACGGGCTTCTTGCTCATGGGAACTCCTCGATAGGCGACAAAAAAGGGGAGGGGGCTCACAGCCCGACCCGGGACCCGCCGGGCGTCTTCGAGTGTAGGACAGAAACCCTCGCTGGCGAGGGTAAGCCCGTATCTTATGTCTTATATAAGACACAGCAGTGGACGCTCCTGGGCCGCTGTGATGCAATCCTGCGCATGGCCACCGCCACCCCTCCGCGCGAAGACGCTGCTGAAGCCGCACCGGCCTTCAGCCCCCTGTATCAGCAGATCAAGGCCCTGATCACCCGCAGCCTGCAGTCGGGCGAGTGGCGGCCTGGTGAAGTCATTCCCAGCGAGATGGACCTGGCCGCCCGCTACAAGGTCAGCCAGGGCACCGTGCGCAAAGCCATTGACGAGCTGGCCACGGAAAACCGGCTCGTGCGCCGGCAGGGCAAGGGAACCTTCGTGTCCACCCATTCCGAGCAACTGACCCAGTACCGCTTTCTGCGCCTGGTGCCCGATGCCCTGGAAACCGGTGGAGAGGTGGCGCGGGTGAGCCGCCGCGTGCTGGACTGCCGCCGGGTGCGCGCGCCAGCGGACGTGGCCCGGGCTCTGGAGATGAAGTCCGGGGATTCGGCGGTCCAGATCCGCCGCACCCTGTTATCCCAGGGGCGTCCGGTGGTCCTGGACGAGATATGGCTGCCGGGCAACCTCTTCAAGGGGTTGAGCGCGGAGCGGCTCTCGCAGTACCGCGGGCCCATGTACGCCTTGTTCGAAACCGAGTTTGGCGTGCACATGATTCGCGCCAGTGAGAAGCTGCGGGCGGTGGCGGCAGATGCTTCGGCTGCCCAGTGGCTGGAGCTGCCCGAGGGATCGCCGCTGCTGAGCGTGGAGCGTCTGTCCTATTCCTATGGCGACAAGCCGGTGGAACTGCGCCGTGGGCTGTACCACACGGCTGCACACCACTACCGCAATGAGTTGAATTGATGGAGCGATTGCCGCGTGCGCCAGCGTCAGCCGAGCGTATGCAGCGCCGCAATAGAATGATTTGTTTGTTCCGAAACGACCCGGCCCCGCAGGGGGCAGTCGACAGAAGTTGAGGAGTACCACGATGGCCGAGGCTCTCAAACCGCGACCCACCTATCGCAACATCCACATCACGCAGATCCTGCAGTACCGTTTGCCGCCTGCAGGCATCGTGTCCATCCTGCACCGGGTCAGTGGCGCGTTGATGTTCCTGCTGCTGCCCTTCATCGTGTGGCTGCTCGACGTGAGCCTGAGCTCCGAGATCAGTTACGAACAGTTCACCGCCGCGTTTGGGGTGGGCATCGGCGTGGTGCCCGGCTGGTTGGTCAAGCTCGTGGTGTTGGCCCTGATCTGGGCCTACCTGCACCACTTCATCGCTGGCGTGCGCCATCTGTGGATGGACATGACGCACAGCGTCACCAAAGAGCAGGGCCACTCCTCGGCCATCGTCACGTTGGTTTCCAGCGTGGTGCTGACCGTGGCGCTGGGCGCCAAGCTGTTCGGCCTGTTCTGAGCGGGCCGGCCGCCCCTTTTCCTTCTTCGCAGTACCGAGAACACCATGCAACAGAACTACGGTTCCAAGCGCATCGTCGTGGGCGCGCACTACGGCATGCGCGACTGGCTCAGCCAGCGCGTCACCGCCGGCCTGATGGCCCTGTTCACCATCGTTTTGTTGGTGCAGGTCCTCTTTGGAGGCCCGCTGGGCTATGACCGCTGGGCGGCCATCTTCTCCGCGCAATGGATGAAGGTCCTGACCTTCGTGGTCATCGTGGCGCTGGGCTGGCACGCCTGGGTCGGCGTGCGTGACATCTGGATGGATTACGTTAAGCCCGTGGGCGTGCGGCTGCTGCTGCAGGTCTTCACCATCGTGTGGTTGGTTGGCTGCTCGGGCTGGGCGGTGCAGGTTCTCTGGAGGCTTTGATCATGGCAGTAGGAAGTTCCTTGCCCAAGCGCAAGTTTGATGTGGTGATCATTGGTGCCGGTGGCTCGGGCATGCGCGCCTCGCTGCAGTTGGCCCGCGCGGGCCTGAATGTGGCGGTGCTGTCCAAGGTGTTTCCCACCCGGTCTCACACCGTTGCCGCCCAGGGCGGCATCGGGGCCTCCCTGGGCAACATGAGCGAGGACAACTGGCACTATCACTTCTTCGACACCGTCAAAGGTTCAGACTGGTTGGGCGACCAGGATGCCATCGAGTTCATGTGCCGCGAGGCGCCGAAAGTGGTCTACGAGCTCGAGCACTTTGGCATGCCCTTTGACCGCAACCCGGACGGCACGATCTACCAGCGCCCCTTCGGTGGCCACACCGCCAACTACGGCGAAAAGCCGGTGCAGCGCGCCTGTGCTGCGGCCGACCGTACCGGCCACGCCATGCTGCACACCCTGTACCAGCAGAACGTGAAGGCCCGCACCCAGTTCTTCGTGGAGTGGATGGCGCTGGACCTCATCCGTGACGCCGATGGCGACGTGGTGGGCGTGACCGCTTTGGAAATGGAGACCGGGGATGTGCACATCCTCGAAGGCAAGACGGTCCTGCTGGCCACGGGTGGCGCAGGCCGCATCTTTGCCGCGTCCACCAACGCCTTCATCAACACCGGGGACGGCTTGGGCATGGCCGCCCGTGCGGGCATTCCGTTGGAAGACATGGAGTTCTGGCAGTTCCACCCCACCGGCGTGGCCGGCGCAGGCGTGCTGCTCACCGAAGGCTGCCGCGGCGAGGGCGCGATCCTGCGCAACTCCAACGGCGAGCGTTTCATGGAGCGCTACGCGCCCACCCTGAAAGACCTGGCGCCGCGCGACTTCGTTTCGCGCTGCATGGACCAGGAAATCAAGGAAGGGCGTGGTTGCGGCCCCAACAAGGACTATGTGGTGCTGGACATGACGCACCTGGGCGCTGAAACCATCATGAAGCGCCTGCCCTCGGTGTACGAGATTGGCCACAACTTCGCCAACGTCGACATCACCAAGGAGCCGATTCCGGTGGTGCCCACCATCCACTACCAGATGGGTGGCATTCCCACGAACATCCACGGTCAGGTGGTGGCGCCGGCGCCCGATGGATCGCAGCGCATCATCAACGGTCTGTACGCGGTGGGTGAATGTGCGTGTGTGAGCGTGCACGGCGCCAACCGTTTGGGCACCAATTCGCTGCTCGACCTTCTGGTCTTCGGCCGTGCTGCGGGCAACCACATCGTGGAGTTTGCCAGCCAGTCCCGCGCCCACAAGTCGTTGCCGGCGGATGCTGCCGACCGCTCGCTGGCCCGCCTGGCGCGCTTGGATGCCGCCACCGATGGTGAGTACGCGCAGGACGTGGCCAACGACATCCGCAAGACCATGCAACAGCACGCCGGTGTGTTCCGCACCCAGGCCAGCATGGACGAAGGGGTGGCCAAGATGGCCGCGATCACCGAGCGTGCCAAGTCGATTGCCCTGAAGGACAAGTCCAAGGTCTTCAACACGGCGCGTATTGAGGCGCTGGAAGTGGAGAACCTGATTGAGTCTGCCAACGCCACCATGGTCTCTGCCGCTGCCCGCAAGGAAAGCCGCGGTGCCCACACGGTCAACGACTATGGTGACACGCCCGAGCATCCGAACGGTCGGAACGACCAGGAGTGGATGAAGCACACCCTGTGGTTCAGCGAAGGCAACCGTCTGGCCTACAAGCCCGTCAACCTCAAGCCCCTGACCGTCGAAAGCATTCCACCCAAGGTGAGGACATTCTGATGCCTTGGGGACAGACCGAGCGCAGCGAGCTCTGTCCCCAACTGACCAGATAGAGACTGACCCAGCGAGCTCTGTCCCCAACTGACCAGACCGCCCCTCCCACCCGAGCAGTAAGAGGCACCCATGACCAAGCGCACTTTCCAGATCTACCGCTACGACCCCGACCAGGACGCCAAGCCCTACATGCAGACCCTTGAGGTGGAACTCGATGGGTCCGAGCGCATGCTGTTGGACGCCCTCATGAAGCTCAAGGCGGTGGACCCCACCCTGAGCTTTCGGCGTTCTTGCCGTGAAGGCGTGTGTGGATCGGATGCCATGAACATCAACGGCAAGAATGGTCTGGCCTGCCTGACGAACATGCGCAGCTTGCCCGGTACGGTGGTGCTCAAGCCGCTGCCCGGCCTGCCGGTCATCCGCGACCTGATCGTGGACATGACGCAATTCTTCAAGCAGTACCACTCCATCAAGCCCTACCTGGTCAACGACACCATCCCTCCTGAGAAGGAGCGCTTGCAGTCGCCCGAAGAGCGGGAAGAACTCAATGGCCTGTACGAGTGCATCCTGTGCGCCTCTTGTTCCACCAGTTGCCCCAGCTTCTGGTGGAACCCGGACAAGTTCGTGGGGCCCGCCGGCTTGCTGCAGGCCTACCGGTTCATTGCCGACAGCCGCGACCAGGCCACGGGCGAACGCCTGGACAACCTGGAAGACCCGTACCGCCTGTTCCGCTGCCACACCATCATGAACTGCGTGGATGTGTGCCCCAAGGGACTCAACCCGACCAAGGCCATCGGCAAGATCAAGGAGCTGATGGTTCGGCGGGCGGTCTGATTCAGCCTGAACACCCCTGCGGCTTCTCTCACGCTGTTCATTCAGCCCCAAGCAAGCATGGTCGCCGAGACTGCGCCCTTCAGCCGTCAGCCATCCTCTGAAGATCGGCTGGATGCATCGGCGATCAACCAGCTGAAGTGGCGTTGCCGAAGGGGCTTGCTGGAAAACGACCTGTTTATCGAGCGTTTTTTCAGCCGGCATGAGCAGGACCTGACGCATGGGCAAGCGGCCGGGCTGATGACGTTGATGGACCTGCCCGACAACGACCTTCTGGACCTGCTGCTGCGCAGACGGGACCCCGAGGGTGAACTGGCGAGCGAAGACGTACTGCAGGTGCTGGCGCTGATGCGCACGCCGGCATGAGGATTACACGGAAAGGAAAGTGCGATGACCCCCTCTGATGTGAAAGCCACCCTGTCGTTCTCGGACGGCAGCCCCAGCATGGAGCTGCCGATCTACAAGGGCTCGGTGGGCCCGGACGTGATCGACATCCGCAAGCTCTACGGCCAGACCGGCAAGTTCACTTACGACCCGGGCTTCTTGAGCACGGCGTCCTGCAACTCGACCATCACCTACATCGATGGCGACAAGGGTGAGCTGCTCTACCGCGGCTACCCCATCGAACAGCTGGCGCAGAACTGCGATTTCATGGAGGTGTGCTACCTGCTGCTCAAGGGTGAGCTGCCCAATCCGCAGGAAAAGAAGGACTTCGACCGCCTGGTGACCATGCACACCATGGTCAATGAGCAAATGCAGTTCTTCCTGCGCGGCTTCCGCCGGGATGCGCACCCCATGGCGGTCATGACCGGTTTGGTGGGTGCCTTGTCGGCGTTCTATCACGACAGCACCGATGTGCATAACCCGGAGCACCGGGCCATCGCTGCCATTCGCCTGATTGCGAAGATGCCCACGCTGGTGGCCATGTCGTACAAGTACGGCATCGGTCAGCCCTACATCTACCCCAAGAACTCGCTGAGCTACACCGCGAACTTCATGCGCATGATGTTCGCAACGCCCTGCGAGGACTATGAGCCCAACGAAGTGCTGGTTCGGGCCATGGACCGCATCTTCATTCTGCATGCCGACCACGAGCAGAATGCCTCCACCTCGACCGTCCGCCTGTGCGGCTCTTCGGGCACCAACCCCTTTGCGGCCATCGCTGCCGGCGTAGCCTGCTTGTGGGGCCCCGCCCACGGTGGCGCCAATGAAGCGTGCCTGAACATGCTGGGCGACATCCAGCGTCAAGGCGGTGTGGAGAAGATCGGCGAGTTCATCAAGCAGGTCAAGGACAAGAACTCGAGCGTCAAGCTCATGGGCTTCGGTCATCGGGTGTACAAGAACTACGACCCACGCGCCAAGCTCATGCGCGAAACCTGCCACGAGGTGCTGGGTGCTCTGGGTCTTGAGAACGATCCGCTGTTCAAGCTGGCCATGGCGCTGGAGAAGATTGCGCTGGAAGACGAGTACTTCGTGGCCCGCAAGCTGTACCCGAACGTCGATTTCTACTCCGGTATCGTGCAGCGCGCCATTGGCATCCCGGTGCCGCTGTTCACCGCGATCTTCGCGCTGGCCCGTACCGTGGGCTGGATTGCCCAGCTCGACGAAATGATCGGCGACCCCGAGTACAAGATTGGCCGTCCCCGCCAGCTGTTTGTGGGCTCTACACCCCGTCAGGTCAAGCCCCTGGCCCAACGGGGGTAAGCCGGCGGATGCCGCTGCGCCAGCGGCATCGCAAACGGGCCCTCCACGCTTGCGTGTGAGGGCCTTGCTGTTTCTAGCGTGGCTTGATCACCTGCAGCGGGGTGACTTCAGACAAACCCGCACCGTTCCATTGCCGGCGAATGAACGTGGCCACGGCGGCCACTTCATGGGGCTGCAGCACATGCCCAAAGGGCGGCATGCCGAAGGGCCGCGGATGGCCCGCGGTGGCGGGGCCGAAGCCGCCCTCCTGGATGATGCGGATGAGGTTGGTGGCCGGGTCCCGCGCCACGCGGGGGTTGCCCGCCAGTGCAGGGTACATCCCCGCAACACCCTGTCCGTGCTCACCGTGGCAGGCCGCGCAGTGTTCGGTATACAGGCGCTCACCCAGCACCATCACCGCGCTGCTCTCCGGGACGCTCGGTGCTGCAGCTTGGGCCGTCGCCAACCGGGCTGCAGGTGCCGGCTGCTGCAGGATCCAGGACGACAAGGCCTGCAACGCTGAGGCATCCACGTGCTGCGTGCTGCCCGTCACCACTTGGGCCATCACGCCCAGGGCTGCACCGTGCCGCGAGTGGCCGGTCTTGAGGTAGGCCACCATGTCCTCAACCGTCCACGCACCGGCGTCCGCGTGGCCCAGTGGTGGCAATGGGGGTGCATAGGCGCGGCCGCCGGGCAGCAGTTGACCGCTGAAGTCGTGGGTCGCGCTTTGTGCACCCAGCGCGTTTCGACTGGCATGGCAAGCCGAGCAGTGCGCCAGGCCGCGCCCCAAGTACTCACCCAGGTCCATTTGTGCCGCGGTGGGGGGCTCTTGTGGGCGAAAGTACAGCGCTCTCCAGAGGGCCAGGCCCAGCTGCGTATTGGCTGGAAAACGCAGGCTGTGCGCCGGTGTGCTCTGCTGCACCGGTGGCAAGCTTTGCAGATAGGCGAACAGCGCATCGCTGTCTTCGCGGCGGATGTGGCTGAAGTTCTCGTAAGGGAAGGCTGGGTTCAACCATCGTCCGTCACGCGACTGCCCGTTGTGCAAGGCCTGCCAGAAATCCTGCGACGTCCACTGGCCCAGTCCCGTCTGCACATCGGGTGTGAGGTTGCCGCCGTATACCGTGCCGAAGGGGGTCTGCACGGCATGCCCTCCAGCATAGGCGGGGCCACCCGGCGCGGTGTGGCAAGCCGCGCAATGGCCGATCAGCGACAGTTCTCGCCCGCGCGCCACCAGGGCAGGGTCCTGCTGTGGGCCAGGCTGCAACACCGCAACACGAGGGCCTTGGAGTTGGCCGCGCACGTTCAAAACGGACACCACCGCTGCCAGCAACACCAGCGCCGTGATCACTGCCGCGGCGGCGGCCAGGAGGCCCTTGCGTCGGTCGCGCCGGGGCATCATGGGTTTCGAGGTGCCGCGCACGCCAACAGCGCCGATGCACCAGCAGGCGGTGAAGCGCCGGGGCTTCGGACTGGAGGCTGTGGCGCGGGGTGTGTGTGGGAGGGCAAGGCCTGGCTGGCCAAGTAAGCCGAGACCGCATGGATGTCGGCTTCCTGAAGACGACGGCTGATGTGCTTCATGCAGTCGGGTTCGCGCGCAGCACGCAGCCCGTTTCGCCAGGCACCCAATTGGGCACTGAGGTAGTCCTTGGACAAGCCCAGCAAACCGGGCGTGGCCGGCAGCATCCCCGTCAGCGCCTGTCCGTGGCACTGCACGCAGGCCGGCAGCTTCAGGCCGCTGTCCCCTTCGTGTACCAGCAAGCGGCCGCGCTGAAGGACCATCGGGTCGGCCACCGCACGCTCAGGACTGGGGTAGGGCAGGTCCAAGCTTGCAAAGTGGGAGGCGATCTCTCGAAGGTAGGCCGGCGACAGCGGCTGCACCAGGTGGCGCATGGTCGCGTGCCCGCGCCGGCCTTCCTTGAAGTTCAGCAGCTGTTCGAAGAGGTAAGCCTCGGGTTTGCCGGCGATGCGTGGGAAATAGCCGTCGGCGGTCGCCACACCTTCGCGGCCGTGGCAGGGCGTGCAGGCCTGCAGACGTTGGGCCATCGTGTCTTGCACCTTGGGTGCGGCTGTGCAGGGCAAAGCTGCGGCGCACAGGGCCAGCGCGATCAGCGCGAGCCGGGTCACGGTGTGGCCTGCCCGGCGGTGGCCTTCAGGCTGTTCTCAAAGTGGCGCTGCATGGCTTGGGTGGCGGCCACCGGGTCGCCCGCGCGGATGGCCGCCATGATGCTGCGATGTTCGGCCAGCGACTGCGACAAGCGTCCCTTTTTGAAGAGCGAATGATGGCGGTTGAGCTTCATGACCTTGCGCAGGTCGCCCACGATCTGGGTGCGCCATCGGTTCCCGGCCAGTTCCAAGAGCTTGAAGTGGAAGGCTTCATTGGTCGAGAAAAAGGCTTCACGCTGGCGAACCTGCTTTTCCAGTTGATCGTGTAGCGCTTGCAGGGACTCCAGCGCGGGTCCATCGGCGCGCGCAGCCACTTCGCCGGCGGCGTCACTTTCCAGCAAGGCCAGCAAGCGGTAGACCTGCTGAACGTCGTCGGCCGAGGGTTCCGTGACGTAGGCGCCCCGCCGCACCTTCATCGTGACCAGACCCTCGGTGGCCAGCACCTTGAGCGCCTCACGCAAGGGCGTGCGGCTGATGCCCCAGGTGGCAGCCAGCTTCAGTTCATCGATCCAGCTGCCGGGCTGAAGCTCGCGGCTGAAGATCTGTTGGCGCAAGCGCTCGGCCACGTCCTCGTACAGGGCGCGGGGGGCGATGCTGTGGGCGGCCGGGGCCATGGCGTGCGTTCTGGGGTGGGGTGTGAAAGCCTGTTGCAAGCGATTCTGCATTTATAATTATGCATCACGATCGCCTCGGGCATGGGTCGTCACATCAGGGGAATGTGCTCTGGTGCTTCGGACGCCCGCCAGGCATCCTGTCCCGACCCAAGGAGTCTTCATGTCTGCCGACCCATTCAAGCCTGCTTCCATTGAACAGTGGGCACAGGCCGCCGCCAAGTCAGCTCCGGGCGGGGACATCGCCAACTTGAATTGGGTGACGCCTGAAGGCATCACCGTCAAGCCCCTGTACACCGCAGCCGACACGGCTGGTCTGCCGCACGCCAACACCCTGCCAGGGTTCGAACCCTTCATTCGGGGCCCGCAGGCCACCATGTATGCCGTGCGCCCGTGGACCATCCGCCAGTACGCCGGCTTTTCCACCGCAGAGGACAGCAATCGCTTCTACCGCAAGGCGCTGGCCGCGGGTGGGCAGGGTGTAAGCGTGGCCTTTGACCTGGCCACCCACCGCGGTTACGACAGCGACCACCCGCGTGTGGTGGGCGATGTGGGCAAGGCCGGTGTGGCCATTGATTCGGTGGAGGACATGAAGATCCTCTTTGACGGTATCCCCCTGGACAAGGTCAGCGTGTCCATGACCATGAACGGTGCGGTACTGCCCGTGCTGGCCGGCTATGTGGTGGCCGCGCAAGAGCAGGGTGTGTCACAGGAGCAGTTGAGCGGGACCATTCAGAACGACATCCTCAAGGAGTTCATGGTCCGCAACACCTACATCTACCCGCCCGAGCCGAGCATGCGGATCATCGGCGACATCATCGAGTACACGGCCCACCACATGCCGAAGTTCAACTCGATTTCCATCAGCGGCTATCACATGCAAGAAGCCGGCGCGAACCAGGCGCTGGAATTGGCCTTCACCCTGGCCGATGGCAAGGAGTATGTGAAGACCGCGATGGCCAAGGGTCTGGACGTGGACGGCTTTGCAGGGCGGCTGAGCTTTTTCTGGGCCATCGGGATGAACTTCTATCTCGAGATCGCCAAGATGCGCGCTGCACGGCTCTTGTGGTGCCGCATCATGAAAGGGTTTGGTGCCAAGAACCCCAAGAGCCTGATGCTGCGCACCCACTGCCAAACTTCGGGCTGGTCACTGACCGAGCAAGACCCCTACAACAACGTGGTGCGCACCACCATCGAGGCCATGGCCGCGGTGTTTGGCGGCACGCAGTCGCTGCACACCAATTCGTTTGATGAGGCCATTGCACTGCCTACCGAGTTCAGCGCCCGCATTGCGCGCAACACCCAGCTCATCATCCAGGAAGAGACCCACATCACCAATGTGATTGACCCGTGGGCGGGTTCCTACATGATGGAAAAGCTGACCCAAGACATGGCCGATGCCGCATGGGCCATCATCGAAGAAGTGGATGCCATGGGCGGCATGACCCGCGCGGTGGACAGCGGTTGGGCCAAGCTCAAGATCGAAGCCTCAGCCGCCGAGAAGCAGGCCCGTATCGACAGCGGCAAGGACGTGATCGTGGGTGTCAACAAGTACAAGTTGGCGCAGCAGGACAAGGTCGACATCTTGGAGGTCGACAATGTGAAGGTGCGGGAGGGGCAGATTGAGCGCCTTCGGCACATCAAGGCCACGCGCGATTCGGGTGCGGTGCAGGCCGCTCTCCAAGCCTTGACCGAGGCGGCCCGCACGGGCCAGGGCAACCTGCTGGACCTGTCGATCAAGGCGGTGCGCCTTCGGGCCACGGTGGGTGAGGTCAGCGACGCACTGGAGGTGGTTTTTGGCCGTCACCGTGCCGACATTCAGAAGGTGACCGGTGTGTACGCAGCCGCTTACGACTCCGCCGAGGGTTGGGACAGACTCAAGACCGAGATTGCCGCCTTTGCGCAAGACCACGGCCGCCGGCCGCGCGTGATGATCGCCAAGTTGGGCCAAGACGGCCACGACCGGGGGGCCAAAGTGGTGGCCACCGCCTTTGCCGATCTGGGCTTTGACGTGGACATGGGTCCGCTGTTTCAAACGCCCGAGGAGTGCGCCCGGCAAGCCATCGAGAACGATGTGCATGCGGTGGGTGTTTCCACCCTGGCTGCCGGCCACAAGACCCTGGTGCCGGCCATCATTGCCGAGCTCAAGCGGCAAGGGGCTGATGACATCATCGTCTTCGTTGGCGGGGTGATTCCGCAGCAGGACTATGACTTCCTGTTTGAGGCGGGGGTCAAGGGGATCTATGGGCCTGGGACACCGATACCGGCTTCGGCCAAAGATGTCTTGGAGCAGATTCGGGCGGCGCAGGGGGCGGGGTGAGCTTTTCCCGCTGTACTGGGGTGTTGCTGTTGGCCGATCAGATGGTCGCGCCGTACCGTGCCGCTCAGTTGGCCCGCCGTCCACCTGCCGCGCTTGGAGCGGATCAGATGACGGTGCCATGCCGTGCCGCTCATGTCCCCCGCCGCCCGCCTGCGGCGCTCGGCTCCTCCTTTAAATCGCGGCACGGCATGACACCGTCATCTGATGGGGTGCGTGGGCCGCGGGCGCTGCCAACCCAGGCGTGCGGGGGGCGGGTGCTGCGATTTCAAGGAGGAGCGTCGGGCGCAGCCCGTCGCGGGGGCAATGAGCAGCAGCCGCCCCCCGAACGCCTGGGTACGCTCCAGCTTGTCCGCCCGGGTGCTCTTCACCCAGCAAACGGCTAAGGCCACCACCCCACATGCAGCCTCCCCACCCCCAGCTGTTGGAAAAGATCATCGGCCCCGGCGGCGATTCCCAGCGCCGAGCCATGGCCAAGGCGATCACGCTGCTGGAGAGCACACGGGCGGACCATCGTGTGCAGGCCGACGAACTGCTCAATGCACTGCTGCCGCACACCGGGCGTTCCTTCAGGCTCGGGATCAGCGGCGTGCCGGGTGTGGGCAAGAGCACCTTTATCGAGGCACTGGGACTGATGCTGATCGCCCAGGGCCACCGAGTGGCCGTACTGGCGGTAGACCCATCGTCCACCGTCAGCGGCGGCTCCATTCTGGGCGACAAGACCCGCATGGAACGCCTGAGCATGGACGAGCGCGCTTTTATCCGGCCCAGCCCCAGCAGCGGTACCTTGGGTGGCGTGGCCGAGAAGACACGCGAAGCCATGCTGGTGTGTGAAGCCGCCGGCCACGATGTGGTGATCGTGGAAACCGTGGGTGTGGGCCAAAGCGAAACCGCGGTCTCGCGCATGACCGACATGTTCGTCTTGATGCAGCTGCCCAATGCAGGCGATGAACTGCAGGCCATCAAGAAAGGCGTGATGGAGCTGGCTGACTTGGTCGTGATCAACAAGGCCGACTTGGATGTGGATGCCGCCACCCGGGCGCAAGCCCAGATCCAGTCGTCCCTGAGGCTGTTTGGGCTGCACGGCAATCCCGACCATGCCCACCACGATGAGTCGGTCTGGCATCCATCGGTGCTGCAGCTCAGCGCGCTCAAGGAGCAGGGCATTGACCGGTTCTGGCAGCAGGTGCTTCGTTTCCGTCAACTGCAGACGGACAACGGACACATGGCCCAGCGCCGGGTTCATCAGGCACAGGCCTGGATGTGGGAGCGAATCGAGGCGGGCCTTCGCCAGCGCTTTCGCGCCCACCCGGCTGTGCAAGCGGCGTTGGAAAGCTTGCAGGACGACGTGGTGCAGGGGCGCGTGGCTGCGTCGGTGGCGGCTCGTCGCTTGCTCGACCTCTTCCAGTGATCCAGCTCTGAGACGGCCAAGTCCCCCATTCAAATCCAACCGAAACCCCACCGGAATACACAAGGAGAACCCCGATGCACGACATTCAACAGCTGCTCGAGGAAAAGCGAGCCCTGGCGCGCCTGGGCGGTGGCCAAAAGCGCATTGATGCGCAGCATGCCAAGGGCAAGCTGACCGCGCGAGAGCGCCTGGAATTGCTGTTCGATGAAGGCACCTTTGAAGAGTGGGACATGTTTGTCGAACACCGCTGTGTGGACTTCGGCATGGCCGACAACAAGATCCCGGGCGACGGTGTGGTGATCGGCTACGGGATGATCAACGGGCGTTTGGCCTTCGCCTACAGCCAAGACTTCACGGTGTTTGGCGGTGCCTTGTCGGAGACCCACGCCGAGAAGATCTGCAAGATCATGGACCAGGCCATGAAGGTGGGCGCTCCTGTGGTCGGCCTGAACGACTCAGGCGGTGCGCGCATCCAGGAGGGGGTGGCTTCGCTGGGTGGCTATGCCGATGTATTTCAAAAGAATGTCTTGGCCAGTGGTGTGATTCCGCAGATCAGCATGATCATGGGCCCCTGTGCCGGTGGTGCCGTCTACAGCCCATCGATGACCGACTTCATCTTCATGGTCAAGGACTCGTCCTACATGTTCGTGACCGGCCCAGATGTGGTGAAGACGGTGACGCACGAGGAGGTGACCGCTGAAGAGCTCGGAGGAGCCCTCACCCACACCACCAAGAGCGGCGTCGCGGATCTGGCCTTCGAAAACGATGTGGAGGCGCTGTTGATGTTGCGACGCTTCTTCAACTACCTGCCGCTGAACAACCGTGAAAAGCCCCCGGTACGGCCCAGTGGAGACCCCGCCAACCGCTTGGACCACTCCCTGGACACGCTGGTGCCGGACAATCCCAACAAGCCCTACGACATCAAGGAGCTGATCGTCAAGGTGGTGGACGACGGTGAGTTCTTTGAGCTGCAGCCCGACTACGCGGCCAACATCGTGATTGGATTTGGCCGCATGGAGGGACAAACCGTGGGCGTGGTGGCCAACAACCCCCTGGTCTTGGCCGGATGCCTGGACATCAAGAGCTCCATCAAGGCCGCGCGCTTCGTGCGGTTCTGCGATGCCTTCAGTATCCCGGTGCTCACCTTCGTGGATGTACCGGGCTTCATGCCCGGCACGTCGCAGGAGTACGGCGGCATCATTAAGCACGGCGCCAAGTTGCTCTACGCCTATGCGGAGTGCACCGTGCCCAAAATCACCGTGATCACCCGCAAGGCCTACGGCGGTGCCTATGACGTGATGGCCTCCAAGCACCTGCGCGGTGACGTGAACTTCGCGTGGCCCAATGCCGAGATTGCGGTCATGGGCGCCAAGGGCGCTGTGGAAATCATTTTCCGAGAGGACAAAGGCGACCCGGCCAAGTTGGCCGCTCGGGAAGCAGAGTACAAGGCGCGCTTTGCCAATCCCTTTGTGGCCGGTGCGCGGGGCTTCATCGACGACGTGATCCAACCGCACGAGACGCGCAAGCGCATCTGCCGATCGCTGAAGATGCTCAAGGACAAGAAGCTGGAAAACCCGTGGCGCAAGCACGGCAACATTCCGCTTTGATGGGTTGGAGGAACGCCATGTTTACCAAGATTCTGATTGCCAACCGCGGTGAGATCGCGTGCCGGGTCATCAAGACCGCGCGCAAGATGGGCATTGCCACCGTGGCCGTGTACTCCGAGGCCGACAAGGATGCCCGGCATGTTGAGCTGGCCGATGAGGCGGTGTTGATCGGACCCGCGCCTTCACGCGAGTCGTACCTGGTGGCCGACAAGATCATTGCCGCCTGCAAGCAAACCGGCGCGCAGGCGGTGCACCCGGGCTACGGATTTCTGTCGGAAAACGAGGCCTTTGCCAGGCGCTGTGAGGAAGAAGGAATCGTCTTCATCGGGCCCAAGCACTACTCGATTGCGGCCATGGGCGACAAGATTGCGTCCAAGAAGTTGGCCAATGAGGCCAGGGTCAACACCATCCCCGGCTACAACGACGCCATTGACACGCCCGAGCAGGCCGTGGAGATTGCCAAGAAGATCGGCTACCCCGTGATGATCAAGGCCAGCGCGGGCGGCGGTGGCAAGGGCCTGCGGGTGGCGTTCAACGACAAGGAAGCCCACGAAGGCTTTTCAAGTTGCCGCAACGAGGCCCGCAACAGCTTCGGCGATGACCGCGTGTTCATCGAGAAGTATGTGTTGGAGCCCAGGCATATCGAGATTCAGGTGCTCGGCGACGCCCATGGGGAGGTGGTCTACCTGTGGGAGCGCGAGTGCTCGATTCAGCGGCGCCACCAAAAGGTGATCGAGGAGGCGCCATCGCCCTTCATCAGCGAGGCCACGCGCCGGGCCATGGGTGAGCAAGCTGTGGCCCTGGCCAAAGCCGTGAAGTACCAGAGCGCCGGCACAGTGGAGTTCGTGGTGGGCAAGGACCAGGACTTCTACTTCCTGGAGATGAACACGCGCTTGCAGGTGGAGCACCCGGTGACCGAGTGCATCACCGGCCTGGACCTGGTGGAGCAGATGATCCGCGTGGCTGCAGGTGAGCGGCTTTCGTTCACGCAGGAGCAGATCGCCCGCGACGGCTGGGCCATTGAGTGCCGTATCAACGCAGAAGACCCCTTCCGCAACTTCCTGCCTTCCACCGGACGCTTGGTCCGGTACCAGCCCCCAGCCCAGAACCTGGAGCAGGGGCGCAACACGCTCCAAGGGCCGGCCTACGACAACGGTCAGTTCGGTGGTGTGCGCGTGGACACTGGGGTGTACGAGGGCGGCGAGATCCCGATGTACTACGACTCGATGATCGCCAAGCTCATCGTGCATGGGCGCGACCGCCATGAGGCGATCGCCAAAATGCGCGAGGCCCTCAATGGGTTCGTGATTCGGGGCATCAGCAGCAACATCCCCTTCCAGGCTGCGCTCTTGGCGCACCCGAAGTTCGTGACCGGGCAGTTCAACACGGGCTTCATTGCCGAGCATTACGCCAAGGGCTTCCGCGCCGAGGATGTTCCGCATGACGATCCCTCTTTCCTGATTGCCATCGCCGGTTTCGTCCGGTGCAAGGCCCGCCACCGTGCAGCCGGCATCAGTGGACAGGTCCTGGGCCATGAGGTGGCCCACGTGAGTGACTTCGTGGTGGTGGTTTTGGGCGAGCAGGGCCGCCATGAGTACCACCAAGTGCAGGTTGGCGAGTTCGACCCCATCTCGGGCAAAGCCGAGGTCCGTGTGGACGGACGCACCTTCGCGATTCAAAGCCGGACCAAGCTGGGCGACATCCTCATGGTGGGCACCGTCAATGGTCAACCCTTCAGTGCGCAGGTGGAGCGCGGCGCACCGCGCCAACCCTTGGCGCTGCGGATTGCCCACAACGGCACGGCCATCGCCGCCCTGGTGCTGTCACCGCGCGCTGCGGCGATGTTCAAGTTGATGCCCTACAAGGCGCCGCCTGACCTGTCCAAGATGCTGCTGTCCCCCATGCCAGGGCTGCTGGTTAATGTGGCGGTGCAGCCCGGCCAGAAGGTCTTGGCCGGGGAGCGGCTGGCCGTGATTGAGGCGATGAAAATGGAAAACATCCTCACCGCCACACAGGACGGTGTGGTCAAGGCGGTCAAGGCCAGCGTGGGCGAGAGCCTGGCGGTGGACCAGACGATCATCGAGTTTGAGTGAACCGTCCGTGGAGCTTTCAGCCATGAGCCAGACCAAACCGTTCCGTGTCTTGGGTATCCAACAGGTGGCCATCGGCGGCCCGAGCAAGGCTCGGCTGCGCAGCCTGTGGGTGGACCTGCTGGGTCTGCAGGTTAAGAGCAGCTTTGTGAGCGAGCGCGAAAACGTGGATGAGGACATTTGTGCCTTGGGCTCTGGGCCGTTGGCAGTGGAGGTCGACCTCATGCAGCCCTTGGACCCCGAAAAGAAGCCCGCGGTGCACACCACGCCGCTCAACCACATTGGCCTTTGGGTAGACGACCTGCCCAAGGCGGTTGAATGGCTGGGCCGTCAGGGCGTTCGTTTTGCGCCCGGGGGCATCCGCAAGGGCGCTGCGGGCCACGACATCACCTTCATCCATCCCAAGGCCAGCGACGAATTCCCCTTCGGCGGAGAGGGCGTGCTGATCGAGTTGGTGCAGGCGCCCGAAGAGGTGGTCCGGGCCTTGGGTTGATCCAGGCACCGTTGGCCCAGCCCTCAGGGGTTGCAGACGTCGCAGCGCTGAGGGTCGGCCACCACCGGCTGGGGCCGCGGTTTCAGGCCTTCATGGCCACAGGAGGGGCAACTCCACACTTCGGCACGCGGCATGCGAGTGGGGGTGCCGCAGCTGGCGCACGGTGCGCCAGGCTCGGCTCTGAGCAGGCCAAAGCCCGGTGCCTGGCACTGCGGGCAGCGGCACTGAAAACGCCGCACCAAGTCCAGGCCTGCTTGGCGGATCACGGTCTGGCGGGTGGGGTTGGTGTGGGCACGCAGGTCGTTCTCCACGTGCAGCGTGCGTTCGGGGTCGGCTGCGTGAGCCCGTTGGAAAACCTTGCGCAAGCCCTGCAGACAGGCCACGCCCTTGGCCAAGACCGGGCCATCGGGCCCGTCACCCCGCACCACCAGGTGGTGCTGCGGGAAGCCCGCGCGCTCGGCAGCGGCCACCAGCGCCTCCCAGCCCTTGACATCCAGGTTGATCGATTGGGCCTTGGCATGGGCCAGTGCCGTGATGCGGTGGCCGGTGCGGCGCTCGATCAGCACCAGCATCTCGGTGTTCCAGGGCAACAGGCTCAGGTAGGGGTCCAGGTGGAAGGCACCTTCACTGCCCAGTCCCCATTCACTGTCCGACAACTCGAGCGCCAGCTCGGCTTTACGGGCGGCCGCTTCCAGCTGTGAACCCTGACGCGGGCGTTCCCGCGTGAAGGTGCCCAGCGTGTCGGTGTCAAAACCCTCGACCCGGTGCAGCGATGCCCCCAAGCCTTCACCCAGGATGGGTGCGAGCAGCGATTCCTTGCCGTGTTGGGTGAGCAGGGCGATCTTCATCTGGTTTGGCGGTGGATCAAGCCATCACAGCCGGCACCTGCGCAGCCGGAAGGACCTTGTGTACGAATAGCGCGGCCGTTCTCGCCCGAGATGCAGTAGGGATTCAACAAAACAGTGCCTTGACTGCCAGAATCAACCACGCGGCAACAACTTCAGTTCCCATTGTGAAAGCCGCATCAACCTTGGTTTGTCTTGTCCATGACAAAGTCGGGAAACTCCCCATGCCCCGTGTCCATGCCCCTCAAGAGGCTGCGGCCTTTGCCCTGAGCTCTCCCTGGGGGAGAACGCTCACGCCCGCGCAAGCGGAGAGGGTGCGTGCCGAGGTGCGCGAGCGGCACATCGCCAAAGGCAGTGCGATCTGCCACGCCGGGGCCGAGGTTGAGTTCTGGAAAGGCGTCATGGAGGGGCTGATCAAGATGAGCGTGGTGTCCGCGCAAGGGCGACACGCCACCCTGACCGGCTTGGCCGCCGGCGCATGGTTCGGTGAGGGGCCGGTGCTGCGCTCACGGTTGTGGGAGTTTGACGGGGTGGCGTTGCGCGACACTCGAATTGCCCTGGTCCCGCGGGCGACCTTCCTGTGGTTGCTCGACGAAAGCCCGGCCTTTGCACGCTTCGTCATCGGGCAGTTGAGCGAACGGTTGGCCCAATTCGCCTCCATCATTGAAGCCGAGCGGCTGGAGAGTGCGGAAACACGCGTGGCGCGCTCCCTGGCCTGGCTCTACAACCCGGTGCTGTATCCCGGGGTCAACCAGGAGCTGGAGTTGACGCAGCAGGAGATCGGCTACCTCAGCGGCGTGACACGCCAACGCGTTAACCGTGCACTCAAGCTGATGCAGGAGCAAGACCTGGTGCGTGTGCGCTACGGTGCGGTGCACATCAACAACGTGGCCGGCTTGATGGGCTTTCGAACCGAAGACCGTGCAGGCGAACTGCGCGGTCTGTTGGTGCATGGGCGAGGTGCGCAAGGCTGAGCCCTATAAAAGTGCAACAGCCCAGGCGGTGTAGAGCGGGATGCCTACCAGGATGTTGATGGGAAAGGTCACGCCCAGGCTCAGCCCGAAGTACAGCGCCGGGTTGGCTTCGGGAATCGCGTACCGCAAGACAGCCGGCACCACGATGTAAGAGGCGCTGGCCGACAGCACCATCAGCAGCGCACCATCGGCGGCTGACAGGCCCAGGAACCAGGCCAGTGTCAGGGCGATGCCCGCGTGGACGACCGGCCCAATTGCCGCATAGGCCAAGAGCATGGGCGAAGCCCTTCGAGCATCCTTGAAGTTCCGTGCCACCATCAGGCCCATATCCAGCAGGAAGAAGGCCAGCATGCCCTTGAAGAGGTCTCCCGAAAAGGGCTGCATCACGGCCTTGCCCGCATCTCCGCTGATGAAGCCCACCGCCATGGCGCCCAGCAGAAGCAGGTGGGCGCCGTCGGTGAAGGACTCGTGCAGGACACGGCCCACGCTGGGCAGGCCGGTACTGGATTCGGCCTGCCGCTGGCCTTGGGCTGCCGCTTGGGAGTGGCGCATCACACTGGCCAGCAGCACCGCCATGATGATGGCGGGAGACTCCATCAAGACCATGGCCACAGCCATGTGGCCGCCAAACGGCATTCCCTGTGTTTCCAGATACTGCATGGCGGTGACGAAGGTCACGGCGCTGACCGAACCGTAAGCAGCGGCCACAGCAGCCGCATCAAAGCCATCCACGCGCTTGCGAAGGAAGAGCCAGCCGATTGCAGGCACCACGAAAGCCATGGCGACGGCAGCGCCGAGGCTCAGCAGGATGTCCTGCGAGAGACCGGATTTGGCCAAGGCAAAGCCACCCTTCAAACCCAAGGCCATAAGCAGGTAAAGGGAGAGGAACTTTGAGATGGCCTGCGGGATCTCCAGGTTTGAGCGAAGGCCGCCTGCGAGCACACCAAAGATGAAAAAGAGAATCGCGGGATCGGTGAGGTTGTTCATGTTGCTTCTCCTTGGGGCGCGATCCTAGGTTTGCAAAATGATTTTGAAAAATCGATTTATAGTGAGTTAAGCATCGATATAAATCTATGAAAGCAAACTTCAGACAACTTAAGTTGTTTCTGGCCCTGGCCGAGACTGGCAGCGTCACCGCAGCCGCGCGCGCCACCCATGTCACGCAGCCCACGGCCTCCATGCAACTCCGTGAACTCACCGAAGCCGTGGGCTTGCCGCTGTATGAAGTGGTGTCCAGAAAGGTTCAGCTCACGGACATTGGCGTGGAGCTGGCCAAGACCGTCAGGGCCATGTCCAGCCAGTGGAGTGCCTTCGAGCAGGTGGTCGATGGCGCGAGGGGGCTCACCCGAGGCCGCCTTCGGGTGGCGGTGGTGAGCACCGCCAAGTACTTCATGCCCCGGCTGATTGGTGCCTTCTGCAAGCGCCACCCGGCCATTGATGTGTCCATCGAGATCCTGAACCGAGATGGCGTGGTGGCCAGGTTGCGTGAGGACATGGATGATCTCTACATCATGTCCACCCCTCCGATTGATCTGCAACTCGACGATGTCGTGTTCATGAGCAACCCCCTGGTGGTGATTGCCCCGTCCACCGATGCCCTCGTGCGGCGCGGCCAGCTCGAGTTGTCAGCATTGGCCAGCCAACGCTTCATCCTGCGGGAAAAGGGCTCAGGCACCCGTATGGCTGTGGACCAGCACTTCAAGCGGGTGCGGTTTCATCCCAAGGTTCGGCTGGAGTTGGGCAGCAACGAGGCCATCAAAGAGGCGGTGGCCGGTGGTCTGGGGCTCGGCGTGATCTCCAGCCATGCGCTGCATGGGCGCGCACGGGAGCATGGCGTGTCGGTGGTGTCGGTGGCCGGCTTTCCCGTGCCATCGCAATGGCACATCGTGCACCCGGCCGCACGCAGCTTGTCTCCCATCGCTGCGGCATTCAAGGCGCAGCTGCTGCGGCAGATCAAGGGTGCGGCCGAGGTGGCGTCGCGCTAGTTGTCCACTTCGCCAAGGCCACTTCCAGCAGGGCATGGGCCAAGGTGCCGTGGGGGTGGAGGGCCACGTCCGCTCCCTCCGAACGCAGGAGCTCAGCTTCCTCGCCATTGGGGGCGCGCACGATGGTCTGAATACCAGGGTTGAGCGTGCGCGCGGTCACCAACATGGGCCGCACATCGGTGCTGTCGCTGGCGCACACGATCAGCATGCCGGCCTGGGCCACATGCGCCTGAACCAGCGTCAGCGCTTCACGTGCATCGCCAGCCACGGCCTGCAGCCCCTGTACACGCAGCGCCTCTACGCGCTCTCGGTCCGAGTCCACCACCACAAAAGGGATGTCCTTCTCTCGCAGCTGAAGTGCCAGGGCCGAGCCTACGCGCCCACAGCCCACCAGCACCACGTGTTGTGCCAAGTACCGCCGAGCCGTGCTGTCGGGTAGTGCGCTCAAGTGGTCTGTCCGCGCCTCGGCGGCCCGTGCCCAGGCTGAACCCTTGAGGATGCGCTGGCGCAAAGGCTCGATGAGGGAAAACAGCAGGGGGTTCAGAGCGATGCTGATCAGGGCGCCGGCCACGATCAGGCTGCGCGCTTCCTCCGGCAGGACCCCCAAGGAAATGGCCAGGGTTGCCAGGATGAAGGAGAACTCACCGATCTGCGCCAAGCTCGCCGAGATCGTGAGCGCAGCGTTCAGCGGTTGACGCAAGATCAACACGACGGCGAAGGCGGCGATGGACTTGCCCACCATGATCACCAGCGCCGTGGCCAGGACCCTCCAAGGGTCGGTGACCAGAACTTCCGGGTCAAAGAGCATGCCGACCGACACAAAGAAGAGAACCGCAAAGGCGTCCCGAAACGGCAATGACTCTTCAGCAGCGCGTGCGCTGAACTCGGACTCCCGCAGGACCAACCCAGCAAAAAAGGCACCCAGGGCCACGGACACGCCAAACAGGGCCGCCGAGCCATAGGCGATGCCCACAGCCACGGCCATCACGCACAGGGTGAACAGCTCACGCGACCCGGTCTTGGACACCTGCCACAAGGCCCAGGGCAAGAGGCGCTTGCCTCCCAGCAGCATCAGGCCCAGAAATGCCCCAACGGCCAGCAGCGTCTGACCCAGCACCACTCCCATGGGCCTGGCGGCGTCACCCTCTTGTGCAGTCGGGCCGTGCCAAGCGCCCACCAGGGACGGTAGCAGCACCAAAACCAGCACCATGGCCAGGTCTTCGACAACCAGCCAGCCAATGGCGACCTTGCCGTTGTGTGTGGTCACCAGTGACTGCGCTTCCAAAGCACGCAGCA
>JACCDW010023637.1_pt1 | contig 27852 bp, 18 predicted proteins | sample 7449781 | NCBI WGS metagenome assembly JACCDW01 (sample SAMN15323449, study PRJNA562643) | freshwater metagenome | isolation source: river surface water | place: USA:Blue River Watershed | collected 2017-08-18
ATCTATTAAGGTTTGTCCTAATAAACACAACGAAAAATATTTGCAAACAAAAAGAGATAAGCTAGGTCACGACCTAGCTTAATCTGCTATTCCATCGAACGCATACGTTCGTAGAGGATCATTCCCGCGGCAACACTTACATTGTAAGAGTCAAGTCCTTTGTTGATAGGAATTTTGAAGGTTTCGTCTGCTCTATTAATGATGAGCTGATTTACACCGATTCCTTCTTCACCTAAGACAATCGCCATCGGACGATCGAATTCTATTTGGGAAAGATTTTTACTAGCTTTCAAATCACTCACTAATACGTGAATTCCGTTTGCTTTACACCATTTGATTGTTTGTACTAAATCAATTTCACGACAAACTTTCACGTGATTCAAAGCGCCTGCAGATGTTTTTAATGCATCTGAATTGATAAGCGCTCCACCTTTTTGCGGAACAAGAATTGCGTGAACGCCGGTACCATAAGCTGTTCTGGCAATGGCGCCAAAGTTTCTCACATCTGTAATATGATCTAAAATCAAAAACAAAGGTTGTTCTCCGTTGGCTTGTGCCTGATTTAGGATGTCTTCTTTGTCGAAATATTTAATCATCGCTAATAAACCAACCACCCCTTGGTGATTTTTATTGCGCGCGATATAATCTAACTTTTCTCTTGGAACAGATTTTACAGGGAGCTCTAATTCGCGTGCAGCTTGACGAATTTCACTGATACCAGGACCTTTAAGGTCTTTCTCTATGTACAATACCTCGATTTCTTTACCAGCTTGAATAGCTTCGAAAATAGGATGTCTTCCGTAAATTAATTGACTCATTATTATTGATTGAAGGTGCAAGGTCTTAAAAATTATCCAAACCCCGAAATCCTCCTTACCTTTGCGACATGTCTTCGGTACGAATATTGGCGATAGAATCTTCTTGTGATGATACCTCTGCTGCAGTAATTGTGGATGGAAAGGTCCTTTCCAACTATATCTGCACCCAAAAGGTACATGAGCAATATGGAGGCGTAGTACCTGAATTGGCTTCTCGAGATCATCAAAAAAATATTGTTCCAGTTGTAGAAGTGGCGATGAAACAAGCCAATATCTCATGGAACGAAATTGATGCGGTGGCATGTACCACCGCTCCGGGATTGATCGGTTCTTTGTTGATAGGCGTTAGTTTTGCCAAAGGATTGGCACTTTCTCTTAACAAACCTTTGATTGCTGTTAACCACATGAAAGCGCATGTAATGGCAAATTTCTTGAATGAAGAAATGCCAGCCTTTCCATTTTTATGTTTGACTGTATCCGGTGGCCACACACAAATTGTGTTGGTGAAAGATTATCTCGATATGGAGGTGATTGGTGAAACTACCGATGATGCGGCAGGAGAAGCTTTTGATAAGACTGCAAAAATTTTAGGCTTGCCTTATCCAGGAGGCCCACTTATCGATAAATACGCTGTTGGTGGCGATCCCAAAAGATTTAAATTCCCTGAGCCGAAGATTCCTGGCTATGATTTTTCTTTTAGTGGTTTGAAGACCGCTATTTTATATTTTATCCAAGAACAGACTGCTTTGAATCCCAATTTCGTTCAAGAGAATTTAAAGGATATTTGCGCTTCGATACAAGAACGGATTGTGAGCATTTTAATGAATAAGTTGAAGAAGGCAGCTAAAGAAATAGGAGTAAGCACCATTGCGATTGCAGGTGGCGTGAGCGCGAATAGTGGCTTGCGATGGGCCGCGAATGATCTTGCCCGACGTCATCGTTGGAAATTACATATTCCAGAATTTCAATACTGTACAGATAATGCAGGAATGATTGCCATTGCTGCGCATCATCTTTATTTGAAGAATGAATTTGCGCCATTGAATGTGGCCGCTTCAAGTAGAGCGCATTAAACGTATCTTTTAATGGATTTTTTTGAGTGCGTGTGAATAGTGACTATTCATCTTCGATGATATTTTCTTATTTTCATCTTCTAATACTGTGTTATGAATAATCCTATTGCAGAAAGAGTAAATCGTTTGAGTGAGTCACAAACCATTCAAATGGCAAAGTTAAGCCGCGAGCTGAAAGCGAAGGGTTTAGATATTATTGATTTGAGTTTGGGAGAACCTGATTTTCCTACCCCTTTGGCAGTGAAGGAAGCAGCAAAGAAAGCCATCGATGATGGTTATACCTATTATACGCCTGTTGCTGGCTACGCCGACTTGCGTGAAGCGATTTCGCGTAAATTTAAAAGAGAGAATAATCTGGATTATAGTCCTGAACAAATCGTAGTATCAACTGGCGCAAAACATTCCATTATCAATGTGGTTTTGAGTTTGTTGAATCCAGGCGAAGAGGCGATCATACCTACGCCTTATTGGGTTTCGTATTCTGAGATGATTAAGATGGCGGAAGGCGAGATAAAGTTTATCAAAACAAGCATTGATCAAGATTTTAAAATCACAGCCGCTCAATTAAAAGCTGCTCTGACACCTAAAAGCAAGTTGTTAATTTTTTCATCGCCTTGTAATCCGACTGGTTCTTTTTATACGAAAGAAGAACTCGCGGCATTAGTAGAAGTGATAGCAGAACATCCGACCTTACATGTAATCTCCGACGAGATTTATGAGCATATCAATTTCGATGGTAAGCATGAAAGCATTGCGCAGTTTGACGTAATTCGTGATAGAGTGATTACGGTAAATGGCGTCTCTAAAGGGTTTGCCATGACAGGTTGGAGAATCGGTTATATCGGAGCTCCGTTGGCCATTGCGAAAGCGTGTGATAAAATTCAAGGTCAGTTTACCAGTGGAACGTCCTCGGTATCGCAACGTGCGGCACTAGCGGCATTGGAAGGTGGTTTAGAAACAACCAAGGAAATGGTGAGTGTCTTTAAACGCCGTAGAGATTTAGTATTAGAAGAATTACGTAAGATCCCGAATCTACGTGTTAATACACCTCCGGGAGCTTTCTACGTTTTTCCTGATGTGAGTGCATATTTTGGAAAATCGTATAATGGAACTGTAATTAAGAATGCAGATGATTTATGTACTTATTTAATACAAGAAGTACATGTTGGAATCGTTACAGGAAGAGCCTTCGGGGATGATCATTGCGTTCGTATCTCTTATGCAACCAGTACTGAGAAATTGCAGGAAGCAATGCGTCGTTTGCAAAAAGGCTTTGCGCAATTAGCTTAAGAATATGATTAAAGTATTACGCCCAATCAATTTGTTATTCATTGTCATTGTAATGATAGTGATTCGACTTGCGTTAATTGTTCCCTCTTTAGCTACGATAGTAGTCAATGAAAGCGACTTTCTATCGCCTGAATTATCCGATTTTCAGTACGCAATGCTTATTCTGAGTGTCATTGGATTAGCAGCGGCAGCGTATGTCATCAACGATTATTATGATCGTGAAGCAGATAAAATCAATAAACCAACTCGTGCAGTAATTGGGGTAAAAATTCATGAAAAGGATGCACTAATCTGGTATTATGGTTTGAATGCGATAGCTTTAGGACTAGGGCTATTCTTAGCTTTACGCGTAGATAATTTAAGATTGTTTTATCTTTTTGTCGTTTCCGTGGCTGTTAATTGGCTTTACGCAAGATACCTGAAGAAAATCGCATTTATAGGCAATTTGGCGGTTTCAGCATCCTTGGCAATGGTCGTTTGGATGCCTTATTTGTTTGAGCCGGTTTACTTTGCCGACGACTTAGACGGAATAGAAGGGATGGTTGATTTTATTACTAATGTAATCCTCTGGACTTCCGCAGCCGCATTTCTCTTGAATCTGATTCGTGAGATTGTGAAGGACCTTCAAGATGAAGAGGGAGATCGTGCGATGGGGTGTAAGACATTACCAATAGCTATTGGAATTCCGTTTACCGTATATATTTTACAAGTATTGACACTGGGTGCTATTAGCGGGTTCGCTTATTTAATGTATCGTTTCTATTTGATGGGGGTAAATGAATTGTATTGGCTACAGCAGATGAATGTCTACTTAGGATTATCCATACTTGCACCTTGCATCGCCTTATTCATAGCCTTGTTTGGGTATAAGAAATTTAGTTCTAAGCACTGGGGATGGATCAGCCATGCTTTAAAATTGATCATGTTGTTGGGATTGTTTTCCTTATTGTTTTTTAAACATTATTTAGAGTCTTGATATGCGTAAATATATTTTAGCTTCGGCCTCTCCTCGTCGTCAGTACTTATTAAAGGAGGCTGGGATTGATTTTGAATGTATTCCTAGTATTGGAGTGGATGAAGAGTTGATTGCTTCGCAAATAATGGAGCGCAATAATGTTGAACTCTATTGGATTCCGGAAACCTTAGCGAAGGAAAAGGCGCGTGAAGTGGAAACGCGTGTCCCTAAGGGGAGTATCATTATCTCCGCAGACACTATCGTGGTTTTGGATGGAAAAATTTTAGGAAAGCCTAAATCTGAAATGGAAGCTGTCGAAATGTTGCGTAAGCTTTCAGGGAATAAACATACCGTAATTACAGGCGTTTGCTTGATTAAGGCAGGAGAGCCAGGCGGTATTTCGATGTTTAATGTTAAGACGGAAGTAAGCTTCAAGCGTTTACGCGAAGACCAAATCCAGCATTATGTTAGCACTTATCAGCCATTGGATAAAGCAGGTGCTTACGGCATTCAAGAATGGATCGGATACTATGGCGTAAGCGGTATAAACGGTTGCTTCTATAATGTTATGGGACTTCCGCTAAGTGCTTTGATGGAGGAGTTAGAACGCTTTGAAGGCGCCTAATTAAATTCCTCTTCTCTTTTTCTCTTCAGAAATCAATTTTAATTCTCTACTCATTTGCCCTGAGATAGAGGTGTTTTCTTGTGCACGACGAATCAGGTAAGGCATTACATCTTTCACTGGTCCGAAAGGAAGGTATTTCGCCGTATTATATCCACCGTTTGCTAGGTTGAAGGTGATGTGATCACTCATGCCAAACAATTGGGAGAAATAGATATGCGGATGATTCGCTGGGATATTTAATAGCTTCATAAAGGTGCTCGCATTCTTGGCACTTTGCTCGTTATGCGAAGCGCAGAATATCGCCATTTGCTGATAGTTTTCGATACACATAGTTACTGCAGCATCGAAGTCTTTATCGCAGGTCTGCTTATCAGGTTGAATAGGAGAAGGATAGCCCATTTGCGTAGCGCGAGCTCTTTCCTTTTCCATATAGGCGCCGCGTACCAATTTCAAAGCATAGATAACGCCTGCTTCTTTCATGATTGGCATGGTCTGCATTAGATATTGTAAACGATCGTGACGATACATTTGAAGGGTATTGTACACGACAGGCTTTTCTTTATTGAAAGCCATAATCATTTTATTGACTAAAGCATCTACCGGGTCTTGAATCCATGATTCTTCCGCATCAATTAGGATGGCCACATTTTTTGTAGCACCTGCCTGACATACTTCTCGTAGACGATCGCTTACTCTTCTGAATTCTTCTTGTTCAGTAGTGTTCAGGGTTTGTTTCGCTTGCAGCTTTTCCAAAAGCTCAAAACGCGCTAGGCCAGTCACTTTGACGCTGATAAAGCCTATTTTTCTATCTGCAGCTAGGTGGATGATTCGAATAAGTTCTTCACGTGTATGATCGAATTCTTTCTCAGATGATTTAGCTTCTACTGCATAATCGAGAATCGATTCAACTTTGTATTGCAAAAGGTGATTTACGGTAGGCATCGCCAATTCAACTGATTCTCCGCCACAAAATTGTTTGAAAATCGTTTTGCGAATCAATCCTTTAATTGGCAAATGAAGATTGAGTGCTAACGAAGCCGCATGCGTCCCGATTTTTACCAAGGACGGGTTGTTCATCATTTTAAATAAAAAATAGGCTTGTTTTAACTCGCCATTATTTTTACTTTGGAATGCGATTGCGGTATTGTCAAAGGAAATTTGATTCTGACTCATAAGACTTCTATAAAAGATTATCTCAACAAATTTTGGGACTTAAATATCGTTTGAATATTTGAAATTGCGAATGAACTTTATCAACTTGTAAACATTTCGTAAAAATGGCTATGAATGCCGAACTTATAGTCTATCTTTGTTTCCCGTTATGACAAAATATATCTTTGTAACGGGAGGTGTTTCCTCTTCTTTGGGAAAAGGCATTATTGCCGCATCATTAGCCAAGTTATTGCAAGCTCGCGGATTGCGAGTTGCCATTCAAAAATTCGACCCTTATATTAACGTAGATCCCGGTACATTGAACCCGTACGAACATGGAGAATGTTACGTTACGGATGATGGTGCAGAGACTGATTTGGACCTTGGACACTACGAGCGTTTTTTAAATACGCCAACTTCTCAAGCGAATAACGTGACCACGGGTAGAATCTACCAAACAGTCATTAATCACGAGCGTGAGGGGGTGTATTTAGGTAAAACTGTACAGGTTATTCCGCATATCACTAATGAAATCAAACGTCGTATGCAAGCTTTGGCTGTGACGGGTGAATATGATATTATTATCACTGAAATCGGAGGCACGGTAGGGGATATTGAAGGATTGCCTTTCATTGAGAGTATTCGTCAGATGAAATGGGAATTAGGCAATCAAAATGCGATTGTAATTCACTTAACCTTGATTCCATATTTGCGTTCTGCAAAGGAATTGAAGACAAAACCAACGCAGCACTCCGTAAAGGATTTGTTGGAAATCGGTATACAGCCAGACATTTTGGTTTGCCGTACAGAAATGGAATTGAATGCTGAATTACGCCGTAAATTAGCTTTGTTCTGTAACGTGACCGTGAACAGTGTGATCGAAGCTAAGGATGTAAGCACCATTTATGAAGTGCCTTTAGAGATGCTCCGTGAAAAACTTGATTTGACGGTATTGGAAAAATTAAACCTTAATGTTTCGAAAGAACCTGAATTAGGGGTTTGGCGTAAGTTTTTGGACACATTAAAAAATCCAAAAGGGGAAGTGAGAATTGGTTTAGTAGGTAAGTATATTGAATTGCAGGATGCTTATAAGTCGATCTATGAAGCGTTCATTCATGCTGGCGCTAGCAACGAATGCAAAGTAATTGTAGAATCTATTCACTCGGAGCATTTGAACGGGGATAATGCGGCAGAATTATTAGGTCATTTAGATGGTGTCTTGGTGGCTCCTGGCTTCGGCGGTCGTGGTATTGAAGGCAAAATTGATGCGATTAAGTATATCCGTGAACACAGAATTCCTTTCTTTGGAATATGCTTTGGTATGCAATGCGCTGCAATTGAGTTTGCACGTAACGTTCTAAATTTAGAAGGTGCCCATACGGTAGAAGTGGCTCCTGAGACAGGTCATCCGGTGATCGATATCATGGAGGACCAGAAGGGCTTAACACAGAAAGGTGGCACTATGCGTCTAGGTGCTTATGATTGTCAATTAGAGCCCGAATCGATAGCGCATATGGCTTATGGAAAAGAAATGATTCAAGAGCGTCATCGCCATCGTTATGAGTTTAACAACTTATATATCGAACAATTCAGAAAGGCGGGGATGAATATCAGTGGTATCAACCCGCATAGAAAATTGGTTGAAATTATTGAGTTGGCGAATCATCCTTATTATATCGGCGTTCAGTTCCATCCAGAATTGAAGAGCACGGTAGAACGTCCGCATCCATTATTCGTAAGTTTTGTGGCTGCTGCTTGTAAGTTTAGAGACGCTAAAAATTAATTCTTTATTGATTATTAAGGGATTTTATGTTCCTTTGTCAACCCTAATAAAATAGAAAATGGATAGAAAGACGCTCATTGGCTTTTTGCTAATGTTTTTGATGATTTTTGGTTATTTGCAATGGACAAGTAAAAACGATGCGGAAATCGCATTGGACAAGCGAAAGCAGGATAGTATTGCTAATCTAAATAAGCCAAAGCTTGAAACTAAGGCTGCGGTAGCGGTCGTTGATTCTTTGAAAAATGATACGGCTAAGGTTCAGACGTATAATGCTCCGTTTGTTAATTTAACCAATGAAGAAAAAGTAGTGACATTAGAAAACGATTTGATGATTATCAAATTGAGTAATGTCGGCGGTTCTGTGAAGTCGGTTGAGTTGAAAAAGTTCAAGACATACGAAAAGAAAAGCTTGCAATTAGTAGGGGAGGATGAGATGAAAATGCAATATGCATTTTACAGTTCAAAGAACGAGCTTATTAAAACAGGGGATTTAAAATTTGAACTAATTTCCTCTGATCCGCATAATGTTGTTTTCGCTTTGAAAACTGCTAACGGAGGCGAGTTTCGTCAGATTTATGCGTTGAAAGATGGGGAGTATCGTGTTGACTATCACGTTGAGCTAAAAGGCATGGCAGCTGATTTGGGACGCAATATGACCGCACTTGCAGTGAATTGGAATCAATCCACGCATTTACAGGAAAAATCGGTTGAAATTGAACAGCCTTTGACTACAGCGTATTATCACTACACCAATGATGATTTTGATCAATTAAGTGAGACGTCCACTGAAGTAGAAGAAGAAAAACCTGCGACTCCATTACGTTGGATCGCCTTGAAGCAGAAGTTTTTCAGTACTGCAATCTTGACAGACAATCAGTTTTCTGATTCTAAAATCAAGCAAGAACTTTCAAAGGAAAAGAATGGTCTGAAGGATTTTCAAGTAGAGTTCATGTTGCCTGTGAAGGATTTGAATAATACGGCTTATAGCATGAAGTTATTCTTTGGTCCGAATAATTACAATATGCTAAAGTCGTATGACAATGGCATGGAGAAACTGGTTACTCTTTCTGGAGGCTTGTTTAAATGGTTTGGTGTAAAGGCGATTAATCGCTTTTTGATTATTCCTGTATTCAATTTTTTGAACGAGTTTAATTTGAATTTTGGTTTGATCATTTTGATTATTGTTATCATTATCAAATTAATACTTTGGCCGCTTAACTATCGCACGTTCGTTTCTGCAGCAAAGACGCGTATTTTAAAGCCGGAGGTAGACGCTCTTCGTGCAAAGTATAAAGATGATCAGGCTAAATTAGGCATGGAACAAATGCGCCTCAACCGTAAGGCCGGAGTTAATCCGCTCGCAGGTTGTTTACCTCAATTGTTGCAGTTGCCGGTTCTTGTAGCAATGTATTATTTCTTCCCTTCATCTATCGAACTCCGTCAACAAAGCTTCCTTTGGGCAGATGATTTGTCGAGTTATGATTCAATCATCAACTTCGGATTTAAGATTTGGTTGTTAGGTGATCACTTGAGTCTTTTCACTCTTTTAATGACGATTACTACCTATGCTTCCATTTATTTGAATCGGAACCAAAATCCAATGAGTGATGATCCGAATATGGCGGTCATGAAGTATATGCAATATATCTTCCCGATTATGTTCTTGGGTATCTTCAACAATTCTCCTGCAGCTTTGGCTTATTATTATTTGTTGCAAAACTTAACTTCGATCATTCAACAGTGGGTGATTCAAAAGTTGATTATCAATGAAGATAAACTACGTGCAGAAATTCAGGAAAACATGAAACGTCCAGAGGCTAAAAAAACTGGCTTTATGGCTAGATTGGAAGAAGCACAACGTATTCAACAGCAACAGGCTAAAAACAAGAAAAAATAAGTTTGATTTTTGTCAAGATTATTTGCTTTTGACACGAAAATCATTAAATTTGATTCTCTAATTTAAAAACAACCTAAAACAATACGCTAAAATGAAAAAACTGTTACTCAGTTTTGTGCTATTGCCAATGATTGGCTTCGCGCAACAAGCTCATTTGGGTACACCAGTGCGTGCAAAGAACGCGGCATTGATGACTCAAAAAACAAAGAAAGAAATAGTTACTGACCATGCTGCGCCAGTTGCTGCTGTAAAGCCTTCTGCAAGCCATGCTCAAACTAAATCAACAAACCCTGGTACAGTGGTAGGTGAAACGTACTACGATTTACAAACAAATAGTGCTACTTACCGTCGTGTTGCTAATTATGGAACTTCTCAATCAGTAATTTGGACATTCGCTCCATCTTCTTCTGATAATACGTACGCAAATCGTGGTACTGGTTACAATTCTAATTCTGGTGGTGCATGGGGTGCAATTCCTTCTGCTCGTATCGAACAAATTCGTACAGGTTTCCCTAATATCTTACCTTTCGCTAATAACGAAGGTGTTTTGTGTCATACAGCCTCTCCAAGTTATAATGACTATTTAGCTAAAAATTCAGCTATTGGTTCTTCAAGCTTTACAGGTTCTGCTACAACGCCATTAAACTTAACTGGTAATATTTGGCCTCGTGCAGCAACAGCAGCAGGTAATATCTACTTCGTTGACTGTTCTCAAGATACCAACTCTGTTAAAGCGGGTGTTAAGCAACCTGTATTGTACTCTCGTTCAACAGACGGAGGTACTACATGGGTAGATGATCACATCACTTTACCTGGTTATGATTCTACAATCTTTAACAGAAATGGTGGAGACAACTATTTCGTAGATGCAAAGGATTCTATCGTTGCTATCGTAATTGGCGGTTATGGTAATTCAGTTGTATTATGGAAATCTATGGACTATGGTGTTAACTTCACTCGTACCATTGTAGATTCTTTCCCAATCTTAGGATTCAATGCTTCTTCTTCTACAGTAATCGATCAAAACAATGACCTTGTTGCTGATACATTCTTGTTCAACACAGGTTCTGTAACTACTTTGATCGATAACAATGGTAGTGTTCACATCTGGTGGTCTACTATCTATGGTTTGAGTGATGGTGGTGGATTGTCTTACTACCCAACAAGTAACTCTACAATAGAGTACTGGTCAGAAGCTACTGGAACAAAAACTACAATTGATGATTTCTACACTTCTATTCACGATTGTGATGGTGATGGTACAATCAACATTGGAGCTAATCACTTTACATCTGCTACAGATGATGGTGATGCATATTATCCTGGTGAAGGTATGGTTACTCAACCTCAAGCAGCTATCGATGCTAATGGTAATTTGTTTGTATTCTATTCTTCAGTAATGGAGAACGATACTACTGTTGCTGGTGTTGCAAGCGTAGCTTCTCAAAACTTCCGTGATATCTTAGGAGCTTACTCTACAGATGGTGGTGCTACTTGGTCTTTGCCAATCAACGTTTCTCAATCTTGGGGTGTTGAAGATGCATTCCCTACGGTTGCTCGCGATGTAGATAACAATATTCATTTGTCATGGCAAGCTGATGCTGAGCCAGGAACAGCTTTGCAAAATGCAGATCCAATTGCAGTTAACCAAATCATGTATTTGGCATTAGATGCTGCTAACTTTATGACTAAAGGAACAACGCTTGCTGATGCTTGTAACCAAACTGCGGTTCCAATGCCTCCAGTAGCTAGCTTCACTTACACAATTGATCCTAATGATCAATGTAAAGTTAATTTCACTGATGCTTCTACAGGAAATCCTGCTAACTGGACTTGGGTATTTGGTGATGGTAACACATCTACTGCTCAAAATCCTTCTCATACTTATACAACGCCTGCTACTCGTAACGTACAGTTGGTAGTTGGTAACGTATATGGTAACAACTCATCTCCAATTACGAAGATTGGTGTTTGTTTTGCTGCTGGTGTAGCTTCAATTGATGCTGCTAACGCGGTTTCAGTTTATCCTAACCCTGCTACTTCAGAAATCACTGTTAACATGGAAGGTATCAATGCAGCTCAATCAGTAATTACTATTGAAAATGCAATTGGTCAAACTGTTATGGTGGTTGAAAATAAAAACGCTTTCTCTAAGTTGAACGTTAACGTTGCTACTTTAGAAAACGGAATCTACTTCGTAAAAGTTAAATCTTCTAACGGAGTTGCTACTAAGCGTTTCGTAAAAGAATAATCTTCTTTTCTACATACTAAAAAAGGCTTCCAATTTGGAAGCCTTTTTTAGTTTAATGAATTGCTGAAAATTATTTAATCCTTAACAGGTCTTCTGGAACATCGATAGAGATCGTCTCTAAATCAGTTTCAATTGTTTGAATAGCTAATCCGTTTTCTAACCAACGTAATTGTTCTAAACTTTCTATTTGTTCGAAAAATCCCGCTTCAAATGTGCTAATTTGCTGTAAAGCTGCCTTAGTATAGCCATACATCCCAATATGCTTCCAGTACTTAAAATCAGCGCCATTACGGTTAAATGGTATAACGGAGCGTGAGAAATACATGGCCTCACCATTCTTTTTTATACTCACTTTTATGCTGTTGGCAGAGTTGATTAATTCCATCTCATTACAAGGCCGAATTAAGGTTGCTATTTCAGCTTGTAGATTACTTCGGTTTTTAAAGTAGTAAGCAAGTTTGTCGATTTGCTCTGGTTGAATAAAAGGCTCGTCACCCTGAATATTTATGTAGGCGGTAGCGCTTAACTGATTAGCGACTTCGATAATACGATCAGTTCCTGTAAGATGATTCGATGCAGTAAGCATTACCTTTCCTCCGAAATTAAGTACATGTTGACTAATACGTTCATCATCCGTAGCCACTATTACATCATCCAAAGATTGCGCTTTGCATGCTTGCTCATAGACACGTTGAATCATCGATTTTCCTTGAATATCGATGAGAGGTTTGCCAGGAAAGCGACTGCTAGCATATCTCGCGGGAATTATTCCTATAATTTGCATATAAATGAAAAAGTCTATTAATTTTACAAAGTTAAACTTCCCACCTATGAAATTCAAACTACTTCTTGTTTTAGCGATTTTTACTTGCGGTTTTTCTATCGCCCAAATTAATACGCCTACTAAGCAAATTTTCGACATGGATTTTGAACATTGGACAAATAAAGGTTCTTATTCTGATCCTGATTCTTTGCAAACTACGAATCAATACACCTCTTTAGCTGGTGCGTTTTTGGTAACAAAAGGAACCGATGCTTATCACGGAGCGGCTAGTTTAAAATTGACGTCTACCTTAATTCAGTTTTTTACCATCAACGGAACCTATCCTGGTGTTGTATCTAATGGAACTATTAATGCTGCCGTTTTGAGCGGTGGTGCCGGAGCACCGATTGTTAGCGGTAAAAAGATTGATTATCGTCCGAGTCATTTTTCAGCTTTCTATAAAAACAGTACAGCAAATCATGATTCTAGTATGATTAATATTTGGTTTACTAAATGGAACGCTCCTGCAGGTAAGCGTGACACCGTTGGTAATATGATTTGGTTCGATACCACGCAACATCCGACTTATACGCGTTTGTTACAGGCCGTGAATTATTTCACTGCAGACATTCCTGATACGTTTCAAGTAACGATGTTGTCTTCAGGTTTATATCATTCTAATGTAGGTTCTGTTTTAACGATAGACTCAATGAACTTTACTCCGGATACTGCTAGTCATGTTGGATTGAATGTGTTAGGCGGTAATGCTTTGATGCTAAACGTTTATCCAAATCCTTCAAATCAAACTTTAAACTATTCTTACGCTGGTTTAGTAAGCGGTGGCGAGAAAGTTAGTATTTATACTATGTCTGGAGAATTAGTTTATTCTTCTAATCTAAAAACACAAAATTCAATTGATATTGCAAGTTGGAAAGCAGGTATGTATGTGTATCAAGTTGCTAATAAAAATGGTCAATTAGTTGCGCAAGGGAATTTTGCAGTACAACACTAAACTGTTCTAAAATAAATTAAAAAGCCACCAATTAGGTGGCTTTTTTTATAGTTCGATTCGTGTATCCGCGTTATCTATAAGGAAGGAGTCATGTGTAAGAAATACGAGGCTCATTTCTCGGCTTTGCAGCAGCTTCAGCAGCATCTCTAATAAAGCCTTTTTGGATAAATCGTCCATAGCGGCCGTAGGCTCATCTAGGATTAACAGGGAGGGTTTTTGAATTAAATATTGCAGGATACTTAGCTTTTGTCTTTCCCCGCCACTTAAGCTATTGAGAGGTCTGTACAGCGTCGATTTTTCTAGGTTCAGTTGTTCGCAATGGCTTTCCCAAATTGAATTTTCAGGCATTTTGTTTTTGCTTGCCTGATATACCCACTTCATTTCTTCTATAAAATTATTGTCTCCTTTTAGGATAGCGAATGAATTTTGTGGGATATAAACGTAGGTCCTACGCCACAGATCAAGTGTCTTGGAATCTGCATTGCAAGGTTCTTGATCAAAATGTGTTCCGTTGATGTGGCCTTGATAATTGGTGAGATGGCCACTAGCTATTTTGCCAAATGTCGACTTTCCTTTACCGCTGCTGCCGCTTATTGCATAGCATTTTCCACTTTCAAAATTAGCGCTTAAATTGCTAATGACTTTGTGGTCTGAATAGGAGTAGCTTAAGTTAGATACAGTGAGTAATGTGCTTGTCGATGGCTGCTTAGTTTCAATGCTTTTATCAATTGCCTCTGATTGATTATAATCTATCCAAGTGTCACAGAAGTCCCTTAGCCAGTCCGTTTGATGCGTGATACATAGAACTCCATTTTGTGCTTCACGACTCCAGTTTTTTAAAAAATTAAATAGTAATAATGCATTCGTTTTGTCGAGCGCTGCAGTCGGCTCGTCCAGAACAAGTACATCAGGTCTTTTAAGTAATAAAAGCAGTAAACAAATTCTTTGACGCTGTCCGCCACTCAGTTCGTTGGCTGTTTTACCCAAGGTGGCTGATGGATCTTCAAAACCTAATTGAATCAATAGTTGTTCGATTTCTTCATCCGTTTCTGACGGGAGATTTAGGTTTGTTTGAAATGCTTTTATTTGTTTGGCAATGGTGAATGTAGGATGCAGTGCTTCCTGTGCAAACTGGGGTAAATAACCGATGCTAACTGTGTTCAAGGTAATCGAACCATGAACGTGGTAAGGTAGCGTGGTTTCTTGATATTTATTCAAGATATAATTTAATAACGTTGTCTTTCCAAAACCTGACGGAGCACTGATTCCGACAATTTCATTCGCTTTTACGTTGAATTGGAAAAAGTTGTCTTTCGGAGTAAAGAGTTGATTGTCCTTCCACTGAAAACGTAGTTGGTCAATATGTACTAAAGTGAGGGACTCTGAAAGCATAATACCAAGTTAACATTTTTGGCAATATAGGTTTTATATTTTCACTTGTTTTCGGTATTTTTAAGGATAAATTTATTCCATTGAATTCGACTCAAATTTCCATCGTTATCCCATTATTTAATGAGGCAGAATCCTTGCCTGAATTATTTGCGTGGATTGAGCGCGTGATGAATGCGAATAATTTTACGTACGAGATTTTAGCAGTGGATGATGGAAGTAAGGACGAATCATGGTCTGTCATAGAAAATGAATCTAAGCGTAATGCTCATATTAAAGGAATTAAGTTTCAACGTAATTATGGGAAATCAGCTGCTTTGCATGTTGGCTTTAAAGCTGCGGTAGGAAGTGTTGTAATTACTATGGATGCTGATCTACAAGATTCTCCGGATGAAATTCCTGGCTTGTACGAAATGATTGTTACTCAGAAATTTGATTTAGTAAGTGGTTGGAAAAAGAAGCGTTTTGATAATGCTTTGACTAAAAACATTCCTTCTAAGTTTTTTAATTGGGCGACAACCAAGATGAGTGGCATTCAATTACATGATTTTAATTGTGGTTTGAAAGCGTATCGGAAAGAAGTGGTGAAGTCGATTGAGGTTTATGGTGAAATGCATCGCTATATCCCGGTTATTGCGAAGTGGGCGGGCTTTCCAAAGATAGGAGAGAAGCCTGTTCAACATCAAGCAAGAAAGTATGGTGTCACTAAATTCGGCTGGGAGCGTTTTGTAAATGGCTTTCTTGATTTGTTAACCATTTCTTTCGTGACGAAGTTCGGAAAACGTCCGATGCACCTTTTCGGGTTCTTAGGTGCAATTTCCTTCTTTATCGGTTTTGTAATTACTCTTTACTTAGGCTTTGCGAAGTTTGCGTATAACGAATACAATATGACGCAGCGTCCTATTTTCTTCATGGCGATATTATCCATGGTTGTAGGAACGCAGTTATTCTTAGCTGGCTTTATTGGCGAGCTTATTAATAGGAATTCTGGTGAGCGTAATACCTATTTGATTGAAGGTAAAATTGGCTTATAGTATTTATTAGATTAGTCCACTATTTCTCCGAAAAGGGTGCCTGCCGAAGCATCGTTGATCAATACATTTATGTATTGTCCTTTTTGCACCTCCTTCTTAGGGAAGATAACCATTTGATTTTGTGTATTTCGGCCACTCCATTCTGTCTCAGGCTTACGATGTGAAGGCCCTTCTACCAATACTTTGAATGTTTTTCCAATAGTTTCTCTATTGCGAACCAATGAATAATGTCTTGCTTTTGCAATGATTTCGTCTAGGCGACGTTGCTTCACATCTTCAGGGACATCATCTGCAAACTTCTTTTGTGCCGGAGTTCCTCCTCTTTCCGAGTATTTAAAATAATAGCCAAATTCAAAGCGACAATAGTCAATCATGGATAAAGAATCTTGGTGTTCTTCTTCTGTTTCACTACAGAATCCAATGATAATATCTGTTGTCACTGCGCATTCTGGAATTAATTCCATGATACGATCGTATTTAGCCATATACCATTCTCTGTCGTAAGTGCGGTTCATCTTTTCTAAAATACGCGTACTACCTGATTGCAATGGCAAATGAATTTGCTTACAGATGTTTTCGTATTTCAGCATGGTGAATAATACTTCGTCCGTAATATCCTTTGGATGCGAACTTGAAAAGCGAACACGTAAATCAGGATGAATTAAGGCAACCATTTCAAGCAGCTGTGCGAAATTTACCTCCGAATTTGCGGCTTCATTTTTCCAGTGATAGCTGTCCACGTTTTGCCCCAAAAGAGTGATATCTCTGAATCCTTCATTAAACAACTGTGTACATTCAGCTACAATTGAAAATGCGTCACGACTTCTCTCTCTACCTCTTGTATAAGGAACTACGCAAAAGCTACACATATTATTACAGCCACGCATAATCGTCACAAAGCCATTGATGCCATTCGTAGCTAAGTGTGTGGGTGCGATGTCTGCATAGGTTTCTTCACGACTCAATAGCACGTTCACTGCCTTATGTCCGGCTTCTGCTTTTTGTATTAATTCCGGTAAAGAACGATAAGCATCAGGTCCAACAATCAAATCAACCATTTTCTCCTGCTCCAGTAAATCTTCTTTCAAACGTTCTGCCATACATCCAAGTACTCCGATTAGTGCAGCTGGATTTTGTTTTTTGACAGCAGTGAAAATTCTCAAACGTTCACGTACTTTTTGTTCCGCGTTTTCACGAATAGAACACGTATTGATTAGGATAAGATCCGCTTCTTTATAGTTGGTGGTAATGCCATACCCTTCTTGATTAAGAAGTGTGGCAACAATTTCGCTATCATTAAAGTTAAGGGCACAGCCATAACTTTCGACATAGCAGTTTTTTGCTTTCTTTTCGCTTTTACCTTTTATTGAAACAGCTTCACCTTGACGTGTTTCGTCGTGTTCTTTATTTTGAATGAGAGGATTGATAGTGTCGTTCATAATGGAGTGCAAAAGTAATACAAAATGCCTTTTGTGGCAATGTTAAAGCTTTTCAGCGATGAAAATTAATCGAGGACTGTTTTGTGAATCATAAGGGTTGAGATCGTAATCACCAAATGTTTCAATGATTTGCAATCCGTTTAAAGCGCAAAGATTCTCAAAGTTTTCTAGGCGAAGTGCACGCACACGTTCTTTAAATTCATAGCTCTTACCATCGTCTTCAAAACTTGTGCTCTTATGGAAATAACGTCCGTCCATACTGCGCTTAATATGAAAGGTAATTGGGTTTCGTAAAATATCTTCTTCGGAAACTAATCTGTTTAAGGAATAATCTACGTTTAGAAAATCAACTATTAATCTGCCTTTCTGCGCCAGTGCATGACTGAAGCATGCGAAAGCAGCTTGGTCTTCTGCATCATTTTCAAAATAACCAAAACTGGTAAAGAAATTGAAGGCATAAGTAAATGGACCGTCTTCGGTAAATGGTAAACGCATATCATGTACGTAAAAACGTAAATGCTCATTTCGGCTTTCGTTTGCTAGTCGAATACTTTCCGAGGCAAGATCAAAGCCTGTTACATTATGTCCGTAGGAAGCGAGTTGTCGCGCATGTCGGCCTTTACCGCAAGCGATATCCAAGACCTTTGAATGTGGCGGGATGTCGAGATGGGCTATTAGCTTTTTTATAAAATTTTCAGCCTCTTGCTCACTTCTGTTCGAATAGAGTAAATGATAGTAGTGTGAATTAAACCAATCTTCAAACCAGTTTTGTTCGCTCATTATTGAATCGATTGATAAAGTTCTTGTAATTGTGGGTTGTTAGGATTGGCTTGTGCAACAGCTCCGATATAACGTTTTGCGTTTGCCTTGTCTCCTTTGTTTAAATAAGCCATCCCAATGAAATAGTAATATTCAATGTTTTGCTGATTGCAAAGCAAAGCTTCGTTCAATAAGTTAATAGCTTGGTCGTACTGTTTTTGCTGAATTAACAATTGCGATTTCATGGCAACTGCTTTTGGATTCTCACTGTAAATGGCGAGTACTTGGTTGCAAAGTTGCATGGCAGAATCAAACTTTTGTCTGGCCATTGCTTTTTCAGCGGCAGCCATTAATTGCTTTTCTTTTTTATGATCTCGTTTGATAATTACCATTACAGGAACATCATCCACTTTGATAACATGATAAGCAGATTTTGGCGGATAGATGCCTGGCGTTTCTAGCTCTTCTTTGCTCATAAATCTTGAGTAGAAAATACCATAATCCCAATCGTTCATATTCATACGATTCGTATAACGAACATAGCCTGCACCAATATGTTTGTCTTCTCCAAATTGATGTTTTACATAATAGCGCATTGGGTCGACGCAATTCGTGCGAATGCCTATCGTGTCGTTTTGTGCGATACGTTGAACAATCTTTTCATTTTGAATCACCCAATCATAGGCTTGTTTGCTGCTATTCATCCAATAGTCTGTTTCGTAGTTGGTATAAGCTTCATTTATTCCTCCGTACCATTCGTTGAAATAAAGAGACTCGAATCCATGATTTTTAGCCATGAATTTTAAAGGAAGCAAGCACAATACAGCCACGATAGCTGGGACAGCCCATTTTAGATTTCCTTTTAATGTATCAAATAACCATTTCCATGAAACAGCTGTTAAAACAACTAGAGGAGGATAAACGAATAAGAAGTGTCTCCAACCATCATAAAGTGCCGACCCTTTATAAGTGGCATATGCCCAAGGGAAAAAGCAAACAAAGATGACAATGAATTTATAAAAGGCCTCTTGTTTGAAGGTTTTTAGGAGATAAGGCAAGATTAGGAATAGACCAAAAACAACGACTAACGGAGCCGTAATCCCGATATAAGTAGGGATATAGGACGCAGGAACTTCGTTATTCATGATTGTTTCTCCTCCAAATAGAAGAGAAATAGGAGTGAAGAAATGACTCATTACCCCTAAGGTTTCTAATGGATTTCCAATTGGGTTTTGCAATGCATAAGGCCAACAAGCGATACCGATTAAGTATCCACCAGTGCTGATTGCAATCATTCGAAGTATCAATTTGGTGTTGAATAATGAACGATTTTCTTTGTTCAAAATCCAATAGATAGCTGCGAAGAACCACAAGTAAACAATAAATAATAAGCCGCCGATACGAACGCCTAATGCAGCTCCAATTGCAATACTCAATAAAATAGTATTCGTAATTGAAGGTGATTTTAATTGTTTAAAGAAGCGAATCAGATAATACGTTGCCATTATTGACGCGCTTGCGAATGGAATATCTTTGGGATTGTTAAAGCAATGTCCTAAATAACTCGGACTTAAGAACAAAAGCAATAGAGCTAATAGTCCTGCAAACCAACCACCTAATTCCATTGCAACGAGTCCGCAAAAAATAATACCAATAGCGCCAACAATTGCATTGATAAAATGGCCCATTTCATAATCGCCCCATAATCCTATTTTATGATTGGCAATGGAAACGGTCAGGTCGAATAGCCCGCCATAATAATGAATGCCGCTTTCTTCAAACTTCTTAGATCCTTCAACATGTTTATAATCAAGGATACTTTTATCTCCTTCGAAGAAATAAGCGTAAATCGCTTTGCCATAATCATGGTGCCAATGCTCATCACCGGTCACACTGAAATCGAAACTCCACTTAGGCATTAAAAATAAAATAGTGAATGCCAACAGTACGAAGATCAATCTCGACCAGTTGTTCAACTTTTGTTCAAGGCTGCTTCCTTTTTCAAAAGGAGCGATAAATAGTTGTTGGAATTTCATTTTAATTGAAATTTTCAAAATTTCGAAAAACATTTTGATGGAGTCAGTCAATACATTCACTTTGCTATCGTCTTCATTCTTCCACGTTAATGGCATTTCGATAACAGGGATATTGGCATTGTGAAAACGATACAGTACTTCTACGTCATGCGCCCATCCTAGGACATCCAAAGAGTTAAAAATTTCCTTGGCTTTCTGAGCTGGGTATAATTTGAAGCCACATTGTGTATCGTTAAGATGCAGTGGGGTTAAAGCTTTTACGAAGCCATTAAAAATTCCACCGATCCATTTTCTATGCGTGAGTGCATCAATTTTTGAATTAGGGTGTACTCTTGAGCCAATGTGTACCGCTTCTTGCTTGAATAGCTGCGGGTTTATTTTTAGCCAATTGATTAGTTCGGACGGGGAAGAACTCATGTCGGCGTCCAAAGTCAGAATATAATTTCCCTTTGCTTGGTTGATACCGAATTTTAAAGCCGCGCCTTTTCCGCCATTCTTTGGCATAGGTAATACAGTAATCCTGTTTTCATTAATTAAAAATGGATCGCTTTTCAGTAGTTCAAGTGTATTGTCTTTCGAGCCATCATCAACGATGATTACCTCAAAAGTATCATTCCAGCTTTGACAAAATTTACGCAAGCCGTCGGTCAACAAGTTTATTCGCTTGCTTTCATTATAGCAAGGAATAACAAGACTTAAATTAGGCGTAGACGAGCTCATTTTGACAAAAGTGTATTTCTTCAAAAGTACTCAATTTCACTCGAATTTCCATTTGATTCGAGCAAGAATAAAATGTCCGAATTGTTTATCTTTGGATGGCATGTTTCATACGTTTAAATCATTAATGGGTCGCGTTTTTATTGCTCTAATCCTGTTCTTAATGAATGGAGCATTAAGCGCGCAAGATTTTGTGAAAACGAATCCGTTTGAAACGAACTTTTTTATTGAGAATCAGGGGCAGTTTCATAATCTTGCTTGCGCAGGAAAAGATTCCATTTATTTTGCTCTAGAAAATGGGCAGGATGCTTTTTATTTTCTGTCAGATGGCTTTGTGATCCGATTTAGTCGCCTTAGTATTAATAAAGAAAAGTTAGAATGGATTAACGCACTCAAACGTAAGCTTTCCAAGGACGCTCAATGGGAAGAAGAACGATTTGAAAAGGCTAAAATTGCCTATAGTTGTATACGTGTAAAATGGCTGAATGTAAATAGGGTAGTGCCTGTAGGACAAAACAAAGCCTCGCATTATTTTACCTATGGTGATCCTCAGTTTAATTCTGCTGGCTATTCACAGATTGTCTATTCTCAATTATATCAAGGAGCGGACTTAGTTTTTGATATTCCTGTAACTGGCGGAGTGCATTATCAATTTAATTGTGAAAGGGGCTTTGATTGGCATAAAATTAATTGGCAATATAATCCGGGCACGAAACTTTCCAACAAACAGTTGAATAGCTTTTTCATCTCTCAAGGAATTGATACTATAGTAGAAATGGGATTACAAGTACTTCAAGCAGGTCAGTCAATTCCAGCAAAATATCTCTATTCGAATAATAATTTAAGTATTGATATTGCTTTAAACCTGGATACTTCTAAATCCTTTGTGATTGATCCTTTTGTGACGCAGATAAATACGATGAGAAGTGGTGGTCCGGGTGGTTCAAAGGCCTTAGATGTCGATTATGATTATGTTGGAAATGTATTTGTCTTCGGAGGCGGTAGTGCCAACTTTACAAATCCTCAAAATCAAAGAATCGCCAAGTATGCTCCGAATGGGCTACATAAATGGACCTTCATGGGGAGCGTTCCAAGCGTGAATTGGGAAAGTAAAGGTTCGAATGGCTCACCTGGTAACTTTATTGTAGACAAGACTAGTGGTAAAGTCTATTGTGGACAAGGTTTTGAAAATTCTATTGGCACGAGAATTATTCGAATCGATTCAAATGGAGTTTATAACAATTACGTCTCCGTAGCAAATTCTAGTTTTTGTGAATTATGGGACATGGCTTTTGATTGCAGAAATAAATCTGTCTTTGGAATGGGTGGATCTACTTATTCCAATCAAAACTGTGGTTCCATTGATACTTTAGGCAACTTTAGTGCAGTCAATTTTACAGGTGTCCCATCTGGGGTTTTTCCGCAAGGGTATTCACAGGATGTTATTTCTAGTGTATTAGATGAGAATCGAAATCTTTACGCTTTAGTGGCTTCCGGTCCAACCCTTGCCGTCGATAATCACTTGTATCGATTGAATAGTTCTTATAATGGAAACGTATGGAATGTGCCCACCGGATGGTCTTCCATGTCTGAGTCGGATAATAAACCTTATGTTGCTGCATTCGCCTCTAATGGCTTTAACGCTATTGACGTAAACGATTATTATGTCTTCTATTATGATGGACAAAACCTCGCTGCTTATGACAAAAGTACCGGAGCTTTCGTTAGTGCTGGGGTTAGCATGCCAGGCTATTCCTTAAAACGTCAAGGAGGAATTGCATCTGATCATTGTAATCGCGTTTATATCGGAGGAAATAATGGTGCTGTCAATGTTTTGAGTTTTAATGGAACCAATTTTTTGAGCTTACCTGATATTACCTTAACAGGAGTATTAGGGCGAAAGGTTTATGATGTAAAGTTGGACAGAAGTTCTCGCAATTTGTATATCTGTGGAGATAGTTTCGTTGCAGTTAAACAAATACCGTACAATTGTAATGTGGGTGGTATTCAATTACAGACAAGCATGCAATGTCCGAATCTCGGGATCTGCAAAATTTTGAATTACGATCCCAATTCGACTTATTTGTTTATCTGGCGAGATAGTACCACACATACCACGCTGAAGATTCTTAAGAATTCAAATAAAAACGCTGATACCATCATTGGGGTACAGCCCAATCATTTGTATTCCATTACGGTGTATGCCAATATTAGTTGTGGCGGCCCTTCAAAAACAGTTGCCTTCAGTGGAAGTATATTCTATGCTAATCAAAGTTTTAGCGTTTGTGCCGGACAGGGTATTTCTTTTGGAAATCACTATTATACGGTTGCTGGAACATATCTGGATACTATTTATCAAGGGAGCTGCGTTACTGTTTGGACTACCAAATTGACAGTTCGGCCAAAATATAATCTTACAAGGACGTATGCAATCTGTTCTGGTAATGCGGTTCATATTGGAAATAACTTTTATTATACAACCGGCAATTATCATGATACATTGGTAAGTTTTTATGGTTGTGATTCCATTATCCACTCTAATATCATTGTCGGTAACGCTTCGGCTCATACGCAGAATTTGTCTGGCTGTAGTGGATCACCAATCATTGTTGGAAGCAAAACATATTATGTCAACGGAACCTTTGTTGATACATTGTATAATTATGTTTATTGTGATTCTGTAGTAACAACTAATTTGAGTTTTTATCCTAAATCTTATTTTACACAGAACCTAACCACCTGTTTTAATCAACCCATTTATGTTGGCCCATACCAACATAGTACCTCTGGGATTTATATTGATCATTTGATTAATCGCTATGGATGTGATTCTGTAGTTACCACTTATCTTGCCGTAATTCCATATAAATCTTTCGGACAAACATTTACTATTTGTCAAGGCTCCAGTGTTACTGTAGGTACGCATACCTATACGAATTTAGGCTACTATTACGATACCATTCCTTCCTATTCTGGTTGTGATTCCATCGTAACTACAGGGCTTTCATGGAATCCTACGCAGTATGCCAATCAAATAATTACGACTTGCAGTAATCATCCTTTACAAGTTGGTCCTTATATCCATACAACTAGTGGTTTCTATATTGATACCATTACAGCTTCTACAGGTTGTGATTCAATTGTCTTTTCATTACTGACTGTTTTGCCATCCCAAACTTTTACCAATAATCTTCATTTCTGTACCCCAACTACCATTACTGTTGGTTCACATAGTTATAATTCAACAGGGATTTATCGGGATACTTTTGTCAATAAATTTGGTTGTGATTCCATTATAATTACCAATTTGATAATAGGAACGCCGAAAGTTATTAATCAAACCAAATACCTTTGCGGCGGACCTGTTGCAGTCGGCATACATGTTTATTCAACGCCAGGTCTATATCATGATACGCTTCAAACTTATCTGTTGTGTGATTCTGTCATTCATACTACCGTATTAGCTGGTACTAATAGTTCGTCTATAAACAATGTCTCCGTTTGTCAAGGAAATGGGGTAGCAGTAGGGAATCATTATTATACGAATGCTGGTACTTATTATGATACTTTGATCAATCACTTTACCTGCGATTCCTTCGTTACAACTAATTTGATTGTTAAGAGCAAGACCTTTAAAACACAAACGCTGACTATTTGCGTCAACCATCCACTGATAATCGGAGCACATTCCTATACAGTTTCTGGTGTTTATCAGGATACGCTAATTAATCATTGGGGATGTGACTCTATCCTTACTAGTAATTTGACAGTACGTCCAATTTCTTCTAAAAATCAATTTATTTCAATTTGTTCTGGGCAAAGTGTTCATATAGGAAATCACGTGTACACTAGTTCTGGTGTTTATAAAGATACTTTACTTAATTACCTTTCCTGCGATTCGATTGTTACGACCAATCTGATTGTTAAACCAAGAAATGTAATTAATAAAAATGTTAATATATGCTCCGGTGCCGTATATCAAGTGGGTATACACTCGTATTCGCAAACAGGATTATATCACGATACTTTAGTCAATAAATATAATTGCGACTCCATTATTCATACGAATTTGAATGTGTACTCCACTGTTTATACCAATCAAACTGTATCGATCTGTCAAGGACAGCAATTAACTATTGGTGCGCATTCTTATAACGTGAGCGGTAATTATACGGATACACTCAGTTCTTTTGTCGCTTGTGATTCAATTGTACATACGCAATTGATAGTTAAACCACTGAGTACTTATGCTCAATCCTTGATCATTTGTAATGGTCAGAGTATTCAGGTAGGTTCTGTCTCGCATTCAACTACAGGTGTTTTTGTGGATCATCTCACAAACTATCTTGGTTGTGATTCTGCTGTTACTACTACACTTTTAGTGAAGCCACGAAGCTTTAAAACGCTTAATCAAAGTATTTGTGCTGGCGATTTTATTGTAGTTGGAACGCACACCTATACATTAAGTGGTACCTATAAAGATACCTTCGTAAATTATCTTGGTTGTGATTCGATTCTAACTACGGTCCTTCAAGTAAATCCAGTAAAAAACACAACACTAAGTAAATCTATATGTAGAGGATTTAACTATTCAATAGGTTCAAGTAACTATTCATTAAGCGGTGTCTATAAAGATACTTTAAGCACTTATTTATTGTGTGATTCAATAGTTCAGCTTACACTTGTTATGAACGATTCTAGTTCTTTCTATCAGTCAGTTAAAATTTGTACTGGCGATAGTCTGTTGGTAAATGGTCACTATTATAAATCTTCAGGTTTCTATAGAGATACTACACTCAATTATCATAGTTGCGATTCCTTTATCTATACGCAATTGTATGTTGCTCAAAATTACAAGATTCAACAAACATTAAATATTTGTACCGGAGATACTTTATTCTTAGGTAATCATTCCTATTTCCAGAGTGGCTTATATACCGACACACTATCATCTAATTATTCTTGTGATTCAATCATTCTTACGCAATTAAATGTTTTAGTGGCTGGAGTGGGTCTCACCGCATCTCCTGATACTATTTTCTTTGCTGGCGATCAAATAGATTTAACGGCCATTCCAATGAATAGCAATGATTCTGTTATCGCTTGGATTCCTAATTCAATATTAGACAATACAAATACCTTCTCGAACAATATTACTCCTAGTAGCACTATTTGGGTAGGGGTTCAAACTATTAACCAGGCAGGCTGTAAGGCGATAGATAGTATACGTTTGGTGAAGATTGATGTCGAAGTTCCTAATGCATTCACGCCTAACGGAGATAATCAAAATGATATTTTCCTATTGCGTGGATCTGGCTTGGATGCAGTTCAGTCGATTGAGATTTTTAATCGTTGGGGCGAACGGGTTTTCTATTCCAATGATCCATTAGTAGGGTGGGATGGGCGTTATCATGGTAATATGCAACAAGTGGAAACGTATACGTATCAGATTCAACTCAAAAATAAAAATTCTAAAAAAGTTAGAACAGTTAGAGGCAACTTGCTGTTAATACTTTAAATCTTATTTATGAAAGCAACGAATGTAGTGGTAGCAATCACAGGTGCAAGTGGAAGCATTTATGCGAAAGTATTATGCGATAAACTCCAATTATTACAGGAGTCTGGTCAAGTAGGGAAGGTTGCTTTGTTAATGAGTGAAAATGCAAAAACTGTTTGGGAACACGAATTAGGTAACCTTGATTATGTGGTTATACCATTTACTACTTATGAGAAAATGGATTTCATGGCTCCCTTTGCTTCTGGTTCTTCTACCTATAAGGTAATGTTTGTAACCCCTTGTTCAATGGGCACTATGGGACGTATAGCGAACGGGATTTCGGATGATTTATTAACGCGAGCTGCAGATGTGATGTTGAAAGAACGTCGTAAATTGATTTTGAACGTTCGCGAAACACCTTATCACGCCATACATTTACAACAGATGTTAGCGCTTACGCAAGCAGGTGCAATCATTTGCCCAGCTACTCCTTCTTTCTACTCGAAACCCGCAGACTTCGATGCATTAGCTGCTACGGTAGTTGATCGAATGTTGAGTCTAGCAGGATTCTCCGTAGATATGTATCGTTGGAATGAAGATTAATTAATCAGAAATCTTTTTACCTCTCATACTTTCTCCGATAGCCCAATCCATCACGCGTTCAGCAAATGGTCTGGTAAATTGATTAAGCTCTTCAATCGACTGTTGGATAATATGTCGATCTGTATTGGTTAACTCCTTTCTCAAACTTTCAATCTTAGCTTTCGTCGCTTCAATTTCTGTTTCATTAAGTAATGCGTGATGCGTAGCTAAAAACTTCTCCGTTACTTCAATCATTTGTTGCGCCTCCGTAACAGATTCTGTCAAAGCCCTGATATGCATATCTTCCTTTGCATGCTCTAATGATTCCAATAACATTCGCTCTACATCTGAATCACTCAAACCATATTGCGGTTTTACTTCAATACTCGATTCTACACCACTTCTTAATTCTTTTGCTTTCACCGTCAAGATGCCATCTGCATTAATTAAGAACTGAATCTCTACTTTAGGCAATCCTGCCGGCATCGATGGAATCCCTGCCAGTATGAATTCTGCCAGTTTTCTGTTGTCCTTAATTAAATCACGTTCTCCTTGATAAACAGAAATTTTTAGTTGGGTTTGTCCGTCTTTCGAGGTTGTATAGCTTCTTCCTGCGCGAATTGGAATTTTTGAATTTCTTGGAATAATCACGTCCATCAAACCACCCATTGTTTCAATCCCCAAACTCAATGGCGTTATATCAAGTAATAAAATGTCCTTCTGATTACCTGCTAAAATATTTGCTTGTACCGCTGCTCCTAAGGCAACAACCTCATCAGG